>Ga0307512_10005256_pt1 | contig 13606 bp, 14 predicted proteins | sample 14_EM_MG_FD_200267 | JGI IMG/M metagenome (GOLD analysis project Ga0307512, IMG submission 200267) | Populus trichocarpa ectomycorrhiza microbial communities from riparian zone in the Pacific Northwest, United States - 14_EM | ecosystem: Host-associated > Plants > Roots > Unclassified | place... | reverse complement strand
CAAACACAACCAGCTAAAGCCACTCCCCTCTCCCCTCTCCAAGGTAAGACTAGAGTACCATTGTAGTATATAGAATATACCACACGCTGCTCAACAGGTGGACCCCGGTGTTAAAAATACACGGGGAGCTCCATCACCAAATCGGTTCATTCCTCCCTCCCCACGGAACAATACCTGTCTATGCCCAGCTGTGTGCCATTGACTCTCGCGAGGCCCTGGATCAATGTAATATCGGCCCCTCCAGTCCACCCGGACCGAGCGGGTCCAGACTTATGATGTAATTGCTTCTCTATCGTCATGTACTTCACTCGCCTCATACTTTACTCTCGAACGTTCGGACAAGGTGATCTCATTATCAAGTAGCTACAGTATATAAGGTACTTACAATGTACTCATAGCACCAGACCACTCTTGAACAGAGCTCGGTCACCTTTCTGTCTCGAGTCCCTATCTCTACTCGTTCGTCGTCGACGGTCAAACCCCCGCGACGCTGACACTCTGATTGGCCGAAACAGATCATACGTGTAGCGTCTGGCCCGCCGACTTAGTACTTACAATCAAATTACAGTTTTCATTGTAGTACCTAAAATGACATCACAGTGCAAATTTCAACCCAACATTGTCCGGTGAGTTCGGATAAACCATTGCAGGGCGAGTTCGTGCGTGACCAGTTTGCGCATGACCTGTTCGCGAGTACCCGCTAGTCATAAATACTACAAGTCTATCCTAACCGAACTGGACTTTTAGAACAAGATCATCTTCCTACGACCGTCGTGGGGATTACATTGTCTGTGAACCCTTCTGTCCGAGCAACCGCTTGGGGTTCAAAAATGAGAGACTATCGCGTATCTGACTTGGTGGTGGCTCGCTCGCCCTTTCCGCTGATTGGAACAAGGGGAATTCGCCAATCCACATCCCGAAGACGGTATCCATCTGCCCCGCTCGATCAGCTGCAGGAGTCCCCAACTCCGACGCATCCATGCCCAACGGCTTGAGGAAATGCCCGCAATCGCCCATGAAGAATAACTCTCCACTCCTCAGCAGCCCCCGCACCCTCGTCTGAAGCTCTTCGATACGGCCCCTCTTGTCGCCAGGCAAAAGCTTGAAAAGCAGTGTTGAGAGATAGACCGCCTTCCATCTTATCCGGTTGAGGTTGACATCGGATTCGGCCTTGGAGCTCCTAGCAGCCCCAGAATCTCCGGCAGGAGGATCCCCGATCGCCTCCTCCATCTGCACGACCAACCCCTTTACCTTCTCAGTATCCAACTCGACCGTTTGTCCCAGGAGTTTGAGCAGGATAAGAGTCGAATAGATTTTGACCTCAACCGCTTCTTCGTCTGTCGTGCCTCCCTCGAGGTCACCGCGACTGGGGAACAACATATGGGTAATCGATTCCACCTCGATCCCACTCGTGACGGCGGCGACCGTTGATGTAGCAAGATTTAGGATCATGGCCATCGTGTAGATCGTCACTAGTCGGTCGTAACCGCACTTTAGGGCGGAGCTCAGAAGCTTCAGGGCTGTGTATTCCGTAAGTCTCGGCAGTCCACGGTTGGCCACAACATGGTGCTGTGCGATTGAAATGAACGCATCAGCGGCGTAGTAGTTCAAGCGTTCGCGGTCTTCCGGGATCGCCTCATTGGTCCGTTGCCAGATGTAAACGATGTCCCCGAGCACCGTCTTCCGTGACCTGAAAGCGATCGGGAAACGGTGTGCGAGCCAGAAAGCGAATACGGTCACATCGGAATGAGGAGTGTTGGCCATCAGTGCGTCGATCAGCTCCGAGGCAAGGTCGTCGAACCTGATCCTCCGCTTCACCAACGGCTTCCTCCTTTGGGGGGCCAAGAGGAGGTCCAAAGCATACGTGATCAGAGCTCTGAGTACCGCCTCATCCTTCGACCACGGCGAGTCGCAAAAGGATGTGAGGAAGGGGACAATGTATGACTTGCTGTCGTAGTTGCCTCGAGGGATACACGCATGCATGCCGTGGATAAGGTTGATCATAACCTTGTTGTCGAGGGGCTTGTGGCTGCGAACGTGCTGCTCAAGCACCGTCTCGATCTCTTTGGTGAATTTCCACCGGTCCTGGATCTTCAACTCCCGACCGTCCCACGACACATCCTCAGCCCCACCCACGGGAGAAAGCCATGCCGCCGCAGTCAACAACTGTTCCCGGATCCCTTTAAAGCGTGGGTTACCGAGAGCACTGATGGTGAGCTGCTGGGCTGCCCAGGCAACGGAAGGGAATATAGAAACTCCTCCGACGTTGTGATCGCGATCCAAGCCCTGGTCGACCGCTGATTGGAATTTGGTATTCCCAAGTATGAGAACGCAGTCGATGGTCTGTTCAACCTCTTCGCGGGACAGATCCTCGAGGACTAAGTTGGCGAGTACGATCACCGGCTTTCGGAAAGAATTGTAGGGACGGGAAGAAGAGATCGTGGCCAGGCTTGAGACCAGGGTCTTGGACTCGGACGGGTCGAGTGGCACCTGAGCTAGCCACATGATAGCCTCCTCTTGAACCTCCTGGCTGGTATCGATATCTGGAGAGTCGTCGAGCGCGTTAGCCCACCAGACGCGCGTACACTTGTATTTGCCCGGGAAGATTTTCTGGGCTTTCGTATGCCAATGATAGAGGAATCCAGTGCTGGGGACAGTTTGGGCGAGCGGGAACGGGATCGCTCTGGTTAAGTAGCGGAAAGTGGGATAACAGAGGTGCACCAAACAGACCACAGTAGGGATGATGACCTCTCCGATGGCGAGGAAGAGTTGATAGGGGAGGAACGTCGAGTAATGGCGGAAGCGAGGGCTCGTCACGAAGGGTAGGATATTCAAGAGGAGGTATACGATGCCAAAAACCTTGCCCACGACTACCGAGACCATTACTACCATCTCGTCCATTTGCCCGAGGTATATGACGAGACCCGTGAAGAACAAGAAGAAAGAGGAGTGGAGGAATGTCGGAAGGAAGATGACGAAAGCGTGGACGTTCAACTGTTGGAATGTCTTAAACCGCATGTGTCGCTGGCAAGCGCGAAGGAGGCCGGCAACGGGGTTCGGACCACTGTTGTACTCCGTGAGCCACCCTTTACAGATTATGGCGCAGAAACTGGCACCGAGGCTGGCGGAAAGACTTGCGAACAAAAGACAATTCACTGCAATCGCGGAACCAGCGGGTTTCTGGGGGGTGGTTGGATCAGATATGTCCGCTAGGTTTGGGTCACGACCATCCAACAACTGATGAAGGAGTAAGGCCATCTGTTGTTGATAATCGGGTTTTAAATCGTCGAGGGCCCTGGTGAGGAAGACCATAACGATAACAGAGAACAAACCGGCCTGCAGATCGTGTGTCAGTCCAGTCAGAATCACCCTTGATCACAAGACTCACGAAAATGAGTAGCACGTTTAAATCATCATTCCACTTCTTCAACATCTCTTCATCAACCTCTTGAGAAATTTTGTTATAGGTAGACCAAATCCCCGTATGGATACCCTCAGATATACCGACGGTTTTAAAATGGGGTAAACTGGAGTCCGAGTGGGGAGAGAACTCGGCATCAAACCGATAAGTGTAATCTGCGGTGCTATGACGGAGATCGTCACGGGTGAATCCACGGTGGGGTGGGGGTTGTGGCGTGGTGCCAGCAGACGGGTGACTAGAAGGTAGAATCGATAAGGTTGCTTGGGGTTGAGGCGAAGTTTCGGACTGGGGGGACACTGTTACGAGCGTCTCAGCCACAGATGTGTGGAAAGGACTGGTGACCAGGTTCAGCAGCTGCCCGCCATCGGCAGGACCACTCGTCTGTAGCGGTGACCTGGGGTCTGGGGTCGCACTCATCGGTAGTGGTGACCTGAGATCTGGGGTCGCACCCGTCGGTAGCGGTGGCCTGAGGTCTAGAGTCGTACCCGCCGAATCCTTGCGAGGCGGCATGGCGATAGTGAAAAGAAGGGGAGATGCGTGGGGCGAAATCGTATCGGCGGCAGGGAGTATATATGGTGTGGCCACGACGGAGACATTCTGTAGAGACCGGATGAGACAGAAAGCAACGTTGCTGCAATGCGGCAGTGGCAATCGTCGACTAGGTCCAGGGTCCGTCAATCCTTAGGTAATACACGCTACAACCGATAAGCACGACGGCCACTGCGATAGATATCTTCGAGTTCCACCCCAGATACATCCTGTCCGAGAGGGTTGCGCACACTCTCGGTGTCACGAGTACCGACAGGTGACCACGTTCCCCTCTTCCATACCATCAGTCGTGACTAGTGTGCAGTAGAAGGAGCAGGACGAGATATGAATGAATTACTTTCCACGACCCAGATATGCAGAATGTTTTCTAAACTCATGAAAGATCCATCTTCATTGAAAAGGTCGGAGGATGCCTTCCTCCTGACGCCAGAGTGCCGATCAGATAGTCTTGAGCCAGACGTTCTGGGTTTGAAATGCGATCAGACGCCACACCAAAAGCTCCCAGAACGTCTGGTGAACTATAGTATGTATAGAGAGGGCCATGTCATGGTAACGGTTTCCGTAAATGGTAAAACTGCTTCTGGTAGTTTATAAGACAGCCGACGGGGCGTGTGGACGTGTTTCCCTGTTTCTGAGAGTGGATAATCCAAAGATCAGCGCGCAATGGCCGGAAATCGTCCTTGATGCAGACCCACATGAGATCCGAAAACCAGATCTTTAATGATCGAATCAAAAAAATTAAACTCCGACCGGCCACCTCCGCACGGCGAGCGAGGAGGGCTGCAGAGATCTTACCTACTCCCAAACGTCTTGTATCTAGACTACCGATCACAGCAACTCGATATCATTCCCCCGACGGAGTTCCAACGCCTGTGCTATACGACCAAGGAGACCTGTTCACTTATATGCGACTATAATCATAACATGGTGTCCCGTTCAGCACAAGTGCGCACAAGGGTACTAGAGGAAGCGAGAAAGAACATTAACCACTACATACTAAAAACGGGTGTTCCGTACCACCCAGGAGAAGAAAGTATTGAACAGGAGTAATGGGCTGAGCGGTAAAAAAAAGTGAGTAGAAGACAGCGGATCGACCAGCAGTGTTGACAGCGAACCATGTATGTCGATTAAAAGAAAGTGGGTAAAAACCTGAGGGGATCGTGTCAGTTGTTGGTGGCAGAAACAGGTAGAACGATACTTACACAGCGCCGACGCCAGCAGCAAATGCCGCAACACCCCAGAATACAGACTTTGTCTGGGGCGATGGATTACGCAAGAAGCGAATCCTACTGTTAGTGGCCACCGCCCGAGGTTCGACCTCCGGCTCCTTGGGATTGAACACAAGAGGAGGCTCCACTTCCTCAATCGTGCGCTTCAGTGACGATGCGGTTTCTATCTGTTCCTCACCACGAGCGAGGGTGGCTGCTCGTTGAGCCTTCAAACCGGCAATCAGCTCTCGTTGTTCCTGAATATCCTCAGCCATATTCGGTTCCGTTGCGACAACTGCCTCTTCCTCCTCAACTCGAGTGACTTCCGGAGTAGCAGGAGTGGGAGGAACTTGAGTCTCTTCGGGTTCAACGCGTGCGCGTTGTAACTTTGGAGTCCTCCTTGGAGACAGTGGGAGAGGAACGGGCGCAGGAGCAGGGCTCTTCAAACGCGTCGACCGGCGAGGGGTGGGAGCGGGAGATGTGATCTCGACGGGGGCGGGGGCAGGTGTAGGAGCAGGTGCGGGGGAAGCACGCGTCGTAGGTTGAGGGGTACCTTCCTTCCGCCGTTTGTTTGGACCGGTGGGCTTGGGTGGAGATGGAGGGGTAGGCTGAGGAGTAAGTGGCTGAGTAGTTGACTTCCCCCGGGACTTGGAGTAGATCTGAGCAGGGTCTGGGACCGCATTGATGAGGGCAGGGAGGAGATGGCTGATCGAGTAGGTATCGGCGATGTTCAGGGCCACATCGATACTAGCCCAAGTTCCCGCGAAACGGGCACGTCCGGTTTTGTTCGCACCTGAGAGCTCGTAGTTGGCCTTTATCCAGTTGATTTCTGCCTTTTCGGCGTCTTCAGTAGCCTGTGGATAGGTGGCGCGAAACATTGTGGTCAGGCTGATCGCGTTAGTGTCGAGCCTCCTGAGGATGAAAGCGTGTCCACCCGGCGTGGGGATCTTCATCCTTCCGACCTGTACGTATCGTGAGGGTGTCGTCGGGAAGGCTGCGAAGTGCGGGACGTACGATGGCGACATGACCCTCTCTCGCAATCTCTTGAAACTTGACCGGCAGCGGTTTGGTGGGATCAACTGGAGATAACCTCATGTAAGTCCTGGGATACGATCACAATCAGTCACGGAAACACCTACGGAGCGCCAACTCTGTGTTCTTGCACTCCAACGGCAACTGGGGCCTCGGGTCTTGGGTTTTCGGGGCGATGTAGCGCATATTTCTGGCGGGAGCAGCCTCGAATGACCAAGCGGTCCAAGTTGAAGCAGCGTGGGTCAGCCACGTGGATAAACAACAGCACACAAACGCTCTGCCCAGGGTCACGTGCGCAACGCGATGGATCTCGAACGCGAACGGAGGCGCTTTCAGCAGAAAATCGATTCCATCGACCAAGAGGACGATCCTCTTGACGTCTACTATTCTTACGCGAAATGGCTCCAAGACAACTACAAACCACAAGAAGCAAACGACTCGGGCCTCATTGATCTACTCGAGCAGGCCACTCAACAGCTTAGCGAAGATCCGACGGCAAAAAACGATCTCCGCTGCTTGAAGCTGTGGATCATGTATGCAAAGTATGTCGAGGACTCGACGAGTGTCTTTAACCACATATACACAAACAACATCGGCACAAAGTATGCGTTCTTTTACGAGGAATATGCCGAGCTTCTCGAGCGGACCGGTTAGTGAGTGACTTTTGGCTACTTATTTCACGTTTCCAACTCGCCCAAAAGTCTACGTCAAGCAGACGAGCTTTATCGCCATGGGATTTACCGCAAGGCTCGTCCAGTCGATCGTCTCAAGACAAAGTATGAGCAATTCCAACAACGAAATCCATCCAATAATATCTCGAACCTCGCACATAATCGTTATGCTCCTATGCTGGCCCGCCCCGACCCTGGGAAGCGACCAGAGAAACTCCGTCTCGATTTTGGTTTGCTCTTCAAAGATGGTGTTGAGTACAGCATCCAAGAAGCTCGTGCCCGATCAATGGGTCTTCTTGGGAAGAAGTGGCCTCCACCAGCCCCCACGGATCTCGACCTGAAGCGTTCCGGACAATCTCGTGTCAAATTCAACGATGATGGTACGGGTCGAACTCATACACGGAGGGGCCTCATGCCAGCTTCGGAACCTACGGTCACGTTAGCAACAAAGGAGGCCCTGGCAGACGTTTTTGGGATGTACAACTCTCCCGATAGGACCTCGAAACTTGGTGTCCCTGGAAGCAAGCATGCGCCTGTGCACACGGTCAAGATTATCCCGCGGGCTCTGAGCCAAACCCATGTCCGGGACTTAGGAGAAGCTGGGATTAAACAGTCAGGTATGTAAGTAATATCTTCTATGGAATGTACCCACCACTTAAAGGCTACAGTATTCCGCCCGTTTGTGGATGAGAATCCGAAGACCCCAAAGGTGAAGGGATCGCTAGCTTAGGTATCCTGCAACGTTGAAAATTTCTATGCAGATCCAACCATTCGTCGATCCCCCCTCCCAGAAACCATCTGCCCAAAAGGTACGCTATCGAGGTGCTGTTTGAGTGCTTGTTTCCGTTCTGATGCCTAACAGTTCCAGCCATTCGTGGACGAGAGCACACGGGCAGCCCCCACCCCTAAGGTACTTAATCGTGGAAAACACACTGCAAATAAACTGATGTGGTGTCCAAAGCTCCAAGTCTTCGTCGATCAAGACACCGCTGCACCCAGAACCGATCCCAGAACTCCAGCCCCTCCACAATCCAACGAGAACGCAGGCGTCCCTCTCCGAACACTGAGACCTCCCCCGGTCTTCAGCGAAAACCCGGCCAGGCCCAATGTCTTCTCCAAGGTTTTCACTCCGGCTCCTGCCGATGGAAAACGGCCTCTCAGATCCAAGCCTACCTTTACTCCCCTCCGTGACCCAATCGGCCCCACCTTCAAAGTATTCAGTCGACCAGGAACTCAGCTAGAGAACACACCGAAGCCCGTATTTCACCCTTTCATTGACAAATCCAAACGATCGGAGAACGAAGTTCGCCGCAAATCTGTCGGAAAGCAGGTGACTATTTCGTCGCATGAGGGTGGAGAAGAGGAAGATGAACAAAGGGAAGGCGGGGCTGTTGGCCATGACGCAGACAGCGACAGGGCTCGTACGCCGGACGATGAAGAAGAAGACGACGCTTCACATCGCGGAAGGTACGTGAAACAGATAGATGTGATGACGCCTATCACGGAACGTACATTCGAAGTCACCACCACTACAACGTTACGACCCCACGATGCAAATGATGCAACTTTGGCCGCGCTGGAACTTGCTGCAGAGTTGAGGGCGGATGAGGAGAGCGACGCTGATCGGGATGAGAGGGGCCTCCGATACGACACCGCGTTTTCGCCTCAATACTCGGATAGCCAGGACGAAGACGACGAGGACAACAGTTATCGTTTTATCACCGATGATCCAGTCCATCAGCACCAGGTGGAAGAGATCGAAGAAAGGACAGGTACACTCAGCCTCAAGGATGCCATAACGGTTGCCTCCTCCTTCCGGCCGCCCAATCCTTGTATTCCCTTCGATGCCCCCATCATATCATCCCTGCTCTCCCTCGCTCCACATGATTCTGCCTTCTACGACCTCCGGAGCGAGGACAAAGACCACCTGGCTGCTCTACAGAAGTTCTGTAAGAAGCGGGAACGAGATAGGTCCGACGAAGTCTTCGTCCTGGATCTCGGTGGGAACGCGTATGAGGTGATGGGAAAGTTAGGAGAGGGTGGATTCGGAGCTGTGTTCGCTGCTGCGGATGTCGAGCGGCAACTCGAACTTCAGGAGGAAGTGTTCGTCGCGGTCAAGGTGGTCCGGCCGAAGAACCTCTGGGAATTCCACGTTCTGAAGAACCTACGAACTTCTCTATCCCCACATCTTCGGGTATCCATTATCGAGCCTCAGGCCCTGTACGTGTTCCGCGATGAGAGTTACCTCATCTTGGGCATGTGCACGCAGGGGACGTTGCTTGAACTCGTCAACCGAGCTCAGGAGATTAACGTTGGAGAGAAGGGAGCCAGTCTTCGCGAGTCACTTGTCATGTTCTTTACCATCGAACTCCTCCGTTTGGTGGAAGGGATTCACGCTGCGGGTTTCATTCACGGGGACTTGAAGATCGACAACTGTCTCCTCCGGTTGGGAGATGAACCGCTCTCGTCGACCTACGATCCCTCGGGGGCGGGCGGATGGAGCGATAAGGGGATCAAGCTCATTGACTTTGGCCGGACGATCGATACGAGACAGTTCCCCGCTGACCAACAGTTCCGCGCTGATTGGCCGACTGACGCGAAGGACTGTCTAGAAATGCGGCAGGGCTTGCCTTGGACGTATCAGCCGGATTACTTCGGGCTCGCGGGTATTATCTACTGCTTGCTCTACGGGAAGTACTTCGAGGACAATTCGATCGTCTCGCATCCTGGAGAGGACGGAAAACCGAGGCACAAGCTCGCCGCATCGTTTAAGAGGTATTGGCAGGTGGATTTGTGGGTGAGGTTGTTTGATCTCTTGCTCAATCCGACATGGGTGCGGGAGGACGGGTTGCTACCGCTTTGTCCGGAGTTGGGTGCGCTGCGGGAGGAGATGGAAGAGGTATTGGTCGCGAAGGACAGGAGTCACGGTTCTGCGTTACCTCTCAAGGCGTTACTTGGGAAGATCATCATAGCCAGCGACGAACGTTGACATTGGTACCACTATGCAGTTCTACCCTAAGTTTTCTTACGCTTATTCATGTCGTGTCCCAGTTTTCCCGTCCTTGTTTTCCAGTTCTCGTTATTGCACTGCAGTACCACTCTCCTCATGTCGCTAGTTTTCTGACAGATTTAGAAATCACGATAATCTTCGGCAGAGTCTGCCATGATCACAAAAATCAACAAGATTCTCGGGACGTTAGCACAGGGTCTTATCGTACGGAATAATAAGCGCCTCAAACGTATCGTTGCCCTGGGCCGTGGCGACGGTCGGATCCCGACCAACGGCAGCTAGGAATAACGAGACATACCGATGGAGAAAACGAAGATGAAGGCTTTATGATAGACTTTGAAGATCGATCGTAGTGTCCGCCTTGCAGAAGCGTTTTACACAGCCTCTCAACATGAGAGGGCCATCGATCGGATGCAGTGGTTGGAGTGGGATATGGGGAGACGATCAGTTCGAGGTGGACACCATTTCAGCGAGAACATCCTGACAGCTGGGAACATAGGTTACGGTTCAAGTTCCTGAGAGGTATCAGTGAGGCCATACGCTTGAATGATTTGTGTCCTTAAAGTTACCCATTTAACCTCATTCTCGACTTCACACAGGGTTGTTAGGCAACTCCCACAGTACCTTGCGAACAGCGGCACAGGTTAGGTGACTGGATCCTGTGAGAATAGCGGCCAGGTCCAGGGCGTGCACAATGAAGGGAGATATCTTCGACACGGGAGGGGACAGATCAGAGGAGGTTTTGACGAGTCTGGGTGCAGACGTTATACAAACGGCAGGCATGCAAACGGCTGAAGAGAAGGGAGAAGTGGGGATGTACGAGAAGGCAGTTGATGAAGACAAAAGAAGGACGCGATTGCCAGATGGCGTCCCGGGAATTTGAACATTTATTCGCATACTACCACACTACGCATCGTGTGTGGTATAAGAGCCGTCCTACGTGTATTTGTAACACCCTGGGGATGCCGCGGAAAGAGAATAGATGCCTGTAGACCAGCTTCAATCGCCTAAGAGGCACACCCAGTGCCGACCTCCGCAGCGACGTGGTCATGCATCCTGTATAAGTTCATTTCATTGACTGTAAAGAAGGATTTTAGGGTTCTACCTTAGTGCGGTGAGAGAGGCACTTACTCGTCAGCTTTCCCTCGGCGGCTGCGAGAGACATATCATGAGGCGTCAGACTCGTGAACCCAGTTCGCTCGTTCAGGTTCTCCATTGCTCTGGCGCTAGCTCGCTGGACCCTGGTTGCTCTCTCCTTTCTGATCTTCTCATACATGGCAAGTCCAGTCTCCGCGTTATTGGTGAAGCCGTACTTATTAGAGAAGATGATACCGAGCGCCGCAGCATCTTCGATAGCCTGACATGCCCCTTGGGATTGATGTGGCTAATTGGGCCACAGAGTCTCAGAGCGTTATTCATAAAGAGGGTGGGTGGGTGTAACTCGCCATCATTGGGTGCGCAGCGTCACCCATAATGCATGCCTTACCCTTGTACCAATGTTCGTACGGTTTGTGTGTGTGCAACCTCCAGGGCATGCGGTCAACAGAGTGCCTGAGTAAGTTAACACAATCTGGGTCCAGTTCGCCATAGTTTCCTTGCAGGATTTCTTCCACTGGGACCTCCTTAAACTCGAACCCTTCCTGGTGGTGTTTGGTCAACTCTGAGGGCATGAAGCCTGAAATAGAAGTTCAGCAACCGCACCAGGGATGGAATATGGAGTTGGTACCAACAGTAGAACGACACGATGTCACCTCCAGAGCAGGGACCCATAACGATCTTGTAGTATTGACTGCGACCATTCTTTCCGGCCATTCCTCCCCAGAATTGACTGTGAGTAGCGTCAGAAGGGGCGAATAATTTGGTACCGTGACGGGCCTACATGTCGGGCTCGTATGAGTAATTCACGAGACCGAGACGTTGGACATCCTCAGTCCGGACATTACATCTGTAGCAGGTCTGTGCTGCCGCGTGCATGCTTGGGGTAATGCCAATATGTTTGCGGACAACAGACTTGGAAACACCGTTTCAGTGAGGTATCAGAATTAGTTGGATATGCATTCATCCGGATACCGTCTGCGCCAACAATAAGGTCTGCGGACACCACTCGACCGTTTTTGAAAGTGACGGTGCCCGTCTCGTAATCAATGTTCTCGCAGCTAGCAGAAATATAGATATGAGCGTCCTTGACGATACAGCAGGTGGATAGCCTCACATATGATCGATGGTGACCACGCATGGAATACCCTTGCCTTTCTCCGAGGTTGCAGTGTGGAGAAGACCTTTGTGCACATCCTGGCGGTAGAACATGTAACACAGATTACCCCAAGTGGCCTCGTAGTCATCTAGATCGTACTGGTTGAGCACACGCCCGGTTTCCCAGTCACGCATGACAAGCTTTCGGAGGACCACGGGTTTCATCATTGGGATGTCGACTCCCCACTCTCGCAGCCATTGAGTACCTTGAACGACAAGACACGTAATGTTCAGTGCCGAAGATCGATGATGAACATGTGGCTTACCATTGGCGGCACAGGAAAGGGAGGCGCCCACTTCCACGTCGAAAAAACTCCTACGTTCGAAGATTTCCACTACAAGAGCAAAGTTGTCAGATAAATTTCCTGGGGTTGCATGTCACGACGACGAACCGATATGACCAGCGCGTCGAAGTGCAATAGCAGCAGAGAGTCCGCCGATACCGCCACCAATAACGGCGACCCTAAGCTGCTTGAAACTCGGGAGCAAAGAGGAAGAGCGGAGTGAAGAATCCATGGAAGAGTGCTAGCGGCTGCGGAGAGGTGTGAAATTATGGGCGAGCTGGTTGCCTTTTTATACTGGACTGCAGTGTCACTGGATTGGGGAATGTATTGCATTGACCATATCCTATTGGCGATATGTTTCCGTAGGTTTGGCTTATCAGGCGCCTACGTAAGCTGCCAGGAGGGTGTTGAAACTCGACGATCGCGTCGGACGTTTCAGAGTCCTCGATCATATGTTTTCTTATGTTTGTTTGATGTGATTTCGTGACATACTTATATCACACTCATGCGCTTGCACTCCTCAGTTTCTTTCATCGAACTGAGGAGTGAGTACCTTTCATCTAGTATATATTATTCTTGAGTACTTACATCTCTATGTAGTACGAACTAACCCGGACTACGTCCAGGTTTTCCAACAGAGGGATTGGTTTTCCATTCCGTGGAGTATTCCAGGAAAGCGTTGGACTTCGGAGTGGGATAATTCCTCCACATTACGTAATCGATAATCTGACGTGCATCAAATGCGGGGTTGGTTTCGTAGTGAGAGAAGCTAGAAGGGTGCCATTAGCCGAGGTTTCCGTCTACTGGTCAATATCTGAGAAGTTCCACATCGCGTACGCCAAAAAAATTGGAGAATCGAGTGCCAGGGTGACACCAGCATGTGGTGGGGTTGAAGTAGGCGGGGTTGCCACCCTTCCCGTCCCCCGTAGTTTGGAAGGGTTCTAACAGAGTAATTGTCGTATATCTTCAACGATAATGACGATTTTTCCCGCCCGGGTCTAGAAGATGAATCAGACGAAGATTCGGGTCAGCTAAGTCTAAAGTACGGGCCAAGATACAGAAAGGAGCAACCCCGCAAAAAGCCCTAGGATGGATGCAATGGTCTGTAGTTGTGCCCCGTTGCGGTGAAGGAGAAAGATCGCAGTGAGGTTCGACCACATCGGAAAAACCAGTTGGAC
>Ga0307512_10005255_pt1 | contig 13609 bp, 12 predicted proteins | sample 14_EM_MG_FD_200267 | JGI IMG/M metagenome (GOLD analysis project Ga0307512, IMG submission 200267) | Populus trichocarpa ectomycorrhiza microbial communities from riparian zone in the Pacific Northwest, United States - 14_EM | ecosystem: Host-associated > Plants > Roots > Unclassified | place... | reverse complement strand
TGCTCGGGGTGGTCGGGGCGCGGGCCGTTGATCGGGTGCTGCCCGCTGGTGTCGTGCTCGGGGTGGTCGGGGCGCGGGCCGTTGGCCGGGTGCTGCCCGCTGGTGTCGTGCTCGGGGCGGTCGGGGGCGTGGGCTGTTGAGCCGGGGTGGCGCCCCATAGCTGTCGGTGCTCTGGCGATCGGCGTGCGTGCCGTTGTTGGTGCTCAGGTGATTGGGATGCGGACGCCGTTTGGGAGATCTCGGAGGGTTTACCTCGACGTGCATCGCGGGGTAAACCGACCGAGATCTCCCAAACGGGACGACTGCGGGTGTTCGGCCGAGGGGACTTTCGGGGTCGGACGCCCGCTTGTGAGGGCTAGGAGCGGCCGGGCACTGGGGTTTCTTGCCCGTCGGGTGCTGGGCCGGCGCCGACCGAGCCGGGGACGCCGTTGCTGTTCTCGGCGGCTAGCAGGTCGTCGGCCCGCTGCTGCTGCGCCGAGCGCTGGGACAGCGGGACCTCGGGCAGGAAGAAGACCACGATCAGGCCGACGATCATCACGGCCGCCGCCAGGATGAAGACCACCTGGATGCCGTCCGCGAAGCCGACCTTGAACGGGTGCGACACCACGGCCGAGAGCTTCTCGAGGAAGGACGTGTTGCTCAGCGCGTCGCCGTTCTGCGCCTGCTGGAGGGTTTGCAGCTGGCTCGGGTCGGCGGCCACCGACTGCTGGAAGGCGGGCGTCGCCTGCGCCGACTTGTAGGCTGCGGCGATCTTGTCGCCGACCACGTTGAACAGCACCGACAGGAAGATCGCGGTGCCGAGCGTGCCGCCCATCGATCGGAAGAACGTCACCGAGCTGGTAGCCACGCCGATCTCCCGTGGCGAGACCGCGTTCTGCACCGCGGTGATCATCGGCTGCATGTTTCCGCCCAGGCCGAGACCCATCAGCACCATGATCAGCATGGTCTTCCAGAGCGGGGTGTCGGCACCGATCAGGGCGAACAGCCCGAGCGCCAGCAGCATCAGCACGCTGCCGACGATCGGGAAGATCCGGTACCGGCCGGTGCGGGCGATGAGCTGGCCGGCGGCGATGGAGCCGGCCATGATGCCGATGACGAACGGGATCATCTGCAGGCCGGCCTCGGTCGCCGTCGAGCCCTTGACGATCTGCAGGTACAGCGGGACGGTCAGCAGGCCGCCGAACATCGCCATGCCGATGATCGTGCTGGAGATCGAGCCGACGGCCACCGTCCGGTTCTTGAACAGCCGTAGCGGCAGCAGCGCTTCGTCCTTGTAGGCCCGCTCGGCGAGGATGAACGCGGCTATACCGATCGCGCCGACGGCGTAGCAGCCGAGCGCGCGTGGCGAGCCCCAGCCCCAGCTGCGGCCCTGCTCGGCCACGGTCAGCAGGGGCACCAGGGCGACGATCAAGGAGACTGCGCCGGGCCAGTCGATCCGGTGGTCGGTGCGGGTGTGCGGCAGGTGCAGCACGCGAGCCACCACGACCATCGCCGCGATGCCGATCGGCACATTCAGGTAGAAGATCCAGCGCCAGCCGGTGATCCCGATGATCGATTCCTGGCCGGCGAAGAAGCCGCCGAGCAGCGGGCCGATGACGCTGGCGGTGCCGAACACGGCGAGGAAGAGGCCCTGATATTTGGCGCGTTCGCGGGGCGGCACGATGTCGCCGATGATCGCTAGCGCCATCGACATCAGGCCGCCGGCACCGACGCCCTGGATAGCCCGGAAGGCGGCCAACTCGTACATGTTCTGGGAGAGGCCGCAGAGCATCGAGCCGATGACGAAGACGGCGATCGCGAACAGGAAGAAGCCGCGCCGGCCGTAGATGTCGGAGAGCTTGCCGTACAGCGGGGTGGAGATCGTCGACGTGATCAGGAACGCCGTGGTCGCCCAGGCCTGCATGTCGAAGCCGTTGAGGTCGTCGGCGATGGTCCGGGTCGCCGTCGCCATGATGGTCTGGTCCAGGGCGGCGAGGAACATGCCCATCATCAGGCCGGCCAGGATCGTGAGGATCTGGCGATGGGTGAATTCCGCGGATGGCCGGGCCGCTGCGGGCCCGCCCGTGGATCCGGCTGCCGCCGGGGCGGTGCTTGTCGAGTTACTCACGCGTTCTCCCGTGGTGTTGCGGCTGTGTCGCTGCGTAGTCGCGCCTCGACAGAGCTGTTGAATTCCCGGAACAGGTCGGCGAAGGTGGCGATCCGGTCTACGGGCCAGTCGGCCAGCGCCTCGCTGAGCAGCGCCTGCCGTTCCTCGTGCAGGTGCTGACAAGCCGCCAGGCCGGCGTCGGTGATGGCCAGGCGTGAGGCGCGGCCGTCGACCGGGTCGGCCTCGCGGCGGGCAAGGCCTGCCTTGACTAGTTGTGCCACCTGCCGGCTGATCGTGGAGGGGTCGGCCTGCTTGACCTCGGCGAGGTCGGTGACGCGCAGCGGTCCCATGAAGCGCAGCGGGAACAACAGCAGGAGAGCGGAGAACTCCGCACCGAAGTTCCCCGTTCCGAGCATGCTCTTGGCGCGGGCGCCCAGTCGGACGAATCGAACAAGTTCGTCGGCGAGCCGGGTCATGCCGTCCTCAGCGTTGCGATTCATGGGTTTTGCCGCTACTCCAAGCGTCGGATGATAGATGCGTGCAGAGTACAACTTGTTGGTCGGCGAACATATTTCGTGGGCTTACTCGCGGCCCGATGTGGTGCGGATCTCCCAAACGCCGGTGACTAGCGTCTCGGTCTCCTCGAGCGCCGCGGAGACGGGCACGACGTACTCGGCCACGCGAACGAAGAGCCGCTCCGGGAAATACCCACGACCCGGGTCGCCAACCAGGATCTGGGCACCCATGCGGGCCGCGGCTCGCAGGTAGGCGGCCATCCGGTCGGCGACGCTGCGACTGTAGAAGACGTCGCCCGCCAGGATCACGTCGGCCTGATCGGCCGCCACCGTGGCCGCGCTCACCTCCGCCGGGATGGTGGTGATCACGACGCCGTTCGCGGCCGCGTTGCGCGCCGCCGCGGCGGCGGACGCCGGGTCGACGTCCAAGGCCTGGACCCGGCTGGCCCCCGCCTTCGCCGCCGCGATCGCGGCTATGCCGGAGCCGGTGGCGATGTCCAGGACCGTGCGGCCGGCCACCAGCTCGGGGTGGTCGAGCAGATGCCGGGCCAAGGCCTGGCCGCCGGCCCAGACGAACGCCCAGAACGGCGGCGGCTCGTCGCTGCGGAACTCGCCGCCGGTCAGGTCGAACAGGCCGACCGGCCCGTCCACGAGATGCAGGGATATCTCGGGCACCAGCGGCACGGGCAACAACGCGATGGACGGTTTTGGCACCGTCCGATTCTTCTCGCCGCGCCGCCCGAGCGCGCCCCATTTTCGCGGACTGCGGCCCCTGATCTGCTAGGACGCTAGGTCTGCCGCGCGGCGCAGCAGGGCGACCGCGCCACCGGGGGCGTGTGGCGCGCGGGCGGCCGCCAGCACCGCCGATACCGCGTCGTCCACGGCCGTACCCGCGCCGTCCTCGCGCAGCAGATCCAGGAACAGCGCCCGGGTCTCCGCGGCCGGCTCCACGCCGAGCCCCTCGGCCAGGTGCCGCCGGCACCGGTCGTACGCCCGCAATGCCGCGACCCGATCGCCCAGCGCCCGGTGCGCGGCCATCGTGATGGCCCAGCCGCGTTCGGCCATAGGGTCCAATCCGACTGCCCTTTCGGCCAAACCTAGTGCGCCCACCGCGTCCCCACCGGCCAGCGCATGCCCGCCGGCATCGAGCAGGGTGCCGATCAACCGGCCCTTGTAGTGCTCGCGGGCTGTAGCGGCCCAGTCGGACCGGTTTTCCTCCTCGAGTAGCGGGCGCCCGGCCAGGTGCACGGCCGCGGTAAGCGGGCGCAGCGCGCCGCTGGCGGTGCGGCCGGTGGCCGCCGCGACGAGCTCGTCGAAGCGTGCCACGTCAACCCGTACCCGCTCGCTGACCAGCGCGTACCCGCCTCCGCTGCGGGTGGTGATCGCCGAGTCGCGGGCGCTGGCGTTCGGGTCGAGCCGGTGGCGCAGCACGGACACGTAGCTCTCCACGGTGGCCTTGTGGTTGGCCGGCGGGCGTCCGTCCCAGAGCAACTCGCTCAGCTCGGCCTTGGCCAGTGGACCACGCAACGCGAGCAGGGCGAGAATGTGCCGGGGTTTTATCCCGCCGAAGTCGCGTCCCGAAAGGCGCACACCCCGGGTCCGTACCTCGAGACGGCCGAAGAGCTGAATGTCGTACATGAGGCAGACTCTGCGTGTCACCCGCGTGGGCGACAAGCCCCAATGCAAGGGGGAGGCTCGACCGAAAGACCAGTAATGGCAACCGGTTGGCCTCATCCGCGCGGCGGCCGTACCGGGCAGTGGACCCCGCCCTGTGCGAGCGTTCGGACTGTTCGAACGGGGAATCTTGGGGCGCGGCAAATCTAGACTTCGACATCTGTGGAATTCGGGAGGTGGCGCATGGGCGATGACGTGATCACCGTGCTCGTCGTCGACGGCCACCAGACGTTCGCCGAGCTGCTCGGTGTGGCGCTGCGCGGCCAGCCTGACCTGCGATATGTCGGGCATGCCCGGAACGGTGAGCAGGCCTTGCGGCTCTGCGCCGAGCTGCGGCCCGACGTGATCCTGCTCGATCCCGAGCTGCCCGACGCCGACGGCATCGCGATCGCGGAGATGCTGCGGCACCGCCAGCCGAACACGCGTGTGGTGATCCTCACAGCAAGCAATGAGGCAACCCTTGTGGGGCGCGCGACGGCGGCGGGTGCGGCGGGTTTCTTGAGCAAGAACGGCGCGCTGGGCGATGTGCTGCACGCCGTGCACACCGCGCACGGCGGTGGCATGACGGTCTCCACCGACATCTTGGCGCGGCTGCTGCGCAGCACGTCGCCGGTGGTGGGGCCGCGTGGCGGCGGGCTGACCGCGCGCGAGCACGAGGTGCTGGAGCTGATGGGCTCGGGGCTGGACCCGCGCGCGATCGCGCGCCGGCTCGGCATCAGCGTGCACACCTGCCGCGGCTACGTGAAAGCGGTGCTGGCCAAACTCGACGTTCACAGCCAACTTGAGGCGGTTGCGGTGGCCACGAGGCGAGGGTTGATCCAGCCTGATCGGCATAACGGAGAGTAATTCACGCTCTCACTCATCCGTACCGGCGCGCGATCCGTACTTCAGGCCGGAGCGCCTCCTGGAGATAGTCGGCGCCGGCGCGAGTGGAGGAAATTCGCGTGGACCGTTCAGCCGCCGATGACAACGCGGGTTTCCGCAGTACGTCCGATGTGTCCGTAGCAGTCGCCGACGCACCGTCGACGTCGGGCGCACATTGGGCAAACCGCGACAACGAGAACATCTATCGCAGGTCGGGCACGCCATTCCGGCGGCCGAATGCGCAAAATTCGTTCACCGGCGAGGATGACGAGTCCGAGCAGGACCAGGATCCCACCTCATGGTGGGGGATGCCGGGCTCCGGAGACGACGACGAGCGCGGGGAACCCGGTTCCCCGGCGGCCCAGGAGCAGTCCTGGGCGCAGGAGCGGCCGCAGGAACGGCCGTGGCCGCAGGGCCACGATCGGCCCTGGCCGCAAGCGGACGAGACGGACCAGGAGTGGTCCGATGCCGCCGTGCCGGACAAATCGCGCCCGGACCCGACGCTGCCGCGGCGCAAGTTCGCGCCGACCCCCGAGTTTGGTCCCGCGCCGCCGACAAACGGCGGTCGCACCTCGTTCGGCGTCACGGCCGGCCCGATCGGCGGCTATCGCCCCGGTTACGGCCCCAGCTCCGCGTCGGCGTTGCCCGCCGCGGATCCGGTCTCGCCCGCAGGCTGGCCGTCGCTGCCCACCGACCGTCCGGTTCTGCCCACGGACCGCCCGGCCCTGCCCACCGACCGTCCGGTTTCGCCGGCCGGCCGCCCGGTCTCGCCCGCGACGCGTTCGAGGCCGCTCGTCCCGCCGGTCACCGGGCACACCGGGGAGATCTTCAACGGACCGGCCCGGGAGATCCGGGCGCACCGCGCCGTCCGCCAGAACACCGGCGGGCACGCGGCCCTCAAGGCGCCGACCCCGCCTCGGGGTACGCCCACCGCAGCGCCCGCCGCCGCCGCGCCGAAGCGGTCCCGGGGCGTCACCATCGCGGCCCTGGCACTGGGCGCGGTCGTGCTGCTCGGTGGCGCCGTCGGTGGGGTCGCCTTCTACTCGGGCGACGGCAAGGGACTCGGTTCGGTGCTGTCGCTCAACGCCGGCAAGACCGAGGGCCGGACCGCCACGGCACCGCTGGACGGGCGGACGACGGCCAGCTTCGAGATGGTCGCCGCGTCGAACCAGGTGACCCTGAAGACTCAGGATCTGGGCGAAAACCTCTACAAGATCACGACGGCGGACGACTCCGGCATGGTGCCGAGCCCCGCGGTCTCGGCCGACCGGGTGCAGCTACACCTGACCCCGAAGGGCCAGGGGACCAGCGGCGACGTCACGATCATCCTGTCCACCAAGGTGCGCTGGTCGCTGCGCTTCAGCGGCGGCTCCGACGAGCAGGTCATCGACCTGACCGGCGGTCAGGTCAGCGAGGTGAGCCTGGTCGGCGGCGCCCGCCGGGTCGAGCTGACCCTGCCCAAGCCGAGCGGGACCGTACCGGTGCAGGTCACCGGCGCGCTCGAGGAGCTGTCGGTGACCTCGCCCGCCGACGCGCCGGTCCGGGTGAAGGTCGAGGCCGGTGCGAAGACGGTCGCGGCGGGCACCCGTACGCTGCGCGACGTCGTGGCCGGCTCGACGCTGACCCCGAAGGGCTGGGAAGTCAACGACCGCTACGACGTGGACGCGAAATCCTGGGTGACGCTGCTGTCGGTGGACGCGAAGGGCTGATCCGCCCACCGACAGCGGCGTCCGCCGTCAGGACAGCACGCGCAAGCGCACCGTCTGGCTCATCCCCCGCAGCTTGTCCAGCACCGCTTCGGAGTAGCCGCCGCTGATGTCGGTGATCAGGTAGCCGTACTCGCCGCGGGTGCTCAGCAGTTGACCTTCGACGTTGACCTGGTGCTCGGCCAGGATGCTGTTCACCTGGGCCAGTACCCCTGGGGTGTTGACGTGCACGTGCACGACGCGGCTCATGCCTTGCTGCTGGGGCAGGGCGACGCTGGGCAGGTTGACGCTCAGCGTGGTGTTGCCCTCCTGCACGAAATGCACGAGCTTGTTGGCCACGAAGTCGCCGATGTCGGACTGTGCTTCTTCGGTGGACCCGCCGATGTGCGGGGTGAGAATCACGTTCGGCAGGCCGCGCAGCTCGGAGACGAACTCGTCGCCGCGGCCCTTCGGCTCGGTCGGGAACACGTCGATGGCCGCGCCGGCGAGATGCCCGCTTTCCAGGGCCGCGCGCAGCGACGGGTGGTCGACCACGATGCCCCGCGACAGGTTGAGGAAGATGCTGCCCGGGCGCATCTTGGCGAACTGCTCGGCGCCGAAGAAGCCGAGGTTGCCCGGGCGCCCGTCGACGTGCAGGGTCACCACGTCGGAGGTCTCGAGCAGCTCGTCCATCGAGGCGCACCGCTGGGCGTTGCCGAGGGCCAGCTTGTCGGCGGTGTCATAGAAGGACACGTGCATGCCCAGGTTTTCCGCGAGCACCGAGAGCTGGGTGCCGATGTTGCCGTACCCGACGATGCCGAGCCGGCGGCCGCGCACCTCGTGGCTGCCGTCGGCGGCCTTGTCCCAGACGCCCTCGTGCATCTTGGCGTTCTTCTCGGTCAGCCGGCGGGTCATCGCGATGATCTCGGAAACGGCCAGCTCGACCACCGAACGGGTGTTGGAGAACGGCGCGTTGAACACCGCGACGCCGGCCACCGACGCGGCGACCAGGTCGATCTGGTCGGTGCCGATGCAGAACGCGCCGACGGCGACGAGGCTGTCGGCGGCCTCGAGAACCTTCGCGGTGACCTTCGTCTTGGAGCGGATCCCGAGCAGGTGCACTCCCGCGATCCGCTCCATCAGCTCGACCTCGTCGAGCGCGTTGCGGGCGGACTCGACCTGGTAGCCCTCGGCCTCGAGCCGGGACACGGCGTCGGGGTGAATGCTCTCGAGCAGCAGGACTCGCACCTTGGCTTGGTCGATCATCACAATCCGTTCCTGTGTGGGTTTGGCCTTGTGGCAGGCCTGCCGGGCCGCCACAGTGAAGCCCAGTTCACGACGGCCCAGCCTAATGCCCGGGCCCGCCCGCTCCACGCCGATGTGCCTCAGCTCCCACCGCCGTTTCGTTTCGGAAGTGGCGCCCGGCCCGGATCCAGGTGTACGCGACCCCCGGCCAATGCCCGCGCTACGGCTTCGGGGAGTGCGCTAGAGGGCGCGGGCGAGGTTGACCGTGACGATCAGGTGCCCGCGCTACGGCTTCAGGGAGTGCGCTAGAGGGCGCGGGGGAGGTTGACCGTGACGATCAGGCCGCCCTCGTCGCGGGCGTCCGCGCGGACGTCGCCGCCGTGGGCTCGGGCCACCGCTCGGACGATCGACAGGCCGAGGCCCGCCCCGGGGGACGCCAGCCGCTCGGTTCCGTACCGGTGGAACGGCTCGAACAGGCCGGGCACCTCGTAGCGGGGGATCACCGGGCCCGAGTTGGTCACCTCGAGGATCACCCAGCCGTCCGCGCGGGTGCCGGTTGCCACCCGGACCCAGCCGTCCTCGGCGACGTTGTGCCGTACGCCGTTCTCGATCAGGTTTTGCACCAGGCGTTCGAGCAGGATGGGGTTTCCCCAGGTGGACGCCTCGGCCGGGGCCGTCACGATCTTCACGGTGTCGGCGACGGTGTCCGAGACGGGGTCGGCGACCGTGACGTGCTCGACGATGTCCGCCAGGTCCACATAGGCTCGTTCGGTCACCTCGCGTTCGGACTGGGCCAGCAGCAGCAGGCCGTCGATCAGCCGGCCGTGCCGGTCGTTGATCGCCAGCAGGGTCGTGCCGAGCTGGCGGACCTCCGGCGAGGCTGTGGCCGGTTCCAGCGCCACCTCCAGCAGCGTCCGGTTCAGGGTGAGCGGCGTTCGCAGCTCATGCGACGCGCTGGCGATGAACCGCCGCTGCCCGTCGAACGAGTTGTCCAGCCGGGCCAGCATCACGTCGAAGGTGTCGGCCAGCTGCTTGATCTCGTCGCGCGGCCCGTCCAGCGCGATCCGCTCGTGCAACCCGCGGTCCGCGGCCGGCGCCTCGGCGATCCGGCGGGCCGTGTCGGTGATCTGCTGCAGCGGTTGCAGCATCCGCCCGGCGATCAGCCAGCCCAGCGCTATCGCCGCGGCGCTCACGATGGCCAGCGCAATCGTGCCCTGGGTGAGCAGGGTGTGCAGGGCGGAGGCCCGGGTGCCCTCGAGGAGCTGTTTGACCATGACCTCCCCGCTGACGGACCCGGGTGGCGGGGCTGCGCCGTTGAGGTTGGTGACGTAAGCCGCCGTCTCGGCCGGTAGCCGGTGGTCGACCAGGACGTACGTGACGCCGAGCAGGACCAGGCCGGCGGCGACGAACAAGCCGCCGTACACCAAGGTCAGCCGTCCCCGAACCGTCAGCTTCATCGGATGCGGTACCCCACTCCCAGCTCGGTCAGCAGCACCGGGGGCTCGCCCAGTTTCCGGCGCAACTTCAGGATCGTCATCCGTACGGCGTGCGTGAACGGGTCGGCGTTCTCGTCCCAGGCCTTTTCCAGTAGCTGCTCCGCGGAGACCGCCGTGCCGTCCGCGCGCAGCAGCTCGGCCAGCACCGCGAATTCCTTTCGCGACAGTGGCACATACCGCCCGTCGCGGTAAACCTCGCGGCGGTGCGGGTCGAGGCTGATCCCGGCCCGGCGCAGAATCGGCGGCGCGGCCGGACGCGAGCGGCGGCCCAGCGCGGTGACCCGGGCGGCCAACTCCCGGAACGCGAACGGCTTGGGCAGATAGTCGTCGGCGCCCAACGAGAGCCCGTTCACCCGGTCGTCGACCCCGGCCGCCGCGGTCAGCATCAGCACCCGCGCCAGACCGCCGCGCAGGGCCAGCTGCCGGCACACTTCGTCGCCGTGCACGACCGGCAGGTCGCGGTCGAGCACCACCACGTCGTAGTCGTTCACGTCGACCCGTTCCAGCGCGGCGGCGCCGTCGTAAACGACGTCCACCGCGTGGGCGGCGTGCCGCAAGCCCTCCGCCACCGCGTCCGCAAGCAGCGGCTCGTCCTCGACCACCAGGATGCGCATACGTACATGGTGACCCACGGTGATGTCACGTGGGCGTCATCGATTTTCGTGACGGCCGGGAAACCCCCGAATCGCTCTACTTCCCCCGTGGCGGCCACCCGGTCGCCGACGAGGGAGAACGACGATGCGGACCAGAACCCTCCTCGCGCTGAGCCTGCTGCTGATGGCGGTGCCGGCGGGCTGCGCGCGGGGCAGTACGGATGACACCGGCGTGGCCACAGCGAACGGCGGCGGCAATCCCACGGCGAGCGCTAGCGCGTCCGCCGGGACGGACGACAACACGGACATGGCGCTGAAATTCGCCCAGTGCATGCGGCAGAACGGCATCACCTGGTTCCCCGACCCGAAGCCGGGCGGGGGGATGTCGGTCGGCGTGCCGAAGGGCGTCGACCAGGCCAAGGTGGACAAGGCGATGGAAGCGTGCAAGAAGTACGCGCCTAACGGCGGCGTCGCGCCGAAGCCGGACGCGGCGATGCTCGAGATGGCCCGGCAGATGGCCAAGTGCATGCGGGAGAACGGCGTGCCCAAGTTCCCCGACCCGAAGCCGGACGGGAGCATCCAGATCAACGGCAACGAGGTGGGCATGGGCCCGGGCGACCCGACCTTCGACGCGGCCGAGAAGGCCTGCTCCAAGTATGTGCCGAAGGGTGCGGTCACCCAGAAACACCAGGAAGGGGACGCGGGATGAGCCGCCGCCGTACCACCACCGTTGCGGTCGCGGCGGTGCTCACCGTGGGGGCGGCGGCCGCTGCGGTCGCCGTGGTCCGGCTGCCCGATGCCTCCGGCGGTGAGAAGCCGACGAGCACGTTGCCGGCGGCGACCGCTGCGGTGACCAAGCAGACGCTGGTCGATCGGCAGAGCCAGGACGGCACTTTGGCGTACGGGGACACGACCGCCGTGCCGACCCGGCTCTCCGGCACGGTGACCGCCCTGCCCGCGGCGGAGGCCACGATCACCCGGGGCAAGTCGATTTACCGGATCGACAACAGCCCGGTCGTGCTGCTTTACGGCAAGCTCCCGGCGTACCGGAAACTGGCTCCTGGGGTTGTGGGTTCTGATGTGAAGCAGTTTGAGCAGAACCTTTGGGCGCTGGGGTATCGCGGCTTCACGGTTGACAAGACCTACTCGTCGGCGACCGCCGACGCGGTGCAGGAGTGGCAGGACGACCTCGGCCTGAGTGAGACGGGCACGGTCGATCAAGCCCGCATCGTGTACGCGACGGGGCCGGTGCGGGTTGACTCGCTGACCGCGACGTTGGGGCAGGTCGTGCAACCCGGCGCCACGGTGCTGTCCACCACGGGCACCGCCCGGGTGGCCACAGTGGACCTGGATGTCGACGATCAGCGGCTGGCCAAGAAGGGCGCGACGGTCGAGGTCACGTTGCCCGACGGCAGCGAGACGAAGGCGAAGATCACCGATGTGAAGACGGTCGTCGTGCCGGCCGAGGGTCAGCAGCCGGCCAGTACGAAGATCGTGGTGGCGATCGGCTTCGCCAAGGCGCCGAAGGGGCTCAACCAGGCGGCGGTGACCGTCGGTTTCACCGCGTCGCAGCGCAAGGACGTGCTGACCGTGCCGATCGAGGCCCTGCTCGCGCTCGCCGAGGGAGGTTACGGCGTGCAGGTCGTCGAGGGCTCGACCACCCGGATCGTCGCGGTCGAGACGGGCTTGTTCGCCGACGGCCGGGTAGAAGTATCCGGCGGGGGAATCACGGCCGGGACGACCGTGGGAATGCCATCGTGAACGTCATCGAGCTAGAGGCCGTTTCGAAGGCGTATGCCGGTGGGGTTACGGCTGTGCGGTCCGTCGACCTGGCCGTCGAGTACGGGGAACTGGTCGCGATCGTCGGCCCGTCCGGCTCCGGCAAGTCCACGATGCTGCACCTGATCGGCACCCTGGACCGCCCGTCGGCCGGCACCGTGCGGATCGACGGGCACGACGTCGCCACCCTGACGGATCGGCAGCTGTCGGCGCTGCGGGCCCGCCGGATCGGGTTCGTGTTTCAGCAGTTCCACCTCGCGCCGGGCCGCAACGCGGTCGCGAACGTGGCGGACGGGCTGCTCTATTCCGGCGTACCGAAAAAGGAGCGGGAGTGGCGCGCGGAGGCCGCGTTGGTCCGGGTTGGCCTCGGTGGCCGGCTCGGGCACCGCCCGCATCAGCTTTCCGGCGGCGAGAAGCAGCGGGTCGCGGTGGCCCGGGCCGTCGCGGGCGACCCGGCGGTGCTGCTGGCCGACGAGCCGACCGGCAATCTCGACTCGGTGGCCGGCGCGGGCGTCGTCGACCTGCTGCGCGAGCTGAACGCGGCGGGCACCACGGTTCTGGTGATCACGCATGACCACGAGATCGCCGACTCGCTGCCGCGCCAGGTGCCGATGCGCGACGGGGAGGTGGTTTGAGATGGCCTCGGTCCTGGTCCCGGCCCGGTTGCGCGGGTCCGACCTGTTCCGCCTCGGCGGCTACGGCCTGCGCGCTCGGCCGCTGCGGGCGGTGCTGTCGGCGCTGGGCATCGCGATCGGCATCGCGGCGATGACCGCGGTCGTGGGGATCTCGTCCTCCAGCCGGGCGGATCTCGATCGGGCCCTCGCCGCGCTGGGCACCAACCTGCTGACGGTCGCGCCGGGCAACACCATGTTCGGCGATGCCGCGACCCTGCCCGACGAGTCGGTGGCGATGGTCAAGCGGATCGGCCCGGTGCAATCGGCCACCGCCACGGGGGCGGTGGAGGATGCGAACGTGTACCGCACCGACAAGATCTCGGCGGGGCAGACCGGCGGGCTCGCGGTGCTCGCGGCCCAGCTAGACCTGTTGCGTACGGTGGGCGCCACGGTCGCGGACGGCAGCTGGCTGAATGCCGCGACGGCCCGTTATCCGGCGGTTGTGCTCGGGGCGACCGCGGCCCGGCGGCTGGGCACCGGGCCGGCCGTCTATCTGGGCGGCCGCTGGTTCACGGTGGTGGGCGTGCTCAACCCGGTGCCGCTGGCGCCGGAGCTTGACACGGCGGCGCTGGTGGGCTGGCCCGCGGCCGCCTCGTATCTGGGCTTCGACGGGCACCCGACGACCGTCTACACGCGGTCGGTGGACGCCCAGGTGGAGGCGGTCCGCGCGGTGCTGGCCGCGACGGCGAACCCGGCGAACCCGGACGAGGTCAAGGTGTCCCGGCCGTCCGACGCGCTGGCGGCCCGGCGGGCGACGGACCAGACGTTTACGGCGTTGCTGCTCGGGTTGGGCGCGGTGGCGCTGCTGGTCGGCGGCATCGGGGTGGCCAACACGATGGTGATCTCGGTGCTCGAACGGCGCCGCGAGATCGGGCTGCGGCGGGCCCTCGGCGCGCACCGCGGCCAGATCCGTACGCAGTTCCTGGCCGAATCGGTGGCGCTGTCGATGCTCGGCGGCCTCGCCGGAACCGCCCTCGGTGCCGCCGCCACCGTGGCCT
>Ga0307512_10005254_pt1 | contig 13609 bp, 13 predicted proteins | sample 14_EM_MG_FD_200267 | JGI IMG/M metagenome (GOLD analysis project Ga0307512, IMG submission 200267) | Populus trichocarpa ectomycorrhiza microbial communities from riparian zone in the Pacific Northwest, United States - 14_EM | ecosystem: Host-associated > Plants > Roots > Unclassified | place... | reverse complement strand
GTACGCTTGCTATCATTTGTTTATCTGGATGTTTCAATCATGTTTGGTACTCGCATTTGTTTAGTTCTTGCTTCACGGAGTGTAGCAAGAGGGGGGAGTGTTGCAGGAAGCCCTAAGGTTAATGATCGTGACTGTCTCATTAGACTTCACGCCATGACTGCCCTTTTAGACTTCACACGATGCTCGCCCTCATGCTCATCATATATAAGACGCACCTTTGTCCGTCTCTCTTGTACCTACAATCAACTCACTCATTCACATCAACAGTTTGACATCTCTCGATCACCTACAGCGAGTGACGATGATGAACTAAGTTTCTTTACCTGCATCCCCTAGCCTATTCCTCAACTGAACTCCGTCCGCACTCCAAGAGTGTAAATCCTGGCCTTGTACGCACTCAAAAGTTAGTTGTCTCGGAAATTCCGTCCGGACATTTACGCTCGCTACAGTACGTACAGAATATTTCAAGAACACTTACTATTTCATCTTGGAAACTTCATCTTCAAAAGAAACATCTTTGTGCCCCGGTTCATTTTGTGTCAGCTGGATATAATGGATCTATGCGAAGACTCAATTCTCTTGTGATATGGAGTAGCAAGCGGTAACCTGTTCCATAACAGCTTTTCATTGCACTAAACATTCCGCCAACCAGCTTCCGCCAATCTCGCAGTAACATGAAGCTTCAGCCTTCACGCAAGCCAAATTCCCATTCTAGCATATAAATTGTCTTAGGTCAACCTCAACATAACACTCCCCTAGCATCCTCAATGCGACTATTTCAATCCCTTACCCTTTCTCACACGGCCACCCCCGGATACTGTAGTATTGACCCGCGCGGGAGTGCCACCCTTAGGGGGCTCAGCCTTACGCGCACGTTGTTTCGGTTCGGTTGGTGGTGCATTCCTGCTGCCGCGGTACAAGAGAACTGCATAGAAATGCGTGTAGACTGCATTCATCCTATCTTTCCGTAGGTTAGGCTCTGGATCCACTACTTCACGACGATGTTCGCGTGGCTTCCGAAGGCCTGGATATAGTACTGCAGACTCCGGCACTGGGAACGCTGCAAAGTTATTGGGCACATTGTATCCGTTTGTCATTATTACTCGGAGCTTGTCTTTGCCGTTATAGCGGGCGAAAGAGTTACCTAGGTGCTGTAGAAGTCGTTCCGCCGGAACCTTACGGATAGGCTCTGTTTTCAAACTATTGATATGGAATACCTAGTCATATGGTTGGAACGATAGTCTTGAGCGGAAGGTTTCCGGATGCATACCTTTTGAACTTGGCTCCACATTCTACTATAGTCGGCTGGGAGTGGAGTCAGAGTACCCATGTTGATTATTCCAATCACGAGTATATTGACGCTTCGACGGGCCAAGGAATCTGCTGTTGCTCGATTTCCGGAAACCCCATCTTCGATACGAGATACAAGCGCACAGATGCCGATAATGATACGTATCAAAATACTTTGGTACCAGACAATTTCCCGCTTAGATGTATATCGAGGGATTTTTACAAGTTTTGGAAGGTGAAGGTTGGTCCATGACAAGGGGATCACAAAACTAATTGGCCGTGACAATAAAAGCTACTTCTATCAGCCAGCTGGGGAATATGGAAACAGATATCTGGAAATATACCATTAAGGTGACGAGTTCTTCGTAGAACGACAGTATCGATGCTGAATAAAACAACCGGTGGGACTTTTTTGTGCTCTGGATATTCTCCAGTTTGGATAACAATTTGTGGATGCTTTCGCTCTGAAATCACAGAATGTAAGTCAATCGAATTGAAGCTGCAGCCGTTTTGGACATACAAAATTGATAGGAAAATCATCCACGGTTGTATGCGCCCGCACATCTCGGAATAAAGTTAAAATTTCATATGCTTCGGTCAAGTTGGGCAGCCCGGAGTTGTGGGTAACTCTAGACTGTATGGTCGGCCACCAGCGAGCTTCGACATCTGTGCAGCCTTAGTATGCAAATTAGCATGTCGGAGTAGCACTCCATTACCAAATAGTTCGGCAGTCTGCATTTGCTGAAGCAGAGTCGATAGAATATCGTATGTAACCAATCCCGGGTGCAACTTGAACTTTCCAACCACAGAAATTGACCACTGCTGGAGTTTCGAATATAGCTGTTGTGGTTCGGGAGCCGGAGAGACCAGTTTACTCCTTAGTGCGGTTATGACAGAGGCGTCCTGTTCGTAAGAAGAAGTGAAAGTCATCTGTTGGATTAAGGCATGTTGCCAAAACTCCCCTGGGGTGTCGTTAGAATTCCGTGCCGTAAACAGGAATACAGGATATTCTTACAGCTGCTTATGACAGGGTCGGTGAGTCGTTGACGTGTGCATATAATTTCGATGTTGGCAAATATTAAGTTGAGAGACAATACAGCCTTTACAGAGCATCAGCGATCACACCACACCCCCAGCGAACGGATCGTCATACGTACCTGCAAATGTGCTGAGAATCTGTCGCTGGTCCATTCGATATTACGATAGCTGCCCTGCACAACTTTATTTTTGGTGTTTTTTCGCCATTGCTGACTACAATGTTGCTCCAGTGAACGTAGTGCTGCGATTATTCCGAGAAGAATGAATCGGACCACAGCCTCACGGACACCGTCAGTCAGCTTGATGTATTGAATCGGAAATTGGAGTTTCGGGTTGATGCCTAGGGGAGACCATGGCAAGGCGATATATCCACTGTTCAGGGGTGTCGCATAAATACCGAGGAACAAAAGAACCGAAGGTGATATTGTTTTTTGGATATGTATGGTGTTTAGAATCTGGATCGCTCTTTGAATGAACTCAAGTGGGGTTTTGGTCAAATCTGCGGATAAAACCGACGGATTCTGTGGAATTTTCATAGTCACCTGTGATATGTCGGTCAGAAAAATGCCCGTAAAGTAGCTAATCTGGGGTATATCACTTACAAGAAGAATAAAGAAATCTCGTAGCAGGCTGTCCGTGATAGTGCTTGAGTTTGGTATCTCGCCCTTTTCCGCATACTTGTTTAGGAATGTGGTGAGAGACTTCCACCTCTCCTCGGCCGGCAAAATTCCTTGGTTAACCTCCGTTGAATTGTTCATTTTATGGGTCTGACGATTCTTTTCAGAACCGTGTTTCATGGCGAGTAAACGTCCCGCATGGACGTAGTTGACAACATTTTCTGAAAACGATTCTGGGAGGATTGCGCCATGAATTTTAGCCAGCGACAGTGCTTCTTCCAGATATCCAATATTAGCAGCGAGCTCGCAAGCTTCTTGAAATCTTCCGCCCGTCCGTTGAATATCGAAAACGTGATTTAGCATTTCGAATTCCCGGCATACGCTCTCCTGCTCCGCAACCGAACCTAAACAAGGTTGGATCTTCTTGTGAAACTGAGGTTCACATTTGTTCTTTAACAGCAACAGATAAGATAATCGTGCATATTGTTTCCGGCAGTTGGGATTGATTTTGGATGCGAAACTGGATATTTATCAATTAGCCTACTGCCAAATCGAGACGGAAACGCCGCACCTCTCGAGGTAAACGATCAGCTCATTGTAAAGACCAGAGTGATAGCAAGTAGCTAAAACTTTCTCATGTGCGACCATTTCACCGTATTCACGTGCTGCTTTCTTGGGTTCTCCAGCCTCCGTGAAGAGCGCTGCGGCTTCTTCATGTCTGCCATTTTTCGATAAAATTACTGCGTAAAGTAGTCAGTGCCTGCTAGCAGCCTCAACGCATTATCTCTCACCTGCCGCAGCTAGAATGTTTCCCAGTGCCTCCTGACACTGTACCGCTTTCTCAATGCGGCCTGCCTTGACGAACAGTTTCGAAGCCTTCTCGAAAGCTGCAATGAAGTCTTTCTTCGACCCCGCTGCTCTATGTTCTATTCCTTTTAGCTCCACAAAATAGGCATCCGCTAACGCTTCTCCTGTTTTATCGCCAGCCCTTTTGAAGCACATACCCGCCTTGAATCCGTTCGGATAGTCAGTGAGCTGATCCCGAAGCGATACGAGAGCTTGGTGAGAACTACCTGCTCGTAGATTTTTTTATCCATCAACTCAAAAGCTAATTCTATCCAACGCGCAGAAGATGTTTCACCCGTCGAATGAAACTGCTTTCGCAAATCCGAAATCTATTGTGGATTAGAATGCACCGCAGACACACCTAGCGCAACACTTACATCGGGGAATTCGCAGTCCCTGATAATTTTTAGGAGAGGTTTGGGATATCGACGATTAAGCATGCGTGGCACTACTTTGTTGAACAAATTGATGACCGAATGGATGCTGTCCCCATTACTCTCGACCACCCACAAGTGGGCTCGAGCCCTGGTGACAGCTACATATAGATGCTGTGCCGTATGAGTGTGGAGTCAAAGTTCATTGGCATTTGATAAAGTACCTTTAGTTCTGAGCACAGCACCTGAATTAGGTGTGTTAGAATGTTCCAGAAAGCATGGAAGAATCGCCACTCACTATATCTATCTCCTTCCGGGCGTATTTATCGATATCTTCCAAAATTATAAATAAGCAATAGAAACAAGTGGGTTGGTTTAACGATATACCTGAAGAATGATATTTTTCGAAAAGATCTTCTAGGATCTGGAAATCAGAGCTGTATGGGGTAGTAGTAAAGAAATCGTAAAGAAATACGTCTTCGAACTCCATGCCCTTACTCTGTAGAATGGTTAAGACTAACGCGGAATCTTTCACCTTAGATTGGAGCTCCTGCTGACTTTGGTCGTCGCGGACTAGGATCACCCGCTCACCGCCGAATGCATTATGTTCTGCATCTTCTTCGGCAGAAGCTTCTCCTGCGCCCTGAAGGGCAGACACGAGGTTTGAACCAACTGTTGCATATCAGTAATCAATTAACGACATGAAAATGGTTGAATTACTATAGAGGGTTGGTTCCGGCCCAATATGGTCTCCGATCTCCGGTGGTAACTCGTCAACCAGTTCCGGAAATCCTGGCACATCGTGAGCCTTAAGCGAGACATCTAAAACGATATAATATTTCCTACCAGCGTATAAAAGATCCATTATAACGGACGCAAGCGAAAGGATGCCCCTATGGGAACGGTAGTTACGGGATAAAGGGAGCAATTTAGGGACGAGACCGGCTTGCTTTGCTGTCGTTGATGGGTCGCTGAACCGAGAGTAGAATAGTGCTTTCGCATTGGGAAACCGAAAAAGAGAATCTTTAGAGATGGATTGTGCGGTATCTCCGGCTATAGAAAGAATATACTTATCAGTTTTTCATCTGCAGTAGTTGAGGAATGGGGAGGGCTTTTACCAAAGTGAATTCCTCTAGGATCCGGGATAAGGGAAAGAAGTAACTCGATTTCCAGAGATCGTTGGTCCTGCACCTCTATTCCAGGGACTTATTAAGGCTAGACGGGATATGCAGGGTCATTCAACATTACCATCCACATAAACTTCATGCAAGAGTCCCTCTACTTCCTGCCGCAGAGCCGGATTCTTGCTGAGGGCTTTGAGGACAAGAACAACCCTGTCAGTGTCGTCAAGTTCACCACGTGATCTCTTTATATTCTCATAACATTCATATAGAGTATAAAGAGACTCTCGTTCTTTGCCATGGGCAAAATTAGGTGCCAATTTCCAACGTTTTCCTGTATAGTCATCACGTGACAGTGGCTGAAGATTGGTACTCAGAGAGGCTGAACCCTTTATGACACCCATGATGTCCACAAACGCCAAATCCACTGGAATCTTGCGTGTAAGTGCAGCCGGAAATTTTCTCCAGTATTCTACACGGAAAGTAGTAAAATCGACCGGTTTAAGGCGTTTTGTTAAGGGCTTAAGGCGTGTTGCATTTCTGATGTCGTTAAATCTGCGAAACGTATCAAACAACCAGTCCCGAAATCTATCTGTTTAGGCTAGAGCACATACCTAATGGTGTTTTCTAAACGCATTAAAAAGTTATTAAACGTGCAAACTAAAGGAAAATCGGCATCATTCAATGATAGTAGGTCTTCGGTCGTGTCCTCTTCCGACTCATTCCATGTGATACTCTGGTCCTGACCAACTGATACGTCCTCATCAGTTATCCCAAGTCTAGTGTTTATTAGCCGCCTAGTGTAAAGCTTGAGTTTTTGAGCAAGATCTTTCGACCGAGTGAGGAGGAGCTGAAAATTAATTACACCATTAGCGGGGTTGCTGACATTTAGATAGTTTAGTGCTCACCTGGCGTACTGGGACCTCGCCTTCAACTTTGCTGGTCAAATACCTACTTGCCAACTTGTATATCAAACATGTTGTTTTTCCCGTACCACTTCTACCTAGGATGAATGCTGGGCTCTTGAAATGATTGATGACATTGATCTCTTCCCCGGAAGGGTCCACTGGGAACACTGCTGTTGAGACATTTTGACGTAGGCTATCCAAGACAGTAGATGTAAGACTAAAGAACTTCCCTGGGGTTTAGTTAGCGTTGACCGCACCTCAGGACAAACCTCATATGAATAACCACACGAATACTTACCTAGTATTGGACAGTTCTCTGTCATCTCTCCATCTTCCGTACTTGGAGGCATTGGGCCGTCGGAGGTGGTATTGGTGGGACTATCATCGGTATCTCCGAGGTCACTAGAGATAGAGACCGGGAATGCCGATCCCTTCAGCTTTCTTAGGTCTATCGTCTGGCAGGCAACAACTCGAGCATTCGTGTAGGTCCGTTGTGCCTGAATAATCCATTCGCACATATCTTGAACCTATGTCTGATGAGCAATGCATAAGAGTCAAGAAACATAACACTAACCTCCGCGGCTGAGCAGATCGACCATACTAGAGTACATCTACAAGTCAGAAGCCGACCATCACACATGTCTGGTTTCCGGAATGTTGGTACCTTTAACGACTTGCATTGTGCAGTAGTGTCTTTCGTCAAATGCAATGTCAACCTGCCAAAGGATGACTTTTCCCCGGCAAGACACTGTATATACAGGAACTCGATACCCGGTGTTGCTGGGATCTGGAGTATCTCCCCGAAGTGAGCTCCGCATCCACTCTCCAGATGCCAGCGCGAGGAGTCTCTCTCGTATGTGACCGAAATGACCTAAATTGGTGCAGGCGTCAGATATCAAGACGTAATGAGAACGTCAACAATAAGGTTGGGTTGGCAAATACCTTGTGTAGCAGCCGCTCTGAAATCCTTAAGAGCCAAAGCGGAAATGACAATCTTCCACGGCCCGAGATGCTCCCCTAGTAAATTGTCGTACGCTCTTGTACCAGTATTTATTACCTGGGTGTTAGCTCTCCGTGCCAGGTGTTCGGTAGTAACATCGCTGGAAGGAGACGGACACATCCCGCAGGGAAACGATTGGAGCAGTTTGGCTGTATCGTTCCAATTCTTGATGCCCTCCGACGGAAGGCGTTCACGGTGCGGGATGCACTGTTTGGCGAGGTGTATGGCAACTGTCGCCCAGGCCATCCAGTTGTTTGACGTGAGACTCCTAAATTCCTGGGGATTCCGGCGAGACCAGATGGCGATACGACCATCGACAATTAGCCTATTCAGAATAGAAGGTACCTGCCCCAGCTCCGCACCAAGCAATTCTAACCTATTCCCCACACGAGATAGCTTGATCACGGCCATGAAAATCTGCGCCAGAGACTCCTGCGAGGCGATGTCCGGGAACTTCATCGGGAAGAATGTAAACAAAAATGATCCTAAAGTCTCCTCGTACAGCTGCAGTTCGTCTTTCCCGAGATGTAATGAATCATCTGACGCGGGTCCAAAGTATGTAGGTGTATTGCTCAATAGTGCGGCTACTTGTTTGCCGTGTAGCGCGAATGCCGAAAAGAACTGAGTCGATATATCCTTCTTCAGCACGAGCGCGAAAAGTTGCTGGGGGTTTCTAGCTAACGACTGATACGCCGATCTGTATATGGAAGGGTGTCTGTTTTCGGGTTCGAATATGAGATCGATGAACTTGTGATCGGCCATTCTGAGGAAATCGGTAGGTATATCTAGGAAGTTGGACAAAACCTAAACAGGAAGATATTTAGCAAAGCGTTACAATGGCCGGACTCATCAGAATATAGAGAGTGAAATGAAGTTCTACACTCACTTATGATGCAAAAATTGCCTAACTGTCAAGCTCCAAAGAGCCCAGGCAGGGCACTGGGGTTATAGATGTACTAACTCTTCCTCGGTAGCTATTTACCGCGAGTTCAGAACATACAATGAGTCAATTTTCAAAACAAGTAGAGATGGTGCAGCATACCCCCTTAGAGATCGCTCCAATCAAATCTACAGATCAACATGTATATTACCATCTCCGGCTAGACGCTAGCACGAAGGCCAGGCTCGCCTGCGTGAGCTCTCCCTGTGCGTTGGAGCACCGGCGACGATGTTGTCCTAGTAGGACTTCAATGGTGGTGGTAGATTGGCAGGTGTGAACATAATAGGTCCAAATTCAGTCTCGCCGGTAATTGTTACGGCAGGAGATATATGATGTTTATATCTGCAGCACTTAACTGACATTGCTGGTATATATTCTGTTAGGTGATCCAAATGACGTCGACAGGCTGTACAAGCTTGAGTGGTCCTCACAGTAGTGTCTCGGTCTTTAGCTAATATAAAGTACAAAAATCGCTGCCAGACGCCATGAGAAACAGCACATTGTTGCAGCCGAAAAATCGGGTGGCGTAATTAAAGCACTTGGGCTTGATATGTTAACCTATCAGTAAGTGCTTTATTTACTTTGTCAACCCCTCAGTGCAGTGATACCTGCATCATGTTTCCGATACACAAACACAGCTTCCCCATGACGTCGTTATTACTGACAATATCTAATGGTGGCACTTCTACGAACCTTGCGTATCTGTGTTGTGGGGTATATGTTATCGTCCTATCAATTTGGATAAATTAGATTGACCGAACAAGGACAGGGGTACGTTACGCCCAATGAGAGCACGCTACCCCCGCACTTCGGATCCTTTCTCAGTATCACCCCACTTCATCCCAGAGGTTAACAAGTGGCAACAAATTCGCCTAACTTCCGTACTTAGTCGAACCTATTAAATTTAATAATTCACTACAATTAAGGTATTTCCTCTTAAGGCCTGTATTTTCAGTTAACTACGATTGGGGATACCGAGACATCGTAGAGTGGAGCGTCCTGCAATCTTCTCAGTGAGCGATCGAATTCTACTGACTGTAGGACCCAGGTATGAGCTTAGAAATCGGAAAAGTATTTGGAACGAAAATTAAGATGGGGATTCGGTCGTTAAGTGGTTGTGGTCACATTGGCACACACCCTCTCTACCGATGATGACGTACGTAGTGTCAGGAAGTGAGGAAACGTATGGTATCTCACCAGCACCGCAATAGATACCAACATAGTCTGCAAAAACTGCATAAAAGGAATTAAAGAAAGAAATCCCCCCACTAAAATTATATCAGTTTTAATTGCTATAGTCCTGCTTCGTTAATGGGATTTTGGCATCAGGAAGTGTAGGTGAATTTCGGACATTCTCACGCTTATCCTCTGGATCATAACGGTTTCCTGCCCATACGGGCCGCCCGCGTAACCACCTCACCACACGTCCAAAAATGGCCATCAGAGGCCGTCCTTTTTGTCAAGTCTTCTTTAGTAGCAAATAAAACTTTCTGTCAAAGTGAATTGTAAATTATATATGATGTGACTGTGTAAGTCTTACTGCTCCACCAAAATTTGCTCTGTGAACTGGCAACCCACCCCATATCTATGCATCACTACCCACCTTTCTCCTTTACAGGTGATTGAATTCCACTAAAATGATGCTTTTCATTATTGAGACACCACAGTTACTTGCATTTTGAACTTGCTTAGCAAAGTTTGGGAGGAGATTTGATATTTCTGGCTGGGCTTTCCTGCTGGCAAAGCCACCATCCCAGCTACTCTCCCTTCTCAAGGTGTACTGAAAATTGCCCACAGCTCCAGCTCTGGCTAAGGAGTAAAGATATGCCCTCTTTGATGTTTGACAAAGTGGGTTTTAGCCTTGTTCACTATGAGAGCTGTGTGATGGATATTGGTATCCCCACTCTGAGCCTCAACTCTCAGGCACATTGCAGATGGAATTCCTTGTGTGTAATGATATTAGGACTTCAGAGCATGTCTTTAGCACTAAGTTTGAAGGACATATTGGGGTGTTATGGGCAGAGTTGTCCATCTGGGCTGCACAGTGACATTTTCGAGTTTTTGGAGAGCTGATCTTGAGACAACCCTCCCAACAAAAACTGCCCTTTTTATCGGCACCCCATTCCTGTACAGTCCTTAATTTTTGCCAAAATGCTCTCAAGACATAAGAAAGTAAGTTTATAATGCTCCCAGCCACCCCCACAATTTTGTGGTTGCATCGCTAAATATTTGCAGGTGGGGAGTCGGTTGCCATGCCCAAGCGAGCTGGGAATGCCAAAGTTACGATCCAGGGGATACAGCACCGCTGCACATAAACATTAAGATGAATAGAAATATTCAAAATATATATTAAGGATAGGTATAAAAATTTATTGTCAGTTTAATTATCAATAGGAAGTATAAACCTACCCTCAGGTACATACCTGCCCAGCAGCATTCACGGAGGCCGAAGGAGCCTTGTCAGTTATGTGATAATCATTACCAAGCTAAATCTGCTATACATTGCAGCGATGAAACCTGGGAGATTATAGTGGAGGCTGTTGAGGTTATTGAAATTTAGTTCTGTAATGTGGGGGAGGGCATAGACCTGGATGACTAGATTGATGAACGGAGGTTCACGGTGACACAAGATCCTCCAATATGGGTTTGATTCAATTTCAACTGCTTTTATTTGATTGTCAACAACAATTATATTGATGAAATTATTAATGTCAGCGGGAGTTTCCAACAAGATAACTGCAAGCAAAAATCAACCACGATTAGTTAGCGATGAGATTCACCTCAAGAGCGCAATTTCGGCCAGCTCATTTTAATTTCTTGTTACGTTGCCTCCTGTCCAACCCGTCATTATAGTCCTCGGGAGCGCTGTACAAGTCCCATGCGTTAAACGTTTCTCATACGAAAATATCAGCTGCCTGATATGGAAAGAGAGGGTTAGCGAACATAAAATGAGACCGTATGCTATTGCATAGTCTAGCGAACTGTAAAACTCCGCGTTCCGACAAAAACATCGGTTTTCTGATAAAGTTTAGATCGGACTTACTCAGACTATAAACAGATATTCCTGACTCTATTTGGTGATTTGATAATTGTCAACACTTTTCCTCTACATACTTTAGGGTCGGTATCCTAGGATTTATTAACGATTGCAACCCGAAAAATGGGTCAAATACACGGAACTACGTATGAGATAGTAGCTGTGAATTGTTGAGTAATCTATCGGCAATTGTAGCGTTGAATTTCGAGTAGACCAGTGGACCTTGTCTCGTGCCCAGCAGCCAGCCACCAGAGCCTCATTCACAAGCTCATATCTCGTTGACTCGCTCGCAAGCATGCTCAGCAACCAGAGACTACGGACAAGACGACAGTGGACCCTGATCCTGGTACCAGTGCAGAGTAGGAGGTTGAATTAAGGTGCGGCTAAAGACACGTGTCGAGCAAGACCCCATAGTCTTCCCGCCACGCCCTCGATTAAGATTTTCAGTAGGCTGTGGAGAATGTACATCTACTTTCTGTAAAATCGTGTAATCCTGTTTGATCCTGTACGACCTAGTGCTATTTCCGGAGTTTCTATGGTCTGTGAAGTACTCGGTATGCATTAATGAAGCTAGTGTCATAGTTCGAACATACCAAGTCACACAAGCCCGTCGGTACGCCGAAAAATCGTTTTGATTACGTATAATAGAGAGCCGTTTAAGAAGCCACTGTGGTAGTGACATTGGAACTTGGCTGGGGACATTGCCAAAGTCACTCCAGTGTGGAGCGACATGATTCTGTATCTTTCTATTAAAAAAAAGATAGCAAACGTATAATTTCTGGCTGCTAATGTCAAGCCCAAAGTCAAAGTCCTACTAGTCGGAAATGATTTTTTATGCCAATGCACTGTTGTGTAGGATTATGAGTATGCCTGTTTTCCAACGGGAATGCCCATTTTGAATTTTGGCTCTTGCTTTTAAGAGTGCCTTTTTCAAGATCCTGTTACCGCTCGTACATTTACGACTGTCATCAGTAGGGGAAGTTCTTAAAATGCTATTACGGCTTGTGCTTAGAGTTCCTGCTGGCAAGGATCATGTTTCGTTTCCCCCTGTTTTCCAGCTGCTTTATGGGTATTATTGTCTTCTTATATGCCACGCCGTATCCACTTGTCTGTCCGTCGATCGGCGATCCTAAGCAGCGCTAGTCCGGCCTGCATTTTACCGGCCGTTGGTAGCGTAGGCTGGCCAGGCGGCTCTGGAGGCTATTCTTCCGTTATTGCTCCTGTATAACCTGGTGCTATTTCCGGAGTCTCCCTAAGTACCGGGGATAGCTGGGGCAAGTTCGGAAGTACCGAGTCACACAGGACCGGCGGTACTCCGAAAATCAGCGTTCATCATGCATAACACCAGTATCTCCATTATCATAGAATGGTGTTTTGTTTTCATAGTTGGGCCTGTAATTCGCCTACCGCTGCCATCACACCACCATCACCACTGCCACCGCTCAAATAGTTATTTTTAAAATTTCATTTCCACATTAAGGTCAGGCAGGTGGCAGGCGATAGGAGGTGTACAGACTATAGTGCTGGTGGTGGTGGTGGCGGTGGGTGTACCTATTGCGGTCGCGTATACCACCCTGTTGGCGGATTCGGTGGATTCGGTGCCCCATTCAGATATCACATCACACCATGCACCGGATGGGAGGATCTGTGAATGGGGCTTAAAGAAATATTTGTTTCATGCCAAGACACTGACTGTTGTGTTGTTGTTGTTTATTCATACTGTATGCACTCTAATTAGAGTATGACAGGACCCAAAAAACCCCCTCCGCCTCCGGGCGAGCCGGCTAGATGGCGGAGCTCCCCCCCCGCTACCCTTCATCCCCTCTGATATATATAAAAGATGAGAGATAGAACAAAAGCAAAAACTAAACCGAACACAAGGAGAGACATAGGAAAGAAAAGGAAGGGAAAGGCACAAAAGAAACGACTATAACCCCTCATCGCCGCCTCCCCGCACCTGAGTCCGCCTCTGCGCCTCCTCCATACCGTCGTTCATTTGGGCGGGAACTTCCCGACGTCAGTAGCCGCCAGGAAGTCCATCACCGCTTGGTCGCACTCTTCTATGCAATGATTCCACCAGTCCAGACGATCCCGGTCCGCGGTAGGGCTCAGTCCAGTCCGGTCTAATGGGAAGGTCGGACTGGACCGATCCACAGACTGGCAGTCTTGGACTGGATGGGCTTGGTCTGGACCGATCCATTTACGCATATAATTTTGACATAGCTTTCTAGCCAAGTACTACCGAAAACATGACCCATCCTCACTTTTTATCACCACTCACCCCCGAATACCCACTCTGATCGAACTTATACCACTTCTGTCTGTATATTCGGCTCCATCGAGATATATTTTCCCCATTAAAAGACTAATAACGGGGAAAGTATACCCTAACCCTGGACACCGTGAGGGATCGGTCCGGACCAAGCCCAGTCCAGTCT
>Ga0307512_10005253_pt1 | contig 13613 bp, 17 predicted proteins | sample 14_EM_MG_FD_200267 | JGI IMG/M metagenome (GOLD analysis project Ga0307512, IMG submission 200267) | Populus trichocarpa ectomycorrhiza microbial communities from riparian zone in the Pacific Northwest, United States - 14_EM | ecosystem: Host-associated > Plants > Roots > Unclassified | place... | reverse complement strand
TGCTCAAACGTGCTCACAAGAATTTATCATTCATGAATGGGAGGTAAATCCTGTTCGAACCAGCATGAGATACCTGAATGATACATACCAAACCATGCAGCATTGGAAACTATTTTTTGGCTGCGGCACAAGGGTTCTTCCGTTCACTGCCTTCCGCCATCTTCTTGTTCTCTTCGATAACCCACAGCCAGGTCGATCCGGATTTCTTGTTGTTGACGACAACTTACATTCCATAGGCAAATATCTTGCCCGTGATAGTTACCAACCATACTGTAACTGTCGCTGCGGAACTGGTGGGTACGCTCTATAAAACACAGCCTCTTGTTCTGACAATCGGCCAAGGTGAATAAGGCAAAGGTCGTCGGACAATGTGAAATATCCCACCCGGTCCATACGACCCCGGTGGTGAACGTTGTCGACGGTGGACCCGGTCAAGATGACCTAGATTCTATGGGTCAATTATTGGTGCAGAAGAAGAACGTTTTTTTCGAAGCAGATGGGAAAGATGCCACTTTTGGTCTACCATCCCCTATTTCCAGCAGGTCCTTCATTTTTTGGGTTGGGTTGTTTCTTACGTGCATGATTGTCCAGGGATCTACTACATTAACGCCTACGGGAACGAGATACACCCATATCCTAACCCTGATTTCCTCACAAATATCTCCCTGAGACAGGTCTTGGTGTACTCTTGTGGGTCCCTGTGGACGAGGTCGGTAACTCTGGAACGACCTTCAGGTCTTACGGACTGAAGAGCGTTACAGCATAATGCCTTGCCTTGCTCTACGAGGAGTTGCCAAAGGTATCGCAAAGTCGCACTCCCTAAAGGCAAAAGTCTTGTTGTGTGAGTCCTAGGGTTCCCGCGTACTCTCTTTGTTGAAACAGTAGACAGTAAATTCCAAGAACGACCGAGAGACGGAAGGTTATACAGCGGTGGACTTTATCAAGTACGATTCTGAGTCTGTCGGCAGATTCAGACTTGCATTGACATTTTGTTAGTGCGATCGTCTGTACACTCAACTCCGTCCACGAAACGGATGGAACATCAATGTCATACCCAACATCTGCGTTTATCACCCACCTTGTGTACTTGCAGGATACGGAGGTCGCAGTGGATGCACAGAAGATAATGGTACGTGAAGGCAGCGGTGGGACTCCGTACTTGAATCAAACTGAATTGGGAACAGGGCATGGGAGTGAAGTGTATTGGAGTGAATGGGGCGCAAGGGAGACGATTTGATTCTGGGTGCGTGCAGGACGCGTTCAAGAGTATCCTCGCGGAAGTGGTGTGAAGGAAAGGATTCGGATCAGATGGAAAGACCATTCTGCATCATGTACAAACCAAGCTAGTTCTAGATCTCCTGACAAAGTGGCAGCTTCCTCCTCTATACTTACTCCCTTTACTCCCTTACATTTCCACCACAGACGGTGGTGCGACCTCTGTCTGCGATCACGTTTCCCGCAGTATATCACCCGGCACGCGCACATCTGAGCGCGACTCGTTTGCGCGTAACGAAGCCATGTCGCTACATTTGGATGATACCCGGGATCGACTTCGACCTGGGGTTAACCCCGATCTCATGACCACGCCCCCGACGACGACGACGGTCGTCTTAACCCCTGCGCCTAGAACTGGCGAACAGGACGGTGAGTGGAAGAACTGGCCTGCAGCCGTTATAACGAATCGTAACGATCGCCGTTATTCCCATTTAAGCGCACTTCCCCGACACCCTAGGAGCAGAAACAGACTCGTCTCCTCTCACCTCGCTCGACATCAACCTCGAGGGAGACGACCCTCACGACCTCTCCTCGTGTAGCATATCAGATGCTGACGGCCCATCTTCGTTCCCTGGCTCACATTCTCCCCGTCCAAAAAAGAGACGGCGGCGGAATCGACTACGACGGCTGCTTTCACCCGACAACGTCCAATTCCTGTATGACAACACGACCGATGTGAGCGGGATGTCCAGCGAAGATCATTTGGCGGAAAACCCGCACGCGGTCCACCGCCAAAAACCTCCCCTGGAGGTGCCAATCATTGCCTCACGAGAGCGGAGTATCACGCAAGAGGGGTCATCACCGTCCACGATACTGCCTGGGAATGCCCTGCAACTGCATTTGGCGGACGGCGGGCCGGACGGCATTTTTGGTTCTACTCCCACAGTTACGTCTTTCTCGTCGAGCTGCTCCTCCAACAACGCGACCATCACCATCTCCAATCGTCCCCCACCCCCATCCATCTCCCTCGACGATGATCAGACGCCCACAGTGCAGGTACGGCATTCCATACCTAAAGTTCACTTCCGGTCCCGGGTTCGTATAACTTCGGGTCTACACTCGAGTGGTCGGTCCAGGAATCGTAACGGTACGGGTCGTAACTCCACAGTCGACGATGGGATGGGCACAGCAAACACTTCTGCTTCTGGATCACCTTCGTCATCGATTTCCGCACCACTCAGATACCAAGCAGACGAGAACAACATCCTAGGGCCGTTGGGGAGGCGAATCAACTCTCTGGCTCTGACGAGGAACAAGAGGAACGAACAGCTGCGACGAGCGAGCGTCGACTCTTCGGTGAGCGAGCGGACGCCATTCCTTCGTACGTCCGAGTACGGCCCGGTCCCCCATTACACACATCAACGGCGGGAGAGAGGTAGAATAGCTAGCGAGAGCGATGATGAGGGCTCTGCACGTGGGTTAAAGCGCGAAGAGGAGATCATGTTCGGAAGATGGCCCTGGAGAGTATTCAATCGTCGTGCAAGTATAATTGTTCAACCACTCGGTCGGGTTTCTGACGTTCTTTTTGTTCAGTGGTGGGTGTACCAGTGCGAACCTATATTCTGCTGCTGTTCCGATGATGGGTTCGAGGATGATGAGTGATCTGTGCCGCCTCAGGTCGGCAGTTGGTCCCGTTTCGCTTTCAGACTCGCCTGATACCAATCGGATACGTTTGTTACGGGCTTGTAGATAATTGTAGTGATTTCGCTGCTTTCCAACTTTGCTCGTTCATCATTAATCATTGTCGACTCAAACAGTTTGGATTGGTAAGGGAAACCCAGAGGAGTACAAGATACGAGGGTTATCTTACAACAGGTCACTTGGGTGATGGTTAGTTCTAATCGGAATCAAATTACAGACATATGGGTTGTGCACTCGTTTTCTAACATTCTAATCGCAAGAGGCAACGATGAGCGTGTACGAGATTTACTGTGTCTTCTTGGGCATGACCATAGTGGGGGGTAAGGTTGTGACGGGAGGGAGTAAACTAGCTGCGGTCTTGCGCGAGTTCTGGATGAGAAGTTGGTCAATGACGACCAATGCGGCCATAGCCTCGACAATGGGGACGGCGCGGGGGACGACGCAGGGATCGTGCCTTCCGCGGGCGGCGAGGATTCCAGGGGATCCGTCGTACTGGGCGGTTTCCTGTGGTTGAGAGATGGTGGCTGGGGATTTGAAGCCGATCCTAAAGTAGATGTCCTCTCCGTTGGTGATACCACCCTGGACGCCTCCGCTCCAGTTTGTTGAGGTGGTGAGCGAGCCGTCCTCTCGTTTGAGGAACATATCGTTGTGCTTGCTGCCCGGGACTTGGGTTCCACGGAAACCGGAACCGATCTCAAACGCTTTGGTGGCGGGTATCGACAACATGGCGTGTCCCAATTTAGCTTCAAACTTGTCAAAACAGGGTTCTCCGAGACCAGAGGGGACATTCCGGATGACGCAAGTGACAGTTCCGCCAATTGAGTCCTGCTTTTCTTTTGCGCGGATGATTCTCTGATAAACGTTTGTCAGAGAAAACAAAGTCAGAGATCCGATTTGGAAATGATGAACTCTACCTGTGTCATCTTCTCAGAGGTCTCTTGGTGAGGACACCGGGTCGTATACTTGTCCACCTCCTCCCGGGTAATCGTAGCGAGCAACTTCCTAAACTCGGGGGACAAGGCATCCTCCACCTCGTCATCCTCCTCTCCCCCTCCCAACGTCGTCAAAGACGGAGGGGCGAGAGCGTCGGGCAGATGTATCTTGCCAACGGACGACACAAAGGCAACGATTTCAATCCCGTAAGCCTTTTTGAGGTAGTGCTCGGCAATCGCACCCGCAGCCACTCGACCTGGAAACCATAAATCATGACGATCGGCGATAGTAGAATGTGTAGCTTAGGTACTGACCGATTGTCTCGCGGGCAGAACTTCTTCCACCCCCGCTGCTTGCCTTCAATCCGTATTTTTCCAGGTAGGTGTAGTCTGCGTGAGAGGGGCGCGGGTAGAGATCAGTCTCCGAGTAATCGTGGGGGCGCTGGTCTTCATTCTTGACGAGCAATGCAATGGGTGTTCCAAGGGTTACGCCATGCTCCAAGCCAGACTGGAGGTGGACAAGGTCCTTTTCGGATCTCTAGAAAAAGCACGTTGAATGCGGGTGAAGCCTTTTCGTGGTCAATAATGGCAAAAGGTACCGGAGTGGTGAGATTAGATTGACCAGGCCTTCTACGGGTCAATTGGACTTGAATGTCCTTTGCATCCAACACCAAACCCTATATCGGTCATCATCAGCGATCCGTGGTTTCTGCAGAGAAAGAGATGGTTTACTGGGGGACAACCGTCGATGATTGCACCGACTGATGCGCAGTGGCTTTCGCCATAGGTCGTGACTCGGAAGAGAGTGCCAAAGGTGGACATCTGGGAAAGCGAGAGAGATGGTGGTGGAAACGAAGAGAGAGAGGGAGAGAAACCGCACTGGTTCTTATACCAACACTCACTTTACCCGGCGTATATACGAAGGGAAAACGGCGTCAAGGGTCGATCACAGACTAGGAGAGAATTCGTCCAAATGCCTCCACAATCCTCTGTGAGTATCCACACCTCCTCTTCCTTGTCCCCGCTTAAATTGTAAAACTCGCCGTAGGCCTCGAGGAGAAAGCCAAAAGATGACGATGCCGCTTATATCGGTGCCTCCGGTTCAAAACGTCCAAGAGATTCCGTCGACAAGACTGTCATCCCGGACGGCAGGAGGGCCAAAAGGAAAAAAGTTCAATCCGTGTACGACCCTATCGTCTTTCCTTCGATGTCGCAGGTCTCATGAACAGCGCGTAGAACCCAAGAGTTGGCAACATTACCCCCTTCTCTCGTAAGTCTTACCGCGTCGACATCATCCAGACGCGACTGTGACCACGCATATATCTACAGGTCGACTTTACCACCCTTCCTAGAGAAGCCGTCCACCAATATCTCGTCCAGTTTGACATTGCACCCATGTTGCACCCGTCCCCGATCTCAGCCTTGAGTCCGCCACCTCCGGAAGCTCTCCTCGATCCCCAACACGGTCAGCCAATCAAATTCCCCAGCCCCATGGTTACGGGCGCAACGCTGGCAGACCACAATGTTCAGCAACAGCAACAGCAACAGCAACACCACCAGTCAATCAATCCCAACGGACGGACGCCGCAACAACAACAACAAGATCACTCTATATATAGCGCAAAGAATTATCGTTCCGTCGATGAGGACGAAGATTCGGCTGGTCCCTCTTCTTCCCATCGGACAGCAACCCTCGCCGACATCGCCGACTTGGACATTGTTCTCGCCAGATTAGCGGAACGGCACTTCCGCGACGAATCAGTGCACGAGTTGGATACCTTGGCAACTTTCATCGCTTTAGTAAAGAATTCGGCCAATGGTAGGCGTCCATTCATTTCTCATTTGACGTCCTAACCGTCCAGTAACATACAGCGAAGCGAATTTAGACCAATCGCGTGAGAGAACATATCGGCGATTTGATTTTGTCTTGACCTCGTTGTCTCTGTCGACCGTCGCCATGGATGCGGGCCCAAAAAGCCCATCCCTGTTATAAACAGCCCCGACCCTGATCAAAATCGCTACCTCCCTCCCCCCTCTCTTTCTTCTCTCCAGCTTTTCTTACACTTTCTTTTTCTTCCCCTCTTCCCTTCAAGCCTTTTCGGCCAGGGTCAGCTAAGCCTCGCAGCAGCGCTGCTTACCGTTTTCTTCGTAAGATCAACTCTTCTCTATTCCATAACCGAACTGCCTGCTAACGATTTTTCCCCTCTCACTAGAACTTGTATCTCAAGGATTAAACCTTTCGTTTTTTTCTTTCTTCACAGCCTTTTCGACAAAGAAGCTTACTTCGAACCCACACCGTCATTCCTCCCAGACCCAAATTCCTCTGACCTTTCCTTCCTTCCATCCGTACAAAGAGTCATGAAGTGCTTCAAGCTCTCCTTCGTTTTCCTCGTCGTTGTCCCGTTTTCCGCTGCCCTCTTCGTCCCGGAGTCGAAGGGTTTCGTAGCCCGTCAGGTAAGTCTACCCAAACTTCTTACCCCCACCTTCCGATCACTGATTCTACTCGTCACCAGAACAATAAGTCCGGGGGCAACCGCGGCAACAACACCCAGACCGGTGGCAATAACAACAACGGCGGTAACAACAATAACAATGGCGGTAACAACAACGGCGGCAACAACAGCACCGGTGGTAATGGGGGAAATGGCGATCCTGCAACTTCCGCACTTCGTATGTGCTGACACACTGTTCCAGCCTTGGACCCCAGTGTCATTCAGAACGTCAATGGTAAAGGCCAGGCGGCCGGTGAAGCAGACTCCCTCGTCAGCACGTAAGCTCGATCGTGGTCTTTCGCGGAAGGTTTTCGGGGCTAACTTTGCCGTAGCAACAACTTTATCGGCTTCTGCGTCGGTAAGACCATCACAAATGGCAAGCAGGTTCAAGGTGGCTCGTGCAACCCTACGCCGATGGGTGACATTCCTAGTGTCGACAACATGCCTTCCGTCAAGTTCGAATTCCCTCCCAATGGTGGTAACGTCCAGGCTAACACCGATTTCACCATTAGCATGGTTAGTGTCCCGCTTGGCTGCTCACTAGATGCTCATTGCTCATGTTGTTGTTAGAATACGATTGGGATGCAAACTGGTGACTTCACCAACGCCGCCAACACCTACTACGCTGCACCTCAGCAACTGAACAAGGCCGGGCAGATTATCGGACACAACCACGTTGTCATTGAAGCGATCCCGTCTCTCGGCTCGACACAGCCCACGAATCCACGTGTTTTCGCTTTCTTCAAGGGTCTCAACGGTGTTGCTGCCAATGGCAAGCTCACCGCGGATGTCACTAAGGGACTCCCTGCTGGTACATACAGGATGTCTTCCATCAGTGCCGCTGCGAACCATCAGTCTGTCCTCATGCCAGTTGCCCAGCGCGGATCTGTCGATGATGCTGTTTATGTGGGTCTATTCCTCGCTACCTCCTTTTGGGACTTTTTTTGACGTCCAATCGTGGGTCTAGTTTACCGTCGGTGGTAATGGCAACAACGGTCAAAACGGTGGTAACAATGGACAGAACGGCGGAAACAACAAAACTGGTGGAAACAACGGTCAGAATACTGGCCGCAATGGGGGAGGCAACGGCGGACGTAATGTCCGACGCTACGAGAAGCGCTTCCTCACATGGCACTGAGTTACTGGACGTAAAAATCTAGGTACTCGCCCGCCCGCCATCGTTCTTTCTAGATTCCTCGTTGTTTGGCTGATACCGTTTTCCCTGATCGCGGTCCTTTTTATTCCTTGCTCTCTGAACTGTAACGCACACGTTGCACTTGCCCGGTCGTAGACGGTGTAAGGTTCTGAATTCGTCGCGTAGCTTTCTTTGGCTTTCCGCTCTTTATTCATTGTTACGCTGCATTTAGCTGAACTAGTGTATGAGTAGTGATCTGCAGAGATACATCCCACCGAGAGGGGGGGCTTTTTCTGACTTTTCGTGAGTGGCGGCTTCCAGGATCAAACGATTCAATGGGTCAAGCTTAGTTCCATAGGCCAGAGATGCTGCGCAAAAAGGGGTTGATCGACAAGGGGGGGAAGCTGATGCGGTTTCTGGCGCTGGCTCGGTGCGAGGTTCGATCAGGAAGCAGCAAAGTCGGTCAAGAGTGGGAAGAGGAGATTACTTATAATCGGTTTGGAGGTATGGTAGGTAGGAGAGGTGAGGTGGACGAATGGGTCGCGCGGGCGCTTGATTATCGGGAATGACGTGATGATGACAATGGGTGTTACATACCTCAAACAGATTTGTGACCGCCGAGCTGACCTTTCTCCCCTTTTGCTCGCCGCACAGGTTGATCAACCCCACGGATATATATATATAACCCACACGACGCACGCCCAGTTAGCGTTGTCCGTCCTGGATCTCCTTCCCCCATGAGGCAAATCTCCCCTCTCTTCCTCTTCGCTTCTCTCGCCCTTGCAGCGACCAATCCTTCTTTCTGGAATGTCCAACTCACGACCGACGGAAGTCAACGATACTTGGTCAATGCCCAGATGGCGAGTATCCATACCTCGTTTTTGTTCACCCCTCCCTGACCTCCCCTCCAGGCCAATGGTAGCGCTGCCCAAAACTTCAATTTCGCGCTTACGACCGGCACTTCGTTTGTGTCCGTCGCTGGTGTCGGCTGTAGCGATTGCGGCGGTGTGAATTCGTAAGCTGTTTCTCTCTATTAATAATCGTCATCAGCCAACAACCACTCCGATCTTCAGGTACAACCAACAAGTTTCAACGACCGCCCAAACTCTCAGCAACTCTGGCAATGTCAGTCTCATCGGCGGTGTCTCGACCTCTGGCCCGCTCATCAAGGAGAATTGTGTCCTTCATGCAACGAACGGCTCCGGTTGGAACTACCCCAATCAGACCAGTGCGTAAATTCAACCCTCCAGCATCCCCGGAGACCTAGCAGTGTCTAACCACCGCGTTTTTTCCTCTAGTAATCATGTCCAATCAGTCTGCTTCAGTGTACAACGGCCAGGTCTCTGGCCTGTTTGGCTTGTCTTCCGGTCGGGCTACCAACAATCTCAACGCGAGCATTATCGGCCAACTTTTCGGCCGTCAGCCTGCGAGGCCATCCGTTACCTTTGGCCTTAGTCTTCAGCCCCCTACTACCAATAGTTCTGGCAATGCCGGCACCCTCCACTGGCTCGGAACCGACCCAAGTGCCTACACTGGAGATATCACCTGGAAGATCACGACCGTCTCTTCAAACACTGATCTTGCAACTTTCCAGATCGACGGATGGCAGTTCAAGACCGGAGGCACCACCGTGACCAACAGTAACCAAGACCTCGACTCCACCATTGACCCATACTACGTCAACATGTTTTTCCCATCCCAAGAGGCTCAGCTGATCCGTGAGTGGAATGCATGTTCGTCTTGAACGTATCCACATGCTTATCACCCTTCCCACAGACGCCGCGGTCAAAGGGTCATCTTCCAGACAGGCCGACGATGGTCAGTCTACCGTCTACGTCGTTCCATGCAACTCCAAGTTCTCTCTCTCCACTGTTATCGGAGGACAAAGTTGGCAGGTAGACCAGGCACTCCTCGTCCTAAAGCAGGGTGATGGCACCTGTGTGAGCACCATCCAAGGCTGGACTGATACCAATAACAAGCAATATCTGTTCGGAAGTACTTTCTTGAGTTCTCTCTATGTGTGAGTCCCATGTGGACCGTTTGTCCACATGCCTTAATTCTCACGGATCGCTCTTAGCATCATCCAGATTGGGAACCCCAACGGTGCCCAAAATGATCAGATTGGATTTGCTAAACGCGCCAAAGCGCCTTCCATCGTCGGTCCCGTCGTCGGTGGTGTCGTGGGAGGCGTCGGCGGTATCGCCATCATCTCTTTGGCCATCTTTTTCTGGATCCGCCGCCGCGACCAGCAAAAGTTGAAGGATATTCTAGACTTCGAAGATCGAGGTGGGAACGTCGGGCGTTTCGTGGAGAACAAAGAAGTGGAGCCATTCCCGTTTATCGCCCAGCCCGCGGACGCTCCACCTATCAGCCCCGCAGCTGTTTCGCATGCTTCCGTTCCTCAGCCTCCAGTCACATCAGGGATCGTTGAGGGCGCCCCCCGATCACCTGACATCAACGACCCTCTCTTGCCCCCGTCTTACGACCAGACGCATCTTCGTGCCGGCTCAAGCAATCCTTCCCAGCAACAACAGCCCAATTTATTCCCAGGTCACGCCCGTAAAAACTGAACGTGGACGTTGGTGTAGTTGCTCACCGCGCGTATGTACATTGAGGTCCCTGTGACTCTCGCTCCTCGTCACTACCATCTCCTTGACGATCTAGTTCTCTACCCAAAGCTCGTAATTACTTGCTTTTCGTCACATGCCTCTTTGGTTTGGTATCCGCGGTAGTTTTTATTCAGATGCTCATGTATTTATCAGATAGTTTGACGATATCGAAAAGGAGTCCGTACTTGCGCCGATGAGCGGGTGACTGTCGGTCACTTGCATGGCCAAATGGAAAAGTTTACAGATTTCGTAAGGGTGCCACTATCCCGGTGCGGGTGGTGTTGCGATCAATGCTGCGGCGAAAGAAGGGGGGACATAAGGTGGGAGACGTGTGCCAATGCCGGTCCGTTGATCCCAAAAGCGAAAACCCGTCTACAAAATTCTAGCCTGGCGATTTGGAAACGTCGATCCGAACCCTGCACAATGGTCGGGGTCCTGACAGCTGCCTTTTCCAACCGGGATATTATCAGTGCCACTGCAGGGTTTGTCGACAATCAGACCCCGTCGCATATCAGGGGATGTGCTCCTCGCTCACAAACACCGCTTTCCTCGGAGTCTTGATTTTGAATTTTGTCAGTAGCGTGCCGATAAGCTGCTGCGGTGTGAAGTGACTGGGAAGCGACTAAGATTTTATTTACTCGGTCGGAATCTCAATCTAAACGTTTGATGGGTTACATACCATCACGTTCTTAGTCGCTTACTACTGTCCAATAAGGTTAAGTTCCACCGCCGGAACACGCTCGTCCGTGCTCAGGTGACAGCCTACACCATGGATCGTTGTAGGGTTGGGAGCAAAAGATATACACGACTGGGCTTCACCAACTAAAGGGAGGAAGGGGGGGACATCCGGTAGGCTGGGCGGTGGCTCTGAGAACGAGATCGAGGCCCGATCAGGATCCGAGACTGATCAAGGGAAGAGCGGAGAGACGGACAGAGGAGGTAAATCATAAAAGCCAAGGATCGACTGGGTGGCTACCAGAGAGAGACCGAGGATGGTTTGGAGGTACGGGGTGTATACGACGCAAGAGGGGTGGACAGTTAGACTACACAAGGAGTACGCTGCCGAGATAGATTTGTGACCGACCGAGCTGCTGTCCATTTTAACCGCGCCGCCCAGGGGCTGACCAACCCCATGAGTATATAACCTACGATCCATGCAGTACCGTTAGCGTTATCCGTCCTGGATCCCCTTCTCCCATGAGGCCAATCTCCCCTCTCTTCCTCTTCGCTTCTCTGGCCCTCGTTGCAGCGGAAGAAGATTACTACGATGTCCAGCTCACCACTGACGCCAGTCAACGTTACATAATCAGCGCACAGATTGTGAGTATCCACACCTCAACCTTCCCCCCCTCCTAACATGTCCCCTCCAGGCCACTGGTGGCGCCGCCCAAGACTACAATTTCGCGCTTACCACCAGCACTCCGTATCTGACAGTCGCTGGTGTGGGCTGTAGCGATTGCGGCGATGTGAATTCGTAAGCTGCTTCTCCCCATTAATCGCACCCCCTATCCTCACGAGTCAACATCCCTTCTCATCTTCAGCTACGACCAAAAAAACTCTACAACCTTCCAGTCCCTCGGTAACTCTGCCGGCGTCGATCTCATTGGCGATGCCTCGACCTCTGGTCCACTCATCAAGGAGGATTGTGCCCTTCATACGAAGAACGGCTCCAAGTGGGATTACCCCAACCAGACCAGTCCGTAAATTCAACCCTTCAGATTCTCTAGAGATCGTACCAAGGTCTGACAACCCCTTTTTCTTTTTCCCCAGTGATCATGTCCAATCACTCCGCTTCAGTGTACAACGGCCAGATCTCTGGCCTGTTTGGCTTGGCTTCCGGTCGGGCCACAAACAATCTCAACGTGAGCGTTGTCGGCGGAATTTTCGGTCGTAAGCCTGCGACGGAATCCGTTATCTATGCTCTTGCTCTTCTGCCTCCCGAGGCTAGCAATACTGGCAATGCTGGCACCCTCCACTGGCTCGGAACCGACTCAGACTCCTATACTGGAGACATCACCTGGAAGGTCACGACAGCCTCTTCCAACTCTAATCTTGCAACTTTCCAGATCGACGGATGGCAGTTCAAGACCGGAAGCACCACCTTGACCAACAGTAACCAAAACCTCGACTCCACCGCTGACCCATACTACGTCAACATGTTTTTCCCATCTCAAGATGCTCAGCAGATCCGTGAGTGAACGCATGATCTCGAACCTATCCACATGCTTATCGCCCCCCTATCCCTATCTTCCCACAGACGCCGCCATCGAAGGCTCATCCTCCAAATCAGCCAACGATGGTCAGTCTACCGTCTACGTCGTCCCGTGCGACTCCAAGTTACTTCTTTCCGTCTCTATCGGAGGGGAGACTTGGCAGGTAGACCAGAAACTCCTCGTCCAAAAGCAAGACGATGGCACCTGTGTGAGCAACATCCAGGGTTGGACTGACACCAATAACAACCAATATCTGTTCGGGAGCGCCTTTTTGAGTTCTCTCTATGTGTGAGTCCCATCCGAACCTTTTGTCCACATGCCTTGGTTCTCATGGATCGTCCCTAGCGCCTTCCAAATTGGGAACCCCAACGGCGACCAAAATGATCAGATTGGGTTCGCTAGACGCCGCAACTCGTCTTCCATTGTCGGTCCTGTCGTCGGCGGTGTCGTGGGAGGCGTAGCCGGCATCGCCATCATCTCTTTGGCCATTTTCTTCTGGGTCCGCCGCCGCAAGCAGAAAAAGCTGAAGGATATCACGGACGCTGATGGCCACGTCGGGAATTTCACGGAGAACAAAGATGTACAGCTATTCCCCTATGCCACCGAACCCTTGAATGTCCCACCGACCAGCCCCGGTGCTCTTTCGTATGCTTCCACTTTTCAGCCTCCGGTCACATCGGGGTTCGTTGAAGGTGTCCACCATTCACCTAACGTCAACGACCATTTCTTGCCCCCATCTTATAATCCGACCTATCTCGCCGGCTCAAGCAACCCTTCCCAACAGCCCAATCCATTTCCGGGTCACGCCCGTAAAAACTAAGCATGGTCCTTGGTATGGTTGCTCACCGCGCGCATGCACATTGAGGGTTCCTGTGACCCTCGGTTCACAACTATCATCTCCTTGACGATTCAACTCTACCCCGGGCTTGTGTGTCTAAGCATTGTGTACAGTCTAATTTTACTTGCTTTTTCTCATGTTTATCAAAAGTGATTGTCCGTAAGAACGTAAATATACTATCCGCTGGTGCTATCAACAGAGGTTTAACGTTTGCTGCTCAGTATCTGAGATCTTCCACACCGTGTGCACCAATGAAACTGGAGAATCAAGCTTCGAGGTGACGCCATTACATGGGCGTAGGTTACGATCCTTCCCGACTCCCCATAATTCGTGTACACGTTTTACTCCATCACGGACAATGGGTGACTGGGTGACTGTCCATAAGGCTACACCGTGTACACTCGCATCTAGACGAATATCCATAGCCTTTTAAGGGAACTGTCAGGACCCCGACCGTTCCATCGGACCATGGATATTG
>Ga0307512_10005252_pt1 | contig 13613 bp, 19 predicted proteins | sample 14_EM_MG_FD_200267 | JGI IMG/M metagenome (GOLD analysis project Ga0307512, IMG submission 200267) | Populus trichocarpa ectomycorrhiza microbial communities from riparian zone in the Pacific Northwest, United States - 14_EM | ecosystem: Host-associated > Plants > Roots > Unclassified | place... | reverse complement strand
GAATCTATAGATGGACCCGCTGGGCGACCCGCTGATAACCCGCCCAATTCGGACGGGTTGAGAGTTTGCCATCGAACCGTACCCGAATTGACGGTTCGGGTTTATTGACGACCCGGACCGCCAATTTCGCAATGGTTCAGGTTGGACCCGGACCCGGACCCGAACTGACGGTCCGGAACCGTTGCTAACACTACCTGCAGGCATTTTCTTGGTGTACGGGCGGCCAAACTGCAGGCCAAAGCCAGGCAGCCGGCCTGGCGGCTTTTTCTTGGCGGACTAAGCCTAAACAGAACATTTTGTTCGAAAGATTCTCTGCTGCCTGTACTAAGAAAGTCCCAAAAGTATGATACACAAACCATATCAAACTCAATCATTGTAGCGCTGGTAATGCCGTATTCCATCCATCAACCAGACCAAGGCTTATGCAGGCCGATGCAGGCTTCCAAAAAATGTGCAGGCCGCGTTCTGACTTACGCCGGGACGGGCCACTTTGGAACACTGTGTAGTTGAGTGTATCTTGGAGTCGATTGCTCCCACGGTACACTCCTAAACAAGGAATTCTATTGGTATGACCTAGAGTGAGCCATGGAATGGAGTGAGCAAGCAGTGAGCAAAATTTGGCTTGCCAAAGCGTAGATGCTAAGGATCTGCGGTTCGTGGAAGAGGTGGCTGAATGGGGAGATGAGGGCGAGGTCAGAAATACTAGGGAGAGCAAAATGGAGAGGAAGGAGGTCAAAAGTGGTAGTACACACAAAAGCAGAACTGCTGCAAATATTACAAAAAAAAGTCTTGGCAAAACATAAACAGCGCGATAAGTCGACAAAAACGATACCAGCTACAAAGCGGACAGTGGTGATCGATTCTTGACGTTCAATGCACCCTGGCACAAGAGTCCCAGCACCGGCCAGACCGCAGGAGGAGGGCGCACACACGATCCCACACAATAGAGTGGAGTCTTGTAAAGTCTTGGCAGAAAACGCGAATGCGCGACGCATCGGCCAACCAGCAAGCGACAACGAGGACTACTCTGGACACAGAAGGTTGCTTCACAGGAGGGATGACCGATGCTAGAATAAGCGCGAGGGGCGTCCCGGACACAGGAAAGGCGGGAGATGGGACGAGTGATGCGCCCATGGATGAGGCGATGGAGATGGGGATGGCGGCGACACCCGTCGCCGCAGAGACCCTGGGCGCAACCATAGTGGACCCAATGGATAGAAACGGGAATGTCAAGCAGAGAAGGAAGAGCGAGGCCGTGGCGACCGCCATGGCCCCCAGCGACTCGGTGAGCCTCATGGACAGGACGATGTGACAGCAGGCACAGAAGCTAACGCAGCTGCACCGGACCTTTGGACACCTAACACACCTGCTGGAACCACAGGCAGCCCGTGAGGAGGCACAATGGCGAGAAATGATGACATTTTAGAAAGAGAGCGAGCAGAAATGGGATACACGCCTCGAGGACGACAAAGTGTGGGGGGCGGGTATCACAAACATGATCGCATCGGTCATGAAAGTAGTCGCACCACACCACGAAGTGAGAGTGAACAAGAGAGACAAGACTGCATGATTGGATGGGGGGGGGCTAGAGGCCTCGCAGCATGCAGATACAACGCAAGAAGGAGGACCAGAGAAGCACTAACAGCTGCAGCAGCAACCGAAGCCCAGACTGCACCTCAGACTGCAGCCTACACCGCAGCACGAACCCAAACCAAAGTCAGTGCCCACACCTGCTAGACAGTGGCAGACAGCCTCACTCCGAGCCCAGAGTCAGAGGGCACGCGTTGGCCCAGGCCTTGCCCAGACGGCCGGATCGAGCATGGCAGAGAGACGCCTGATTCTAAGCAGTGACCAGGGTGTACTGCTCCCGAACAAAACGGACCAGGAAATGGCATTGGGAATCAACAGAGCGCATATCCACCAAAAGGCACCGACCGGAATCCGGATCATGAACGCAAAAAGGAACACTAGCGGTACAATTACGGCAATCACCCACCAGAAAACAACAGCAGTAATGGCACTATGATATGCGATGTCATCATCCCCGGCGTGCGCACCGTCGACGAGGGAGTGATCGACGTTGAAGAAAACGTGTCCAGGGAGTGGGTTGTGATCCATGCTCTACCACTTGTGAGGTACATGGGAAAAGGCACAGAGGGCCTGCAAAAGATGTGGGATGAAATCCACGCTGAGAACGAAGGGGTCACGGTCCTGGTCCAGGTATGGGGGCTGGCGAGCCCCTACAGCATCAAGGGGAGATGGCAGAAAGGGGAGATCTCCGCATCGTCTGTGGTCTGTGTAGTAAAGGGGAGCAATGTGGTGCGAAGACTGGTCACGGAAGGTATCAAGGCGGCGGGAGAGAGGTACCAAGTGGAACGGTTCACGAATGCAGGTCCAGACAGCAGGTGCTAGCACTGCTGCTGATTGGGCCACGCACAGAGCAAGTGCAGCGGCAAGCCCGCATGCGGCTACGGCTCAGGGCCGGACCGCACAAGTGAACATAAGTGCAACATCGTGCGGTGCGCTGCAAAGCATGGCGCAATCTGCGGCCACACACAAGAGAAATGCCCCAATACCAGAGGTAACCACATCGCAGTCAGCAGTAGGTGCGCAAAGAAGACAGAAGCCACGTGAGTGGCACCGGAGTGGAGGAGAAGAGAACCAGCACGAGACACCACGAGGGCCGGGGGAGCAGCCACAGGAACGCACAGTGTCACACTCGGCCGGCAGGCCGCGGCACTTGGAGGATGAGACAGAGGCCACTCTGAAGAGGAGATGGCGGACGCAACAGTGGGGGAAGAGGGGGGATAGGACATTACAATGGGCGAGAGCTCGAAGGCGACGACAACGGCAACGGTCACCATTACAGCGACCAGCGTTGAAACTGAAGTTGAAACGGGAGCGGCCGCAGCCATCACTGTTCAGAGCGACCCAGCACAACTGCGACATGTCGTACATAGGGACCATGCCTGCGTTCGACATGGGAGTCAAACGGTACGCGCAAGTTGGATGTTTGCTGGAACCCCCGAGGGAGAGAGAATGAGTCAGAATCAGTCATCCGGCGTATGCTATTCGAATGAGGAAGAGAGTCTGGATGGCGGTGCGCAAGGGGATCGGCTTTGCAAACACCGAAGGGGCTGACTTGAGCAAGAACACGGTCAGCGACATAATTGTGGTCGACATTGAAACAAGGGGACATATGATGAAAACCATTGTGAACATGTACGATGAGAGAGAAGGGGAGACCGGAGAGAGACCAGCGAGGAGACTGAAATAGGAGAGAATCATTCGGCAAGGGTGAAGTGGTACAGTGCTCGCGGGAGACCTCAATGCACACAGCCAAAGGTGGGCGCCAAGATGCACGGAATGGAGGGACGCCACATACTGGGCACAAATTATTGGCGAGCACAGGCTGGCATTTGGGAATGAAAACCGGCCCAGTCACCACTGGACAAGGCACGACAGCATGGGCGGATCCATCATAGACCTGACCCTGGCCAACCGACCGTTTCGAAAATTGATGATTCGGGGTGGGAGCCAAGCCACAGGGTCCGATCACGAGATCATAGAGTGGGAATTGGAAATGGAAAAGCAGGAGTAAGCAGGGGGCACACAAGATGTGGGGAGAAATATTGCAGCCATGTCGCAGCAGGACGTGGAAGTGGCCGAGAAGCTGTGAAGAGAGCGGGCGAAGGAAAGGGCACACTTGGGAGCAGAGAGCACAGGGGACGAGGCTGAGAGCGAGGCCGAGTGGTACCAGGAAGCACTGAGCAAGGTACTCGACGCCACAGCTATGAAAATCACGATCTGCGCACACTCAAAGAGAGGGTGGAATGGTGAGATTAAGGACAAGAGGAGTCAACTTGGGAGAGAGAAGAGAAGAGGGCGCAGGTCGGCAGCGACACCCCAGGCGAAGGCCGAGCTGCAGAAGTCAGTCCGGAGAGCAGAAGACAAGATGTGGAATTACGATCTGAAAAACCAGAGAGGAGCAGAGGTCTGGGGAGCGGCGAACTTTGCCAACGCATTGGCAGAAATGACCGTGGCGGCCTTGACCAATAGAGACGGGAAGGAGGAAAACATGAACGCCGAAAAAGAGGAGATGCTGAGAGGAGAATCCTTTCCCCTGAATGAGTCTAACCAATACTTCGAACTACCCCCAGGAGGACAAGCACACCAGTCCGTCACTGAGGAAGCGGTCGAGAGAGCCCTATTGTCGCGCACAGTCAAAAAAACCCCTGGCCTGGAAAATCTGTCTTTGGAGCCGTATGCCTACTCTCGAAGTGGGACAAAGAGAGCATTGTGGAGCTGGCGGAGACAGCCGTCCGGACAGGCCAACACCCAGCAGTCTGGAAGCGGGTCAGTGTGGTCGTAATCTGTACGCCAGGGAAGGACAACTACACGAAACTCAAGGCTTACCACTCCATCTCTCTGCTGCGCTGCATTGGGAAGGTGGTTGGAAAAATGGTCGCACAGCTACTGGCTGAAGAGGCTGAGAGATGAGGGCTGCTGAGAGACGGCACGTTTCGATGCAGGAAAAGACGATCGGCACACAATCCGGCGGCTATCATGATTGACAGAGCTCATGCAGGCTGGAGAGAAGGCAGCTTAGCCGGTGTGCTCCTGATGGACATCAAGGCCGCTTTCGCGAGTATGGGGAGGGGGAGACTGGTCTACTCAATGAAGGCCAAGAGCATTGACGGAGACCATATACGATGGAGAGCAACCATTCACTCAGATCGAACCGTTGAAATGTTAATCGTGGGCAATGTCATGAAATGATGCCCGGTGAATGCAGAAATACCACAGGGTTGACCGGTGTCTCCGATCGTCTTCGCAATTTACACTTCATGCCTCATAACATGGGTGGAGGAGTGGGTCTGGGGGATTGAAAGCCTCTCTTTGGTGGACCATGTAGTTTGGATGGCGACCGGGAGCGATGTAAGAAAAGTTGTCAGATAACTGGACTCCTGCACCAGAGAGAGCATCGATTGGGTAGAAAGGCGGGAGCTGGAATTCGACACCGCAAATACCTATGTGGCTCTCATCCCAGGAAGACGAGGCCACAAGGATCAGCTTCGCCCGAAGCTAACGGCAGTGATATGAGTTGGGAACGGCTTTGTCAGATTTAACAAGGAAGCGACAAGATGGCTGGGAGTTTGGATGGACACCCACCTGACCTTCAAGGAGCATCACAATCGATGCATGAAGGAATCTAGGGCTGCAGAGGCACGACTCACGTCACTCACACGAACGTATGCAGTCGTACCAGCATGTGCAAGAGCAGTACGAACAGCCTGCCTCCAGGCCGTCGGGCTGTATGGAAGGGAGTCCTGGTGGGATCCGAAGGAAGGCAGCCGGCGGGACGACCATCAGCTTCACCTGAATCATCAAGCCAGGTCCACGCTGGGCGCGCTGCCTACAACTCCAAGAGGTGCGCTTATGTGACACTCAGGGCTTACACCTGCGGCAGTGGCCCTCGACGCTAGATGACCACGGTTCGTGGCGAGGCAGGCAAATGTGTGCGATGGCTACAAGATTAAGGAGCTCTTCAAGTACCTCACACCTCGTGCACCAGTAGGCAGAGTGGCTGTAATAGAATACGCACGCGGTAGGAGAGCAGAGACGATGCGCTGGCCAGACCCTGGGGCGAAGCCAGGGGTCAAGACCTCAATACTAGAAGATGACACCGAGGCCAAGAGAGCCGCCGAGCTATGGGTGAAAGAGAAGGAAGGCAAGTCGAGGTCTGGCACCCGGACATGGTGGACGGATGGATCGCGAACGGACGATAAGAGAGTGGGAGCCGCAGAGGTGTTTCCAAACGGAGACGGCTGCACGGTATTGGGAAGCTACCTTGGCAGGGGTAAATGCAGGTATTCGAAGCGGAACTATGGGCTATCGGAGTGGCACTTCGGAAGTCCGTTGCAAAAGCGGTCGTATTGCGACCACGCGGAGTCATGAAAGTGGCGGTTGTCCAGGATTCGCAGGCAGTCTTCAGACGGACGGCGCACCTGGACCCAGGGCCTGGGCAGCAGCTAGCAAAACCAATCAATGAGCATGCTAGGGCCCTCCACGCCAGGGCATCGACGTCATGATCCTCTGGGTCCCGGGACACTCAGGCATCCACGGGAACGAACAGCCTGACCGCCAGGCAAACAAGACACGACAAGGTCAAGGGTACACAGTACGTCAGCGTATATATACTTCTGCCCCGAATAGAGCTAGACGAATCTCGGCAGTAAGCACGGCGGCCCAGGCATTGTGGGAGGCCAAGAGGTGCTCCAACCACTACGGCTATAGGCTGAAAGCAATGCTTGAAGCAAGAGACCCGTCCCAATGACAAGCCTGAAGTCACTGGCTGCGAGGTTCTATAGACTGACGAGCGGGCATGCCCCGACTGGAGCATACCCAAAACGCTTTGGGCACCGAGAGGACGACATATGCTGGTCGTGCAGAGGGGGAGCAGTACAGACGTGGGAGCATCTCTTCCGCCACTGCAGCCAATGGATTTACCACCACAAGACACTCTGGAAGACTGTGGGAAAGGCCACAGGCTGGAAAGCGGGCAGATGCCGACATGTGCAGATTTCTGGCCTGTTTTCCATGGAGTTATGCGACCAAGCGGTGATGGACTTGCTGGGAGCCGCTGACGTCGGAAAGTTCCTGTCCAGGCAAGTGGAGGATCTCGGGCAGGAGGCGTGCAGACCGGTTGAGCACGGGCAGGAGGAGAGCGGACAGGAGGCGCGTGAGCAAGGGGGTTTGGAGCGGGAGTGATCTCTCTTTTCGTTGATCTCTTTTGTTCTGCTCAATCTTTTGCTTCTCATGTGTCAAAGGGGACGATGGGTAGCAGGTGGGAGCTCCGCCATCTAGCCGGCTCGCCCGGAGGCGGAGGGGATATCGAGTCCTGTCATACTCTAATTAGAGTGCATACAGTATGAATAAAACAAAACAAAAAACAAAAGGAGAACTGCAGGATTCCGTCCAGCAGTCTACAGGCTGAATGTGGAATGACCACTTGCTGAACCTGAGAAGGGGCGACGACTGCTGGGCGGTAATGTTTGCCAACTATCGAGATGGAGCCATGATGGATGTGTTCTCCGACAAACAGGGAAATCAAGCACACATCAATGCCGCAATGGAAAAAAACCTCAGTGGAGAAGATTTCCCACTGAATGATAGTGACCAGTACTATGAATTACCCAGTGTTCCTAAGCGGCTGTCAAATGAGGGCCGGGCCGGGCTTGGCGGCTTTCCGGCCGGCCTGGCGGCTTTTCTTGGCGGACTACGCCTAAACAGAATATTTTGTTTACTAAGAAAGTCTCCAAAGTACGAAACATAAATCATATCCAACTCAATCATGGTAGCCCTGCCATTGCCGTATTCCATCCATCAACCAGACCAAGGCTTATGCAGGCCGATGCAGGCTTTGTAAATCACGTGCAGGCTGGGCGGCCGGCCGGGCTGCTTCTGACCCAGGCCGGGCCGGGCCGCCATTTGTGCAGGCTTTGAGAATGGAGGCCGGGCCGCTTAGGAACACTGAAATTACCACCATCAGGATCAGCCGACCAGTGCATTACAGATTAATCAGTCGAATGTGCTCTATTTTCGCAATAGGTCAATACAGCCCCAGTCTCAAACAAGCAGTCTTTGAGAGCCATCTGACTATTCTCAAAGTGGAGTAGAATAAGAATCGTACAACTAACAAAAGTCTTCGTCTGAGTAAGAAGTCTCACAACTTTCTGGAATTGCACCAAGGGTGTTCTGATTCGTAATCCAGATATGGGTGAATATACTCGGCAGAAACTTTACCAAACAATGCTGCTGCTCAACTGCCAGGGGAAATTCATTGTGAATGTAATCACAGAGCTGCTATCCGACGATGCCCAGAGCAGCGCACCAATCAGTGAGGGCCAGTTTGGCAGTAGCAGGAAGAGGATGGCCATCGAGGAAAGAGCCAGAATAGTTGACAGCGCTCATGTGGTGAGGAAAGATGACCTCATCACGGGCATCCTCTTGATGAAAATCAGCGCGGTGTTCCCATGTCGGGTGACAGGGAGATGGAGCCATGCATTGAATGGCTGGCCAATAGATGAAGAGGTCGTACGATGGACGGAAAGCTTCCACTCAGAGAGGACAGTGTAGCCAGTAATCGCCGGCACTGTCATGGAGATTGATACTTTGCAAGCAGGTATTTAACACAGCTCCCCGGTATGGCCCATCCTCATTGCAATATTCACCACTGGGCTGACAAAGTGGGTGGAAGAAACAGTGCAAAGAGTCGAAGGCCTCTCCAATGTGGAAGATCTTGGGTGGGCAGCACGCGGGAAGGATGTCAACCAAGTGGTTCAGAAGCTCGAATAGTATGCAGCCGTAAGCATTGAATGGAACATCAGGTCAGCTCTGCAGTGCGACACTGTAATGACCGAAGCAGCATTCTGCACATGTGGGAGAAGCCACAAGATTTATCGCTGGCCGAAACTCACATGCAACATCCAGATAGGAAAAGGTTTCTTCAGATTCAACAAAGAAGCAAGACTGTGGATGGGGGTCTAGCTGGAGGTCCATGTAGCTTTCAAAGAGCATTACAACTGTTGTAGGAAGAAGACCAGGGCAGCAGAAACCTGACTGCGCATACTCAGGGCATGCACGGAAATGCCCCAGAGCGGGTAAGACCTGAACAACAAATGTGCTTCCAATCAATCACACAGTATAGATGAGAACTCTGGTGGGATCCGAGAGAAACTGGGTCACAAGTGAATCTTCAACTCCTTCTTAAACGATATGCTAGCTCAACCCTGGGTGCTCTGCCCCGCATGCAACTGAGTACACTTATGATACATTCCGCACATACACCTGCGCCAGTAGCCCTGAGCTCCACGCAGCATCAATTCCCAGTGAGGTTCTCAATTGCATGGGAAATATCAAATATTCAGGTGTCGTATAACTACCCAATGTCTGGGGCCCCGTTATGCAGACGCATCAAAAAGAGCCCTAGCGAGGCCGATACGAACAGACCATGACCTGGCCCGACCCTGAATCTGAACCAGCTGTCGAGATGGTCATACCGCACGACATCACCACAGCTAAGAGAGAGGCAATATGGTGGGTGTGAATGAGAGAGGCCCACATGGTTTGAGGGGACGGGGTGTGGAGGACAGACTGAACACTATCTTACAACAGTAAAGTGGGAGGCTCTGCAGTATGCAATCACATTGAGAGTTGGAAGGCTTTCCTCAGTCACCTCGGCACCGGGGAAGTGGAGATCAGTTTTGCTCAGCGTAGGGCAATCCGACTAGAAATCCGGATCTAGGTACGGAAAAGTAACATACTGCAAACGCATGTAGTGACCAAGGTTGATGGTTTCAGCAACTTGCAATCAGCTATCCCATGAACAGAGCACCTGCATCCTGGGCCAGGGTAGCCACTAGCCTGGTGGATTAACCAGAGTGCAAGGAATCTTCAAGAATCCCATATTGGAACGGAAATTAACATTGTACTGGGAGACACAGGCAACCTAGGGCAAGAAGAAGCAAATCTCCGAGAGAGTCAAGAGCAAGACGGCAGCACAGCAGGCACGGTATGCGAAGTCATACACACCTTTGCAGGGAATAGGACCAAACGAATCTCCAATGGGAAGATAGCGGCAATGGCAAACTGGGAGGCCGACAAATGCATCAAACATTACGGCTACAGGCTGAAAGGCAACACTGGGAGCAAGAGACCCATCCCAATGAATAGTGTGAAGTCACTGTCAGCCAGGTTCAACTGATTGAAGTGTGGGCACCTGCCAGTTGGAACGCACTAGAAATTGTTTAGACACCGAGATGACGACAAATGCTGGTGGTAAAGTTGCGGAGGCATGACGCTGGCTCACATGTGGGAACACCAAATCCGCCACTGCACCCGATGGAAGCACCAGGAATGATGCATCTGCATAGAGCTGAGGAAAGCATTGGGATGGAGAGCGGGCAGATGCCGACATGTGCAAGTCTCTGAGCTGATGTCGATGGAAAGGTGCGATAACGCGGCGATGGACTTCCTGGCAGCCACTGATGTTGGGAACATCCCGCCCACGGGGGCGGAGGAGTAGGAGCCGGTGGTCTCTGCTTTGGGGTTTCATCCCATGTCCTTTCAATCTCATTGATCGTTGTTCGTGGATGCTGTCTTGTGTCAGAACGGGATGACGGGTATCAGGAGTGGGGCTCCGCCATGTAGGCAGCCAGCCTGGAGGCGGAGGGGATTAAGGGGCTGTCATACTCTACGTAGAGTGAATACAGTATGATTAAAACAAAAAACAAAAACCGTCCAGTGTTTGTGCCAAGAGGAGATTTATCTAGGCCTAGCAAAATCACCATATGAGAACAGGATAGAAATTCGAAGTCTTTCCCACTTCTAAAACACACAAGTAGTTACTGCTGCTCCAATTCACAATCGAACAAGACGGGCTATAGAGCGAGCTGATTAGTTCATTTCATGTCTAACATTCATCCTTATAGGAAAAATATTCATTGAGTTGGCATGGGTGGATGGTGGGCGTTTACTAGGTTACTAGGGCGGAGGATTTGATCGAGCTAGGACTACTCAGAAAGCCTGGCGACCGGCTTCAAAATGGTGAATTTCGGCCACTGTTCCTACCTCATTTCAGGAGATGTTTTCGGGTTACTGGAGGCCGACATAACGTACCTGTGTTGGCGCGGGATTGGGCACAATGGCCTATGTGGCATTCAGCGGCATACAGCCCCCATCGGCTTAAGGCTGCGGGCATATGGCCGGTGGCTTGCGGCCCCCATGGGCCGCAATCCACCCCAATGCGGAGGAGGAGGTCTAGCCCCAGGGGTGATGATTAGCATCGGTCGTGATACTCGACTTCGCGAAGTATACCCTCTCCTTTCCCATACAATTGGCTGGCATTTTCTCTCACGGTATTCTTTAGACAAGCACCTTTGTACGATAGTTAATTCAATATCTCAATACGTATTCGATTGATCCCAAAAGGGAATGAGCTTGGTGCTTGCAGTTCAATTCACCTATCGATAGCCAATGTACGGTTCTATAATACAGAGGGGATTACACAAACCCACAATTGTAGTAATATTGTCGTGCAGGAGGGTACACCCGAATGTTGTTTACCCAGCCCGAACCTCACTCGTGAATTTGAAGTGAAAAGCTCATACAAGCTCCAAACAACCGTCCAGTGTACCCTGCCACTTCTGAACTCCAACTTCCCTCTACGAAATTTATAACACCACTACCATGACTTCCCCGCTATAACCCTTTCCCCAACAACCGAACAGTGAGCGACCAGGCTAGCAAGCGCGTGCGAAGGCTCCAAGGCGAAAGAGCTCTACGATTACCCTACACCTGGTGCACCGGTAGGCAGAGTGGCCGCGATAGAGCACGGGCGCGGCAGGAGAGCAGAGACGATGTGCTGGCCAGACCCAGGGGAGAAGCCAGCGGTCAAGACCACTATACTGGAAGACGACGCCGCGGCCAAGAGAGCCGCCGAGCTATGGGCAAGAAAAAAGGAAGCAAGGCGGGATCTGGCACTTGGACATGGTGGACGGACGGATCTCGAACGGACGATGGAAGGGTCGGAGCCGCGATCCACTGGGTCCCGGGACACTCGGGCATCCCCGGGAACGAAGAGGCCGACCGCCAGGCAAACAAAGCACGAGAAGACCGAGGCTACACAGTACGCGAGCGAATATACACCTCGGCCGCGAATGGAGCTAGACGGATCTCCGAAGGGAGGACGGCGGCAAAGGCGAAGTGGGAGGCCGACAAGTGCTCCAAACACTACGGATATAGACTGAAGGGCAAAGCTGGGAGCAAGAGATCTGTCCCAATGACAAGCGTGAAATCATTGGCAATGAGGTTCTACAGACTGAAGGGCGGGCATGCGCCGATTGTAACGTACCTAAAGCGGTTTGGACACCAACAGGACGAGAAATGCTGGTGGAGCGGAAGCAGACCGCTACAGACGCGGGAGCATCTCTTCCGCCACTGCAGCCGGTGGTGAGACCAGCAGACAGAGCTCTGGAAGGCGGTCGGAAAGGCCACGGGATGGAAAGCGGGCAGATGCCGGCATGTGCAAATCTCTGAGCTTTTCTCCACAGAAAAATGCGATCAAGCGGTGCTGGAGTTCCAGCCAGCGACTGACGTCGGGGAGTTCCCGCCAAAACCAGCGGAGGAGCCCGGGCAGGAGCAGCCCGGGCAGGAGGAGCAAGGGCAGGGTTAAAGCTGGTTGGACCGGGGGCGGTCTGTCTCTCTTTTCGTCGATCTGTCTGGTCTTTGGTCTTTTCCTTGTGTCTCTTTCGTTCATTCTAATCGTGTGCACTTGATTGATTTTCATTTGTCATAGGGGACGATGGGTAGCAGGTGGGAGCTCTGCCATCTTGCCGGCTCGCCCGGAGGCAGATGGGGGGTTTTTAGGCTCTGTCATACTCCAATTAGAGCGAATACAGTATGAATAAAATAAAATAAAAAACAGTGAGCGACCGTACCATGTCTTCAGCTAACAACGATATGAATTACTATACCGAAGCACAAGGCAATAAGCATTGGCTCTTGCTCCGTGCTCCTGTCGAACAGCCCTACCCACGCCAGCGTCGTTCCCTATGTAATCAGTGCACAAAGCTATCCCCACCTGCGTTGCCCTGCAGATGCAACTGCAGCGCACCGCGACCAGACTCCGATGAAGCTGCTATGGATGCCCACCTAAGGAACGCTGTTGGTGATGGCCATGAATCTAGCGATGATACGGAAAGCTATCAGAGTGTGGATGATTCGGGTATCCTCTCTTCTAATGTTGATGACCCGCCTTTGCCAGTACACAAGTCACCTGTCAGGCCCACAAAGGCTTCCGCTACCGCTAGCGCAAAAGTTGTCAAGGCTAACAAAGGTTTCAATGGCGCTGCCGCTGCTTCTGCGATCAAATCTTTCTGCAAAAGAGGGTCCAACATATCTCAGGCTAAAGTCGACATTATTCGCACATACTTTGAGTGGGGTATGATCAATCGCACCAAGCAAATTCTTGAGGACAGGCAGATGGTGTGCAAGCTTACGGGCCTGAATTTGTTGAGAGTTGATGTACGTTTCTCTAACTATGGATCCATCATGCACTACTAATGCTCTGTAGGAGAAGATTCAAAACATGAAAATGGAGTACAATCAGGTAGTGTTAGCAACGGGTCCGAGTAACCTGCCAGTTGTCCGGGTTTGGACCGCAAAAGTGGGTTCTTTCGGTTCCAGACCTGTCCAACAACCTTACCCGCTGACTCTTGGTGGGCCTAACCCGGATCCGTACCCATCAACCCACGAGTTTTGCCGGGGTCGGCTAGACCCGTCAGTGCCAGTCCCCAGTTCCGTGATTCGGGATTCACAATTTACAGTAGCATTCAGATATGCAACTGCTAGTCGCAAAAGATTGAAATTGGTACCTAACTGTTTGTTTTTGATGTATTCGCCTCCATGATAATCAAAACCAACACAGACACGCGCCCTACTGCATCATCAAGATTGTTGAGCTGATTGGAAGTACGGATATCACTATGCCAAGGACTATGATGTAACTTGCCTCTTTTGTAGTTAGCACCATTAGTCATCGATCGACCTTA
>Ga0307512_10005251_pt1 | contig 13613 bp, 11 predicted proteins | sample 14_EM_MG_FD_200267 | JGI IMG/M metagenome (GOLD analysis project Ga0307512, IMG submission 200267) | Populus trichocarpa ectomycorrhiza microbial communities from riparian zone in the Pacific Northwest, United States - 14_EM | ecosystem: Host-associated > Plants > Roots > Unclassified | place... | reverse complement strand
GTCCATATTACTCGGTGGAGCACTGAAGTTGATGGTCGCTGTACTGCTCGGCGGTGCGGGGCTTGGCATAGGCACAGGTTCATGATTCTGTCTGCCTGTCGAGCCGGTGTGATGCCTGACCGAACTGCGGCATCACTAGTACTACCTAAGTGTGTAAACATATCACCACAACCCTGAACGCCGTGCCCACTGGTGTTGATGCGCATATTACACTAGCAAGCGGGTTACTACTGTAGCAGCATCCAGAACGGTCTCTGTTTGTAGAACATGGGTCATGTTCTCACTGACAGGACAACGATAATGGCCATAGCACCTTCAAAGACATCGTCGTCGTTGACTCATTGCATGACACAGAGCAGCGTCTCCATGTTGGCCAACAGGATCCTTCGGGATGCTTTCTTTGTTGTGAAAATTACAGACGTGGACGGTGTACGGTACAACATTTACGGTGGACGTCCAATACTGTAGTCGTCCAATTTTTTCCGTCAGGCGGCCAGCCAGCACCGGAATATACCGAATCGGAACGGCGTTCGCACGCTCGCGTTGGAGACGACTCTCACCTCCGAACCTACTTTGGACCCCTCATTGTACCCTTCGTCCACATCCAATAATTAAAAGCAATGCATATAGCGCCACATAACTATACGCGCAATGCGGCCGGCTTTCGAGAAATGGATGCCAGTGGATACGGATTCAGGGTGCTTGTAGAATGATCCTCAGCATGCCCTTTCCTTTGTCCGTAATGGTGGGGCTGATGGGGGCTGCCCCGTACATAAGGTCAGAAAGCCCCCCTTTCGCCCTTCTGTTCCCTCTGAAATCTCATTCTTCCTGACATTTGCAGTTCTACGTGCTGTAATTTCTTTATTTCCGGACTGACGATGGTCGTCTTCACCCTCGTAAACACGCAGAATCGCGGTGGTTATTATATTGCATCGGACAAGGCCTCGATGGGATGGTGAGTTGGCTTCCTTCTCTTCGGTTATCGAGTCACGAACTGGGACCTAGGCGAGAGCTTCCTCATGACTTGGCCCGTGAGATCGAGTGTGTACGAGAAAAGGGCGAAGAGGTGGAGGAGGTATCCGTTGGACTTGATGGAGATTGGTTCCTTCGCACCAACGCACGACATGGTGCGTCCCCTCATGCGCGAGCCCCGCGTTCCTATCGCTTCCTATAGTCCTTATCTAAAAAGGAATCAACACTACAGCACGCAAGACAGAACACGCCAGAAATGGCATGGTCTCAAACGTGGAGGCACTCGCTCATCAAATACAACAGGCTGGCTTCTGCCTGACGGAATACGCGATGCAGTCCTTTACCTTCGTACCCGACCCGACGGGTTACGTCACTGTGTTGCACAAGACGGACGGTTCGCTCACTCAGTGTGTATGGCACAATATCTCAGAAGAGCTTGACCGGGTTCTGGAACGTGAGGCAACCAAAGGTGTCCGTCATGTGACTGTTGGTGGGAACGACTCCTTCGTTGTTATCCTGAACAACGGAGAGATGCGGTGGTCTCGTGTTCCCAAATCGTTGCACCGACAATCGGACGACGCCGAACGAAGGGGGCGCGCGGTATTAGTAAGCGTTATATACCTCAATCTGACGGATGGGTGATCTAAACAACTTGCCAGGCGGTGTCTCTCTCTAATCGCGGACGACTGGTACTTCGTCGAATTCGCGGATGGCCCGGGCGCTACAAGTTTCCTTCTCCCTCCGGCATGGCACGAATCCATCAACAAGTTCACCGCGCTGGCCATGAGCGCTAGGTGCCCCAAGATGCCCACTCGTCCATCCAGGCGCCTCAATTCGGGGGGCCGTTCGGCCCGGTCAGTCCATATAGTCAGGCCAGTGTCCCGGGGTATATCCCTTTCGGTGCGAACTTGAACCCATATCCCGGGTCTGGCTTCACCGGCGGACCACAGCAGCCGCCCGTGTACAACATCACCCATGTGCACTTCAATCAGATCACACAAGCACAGCAGTCGTCAACCCTGCTCAAACGGAAGGCCGTGTCTATATTGCTCGGCGGCGCCCTGAAGTTGGCGGTCGCGGTAATGTTCAGCGGCGGGGGATTTGGCCTGGGCATAGGCTCCTAATTCTGCCAAGTCGGTGAGTTGCCCGTATGTGGTTTCTTTCGTTGCTTCTCTTGTTGGGTTTGGTCGGAGGGGCAGTTTGAGGGTTTGTTGATTCCAGGACGTGCTCTACTACTGGATTCTCGGTACAACATCTATACCCAAGTTTCTCGGCCGAGAGAGAACGCAGAGCTCATAGCAGATTGAATACGAGTATACCATGTACGATAACATCGAAGAGAACCCATATATGTGAACGGCCGCGCAATGTCACGTACTGCCTCTGCTCCCGATGAAGCCTTCCGGGGCTTGTGCGACAAGTAGTCTGAGCTTTTCAAGGGGAGATACGGATTCTTCGTAGTGCTAAACAGCCGTAAACGTTCTAGCCATTAGATGCTCTCTGTGACGTCCTTCCAACCTGCTGTAGATGGGACCTCGTCCAGATGTCGAGCTTTTCAAGGTGGGGGAGACGAGGATGGGCCGCAGACCTGTGCCGGGGGCCGAAGTTACCAGTCTTGTCGCCGTCAGCTCTCCACACACAGATGGACAACCGACCTATCCCCGCTCCGGATGCAGCTGGAGAGGTAGGTCAGTCATCCATCTTTGTGAGGAAAGTTGACAGCGACAAGCCATGGTCGAAGATCACTCCAGTACTAAGAACCCTTCTACCAACGATCGCGAAGGTGTGGTGTATCCGATATGTGCGGGTTGGAGGAAATCGTGACGTCCTTCGAGGCTTGCATCATCTGGTGACACTCCTGTAGCAAATGGCGCATGCAAGCGGTTCGATAAGATATGCACACATACATTCCTTAGTCACCTGACAGCACACTAGTTTAGTAGCTACCCTTGTTTTGCATCTGTCCAGTACCTAAATTTGGAGTAGAGTAGTTCACCTTGTGCCCTCAGTTCTCGTGTCTGACGCACGCGCTCTGAGGTGAGTAGTTGCCTTACATTTTACACTGATTCACAACTAAGTGTTATGCGGAGGTACTAGGGAGCTTACACGCTTAGTCGACACAACATGTATATAGAACTCTGGTGCTGAACAGCAATTAGGGCGACATAGCTGACAGAGTCTCCTCACTCAATGGGATCGCATTCAGAATCTGCCCCAGGTGCGTTCTAGAGTAACCCATGCCCTTCCGTCGTAGCCCCATCAGTGCCTTCAATACGTATATCTTGCTTTCTGTGAACGGGGAGGGTCTGCCTGTACGGTATGCGGGTGGCACAAACCCATCTACTTGGTTATATTTTGCGCCTGGATGTGCCCTGGACAGAGCGAGTAGAATGCACACGCTCTCGTATTCTTCTTTGCTGTCGAAGAAGAGCTGCCCTGCAAATAGATTGAACGCAATTTTTGCATGCGCAGGTGCAGTCCACGTCTTTGCTGGTGAGTCTGGGATGGAATAGAACGTGAGGTCGGAGAAGGAACGCATGGAGGATGTGACTCGTGGTGAGTATATGTTTAGCCAGACTTTCTTCTTCTCGCGGATAATAGGGAGTAGCGCATTTGCTTCATATGGGCTTATTGCAATGACAATGCTGTCCTTCCTAAACCCGCTCGTAAGTATCCAGTTGACGGGGCGGAGATATTCCGTCAGGCCCGCGCCATTGGAACCGAGGACCGTGGTAATAAAATCGTTTGTTGCAAGGGGGGAAGGGGACCATTCCGTCGTCGAATCTAAGGCATTGGCCATATCGATGGGATTCAGGAGTAGCGGCATGCGCGCGAAGGCCTGGGGAAGGTCACCTGTTTCAACAAACGTGCGGATTTCCCGACAAAGAATATGTTTCGCTGGTTGGACCCTCAAAGGGCGCTCTACTTGACGCTCCAACTCGACTTCATGGTCCACTTCGCGCTCTTGCTCCTCTGCGATCCTGACATCGATCAGCTTCGTGATGCCAAGTTGTTTGATCCGTTGACTTAGGGATGGGACATTATTTATCTCGGGATTGACCCAAGCGCAGGGTGCGACCGAGTACATTTCCTCCAGCGTTCGTGACTCGCGTTGCAGCCAGGCGTCCCGCAGAGCCTTCAAACTCCTAGTTGCGCCATGACTTTGGTATGCCACGAACCGCTTATGGTGGTCGAGGCCCTGCTGCACCCAAAATGGAAGGTGATGACGGATGTCTTCACATGTTTCGTGCATGGCCCAGCGAAGGACATCCACCACATGGATACAACCTCTAGAACCCCGTCCGTTTGAGCAAAGACTACGTATACGACGGTCGACCTCTCCCGGGGCGAATATCATCACTGAATGACCTTTCCCAAGCTGACGCATTCTCATGCAGCCTACATCCTGGTCAGACCTCTTCCCTTGAGGAGTATATAGGCCTACCTTGGACCAATCTATCCTTAGTGACCTTCGGGCCAAGCGTAACCGCTGCGCGCATGCCCTTGGGAAGCTTGAGATCGGTTCCCCTGGTGTGGGCTTCGTCGAGATATACTACGCATTTGTCCAGTTGTCTGTTGAAAGGAGACGAGATGAATGGTTCTATTGTTCCATCCGGAGTAATCACGGTGAGATGATCTGAGTCGTTGAAGAAGATAGCTGCTGAGACATCCGGCCGAAGAGAGAGCCAGTGTCGTGCGAGTGCTTCATTCTGAAGTTCCAGCATCTGTGCCCCTACGTCCAGTAGGACCCGGATCTCAGGATCTTTGCTAACCAGACGTTCCAAGAAAGCAGTTGCGGATTCGCGCTCGCCGTTGTATCCCTCGGTACACTCGTAATGGTCATTTTCGGGTAGGAGGAGGTGTTGCAGAACAAGAGCATTTGTACCAAGAACAAAATCAGGATCTTCCTGAGCGATTGATGTGGGCAACAGGTAGCGATTATCATTTGTGCCGCTAAAGCCTGTTGTCAAGTTCTTCTTGTCTTCCACCAGGTCCCAAGCCGAGATTGGCAGTTTCGATGGAAACTCTCGTGCAGCCCGAGGGAAGACTACCTGCGATAGGTAGAAATCCACCACTCCTTTATTTCTCGAGAATGAAGGTACAAGGAATTCGTCGACTTGAGATTTGTCCTCCGTGTTTACGCCGTTGAGCTGTCGCAGCTCCTCTGGGAGGCCTTGTCCAAACTCTACCCAGTGATCGTATTCCATCTCCGGATTATCAAGCTTGGCTAGCAAGTCAAAGCACGAGAGCACTTGATCCTTCGTTAAGCCGCCATAGTAATAACTGAGACAAGTCAAAGCGATCGCAACGTCTGGGTGACCAAACTCGGCTCTAATGCTCGGAACATCCTGCGTTCAGGGTTAGCGACCTTCTGCTACAAGATCAATGCAGCAGACCTTAGCTCGATATGGGACGGCTAACAACGTCCTGCTAAGGTCGAGGCCATAGTCTACTCTCCAACGTCGCTCTTTAAGAACGTAACCAAGAATTCCTTCGCCGTCCATCAGGAGCCCACGAAGTAGGAGGATTCCCTTCAACATGGTCGTTCCGGCGCAGTGTGAGTAAATCAAATCGCGATCCTTGGCTGAGAACTCTCTTTGCGCCATGAAGCAGCGAGCAGCTTCACGAATTGGTGGTGGGAGAACGCAGAGTGGGAGGCTGGACAATCCTCTTTCCAGGGCGTCATTGATGACGAGCGAAGATATCTCCTGAGAAATGAGGGAATCGAGTATGCGAATAATCGGAAATCCGCCCTGTGTCATGTCCATTTCGAACTTCTTTGGGTACCTGTCATGTAATCTCCTGGCGTGTGCTTGTAATCGGCCAAATACTTCTTGTATTATGAACCATCGATTGGGGTGATCGTCGACAGGCATCTGCTCTCCCGAGGTGTAGACAAGTTGATACCGCACATGGAGTATTTCGTCGCTCTCGTCAAGCACATCACGTGAAACCGAGGCTACCCAATCCTGTAAATCCCCAAGTTGACGGGCTATCGAAGTTTTCTCCCAGTCTCCGTTAGAAGAAAGGAGCATATCGATATGCATGAGTTTCTGAGAAAGTATATGTTCGGGGAGGATAACCAGAACGCCACCCTCGGCGACACATCTTCTGTAAAGATCGCTGATGGTCTTGACTAGGGAAGAACTTATGCGAAGTCCGCGAGAAAAAGGAAGATAGAAAATGGGTCGGTTAGTAAGGCCAGAGAGCCGGGTAACGAGTAGTCGGTACATTTCATTTGAAAGGGGTTTCAGAGTCACGACTCTCATGAGGTTTGAGCCATCTGCAAGAGTAGAAGCAACGAGAGGTACGATAACTGACGACTTTCCCTCTCCCATATTGAGTTGAAGGGATATGTTCCGTTTAGATTTCGGAGAAATCATTTCGCGTGCCACAGCTACCTGAACTGGACGAGCCAGGAAATTTGCTTCGATCTGTTTCCGGTCCTTTTATTCTATGTTGCTGCTCAAGGGAAATATGACAGACGAACCTGGATCAACAACCAGTCGGGGGTCGATTCTGCTAATACGTCGTTGCGGATGGCCTCGGTTTCTCGAAGAAGTTCCTCGTTTCTTTGTCCAGAAGAGAGCTCCAACAGGCGTACAGAATGCCGACATTTGAGGAGAGAGGTTGCGTATCGCATGATCACAGATCGCCACTGATTGGGAAGTTTTCCAATGCGATCTCGGGCTAACTGACGGAGCAAGGACCGAGGAGTTATGCGAGGCCATAGACCGGCAACACCATGGGTTTTTTCAACATTTTGAGATGGGGAAAGGGTAGTCGAAATTTCAGAAAATATGTTGTCTTTTTCATGAATGCACAAGTGGTGATAAATGGTTAAAAGACAGCGAGAAGGAATAGCACCCTGCGCAGGTCGAAGAGCATCTTGTCGTAATAGCTCACGTTGACTCTTGCTCAGCTCATCACCATAGAGCTTCCATAAGGGCTGTTGAGAATTCCGGAGCTCGTGAAGAAGAATTTCAAGGCTGTCCGAGCCAACCCGCCGTGTGATGCCTTCTGTTGCCGCGATCGGGGGACTCGAGGTGGTATGACCTTCAAAAAGCTTTCCACTTTCGGGAAGAGATGGGATGTCTGCATAGATCATCAAGACATCACGAATCGAGTAAGAAGGAGCCTTTGAGTAGCTGGTCATGAATTGGGGTGAATACTTGTACGGCCCGGCGACAGGCATCGGTTTATCGAGATATTGCCGCAGGACGCTCTGTAACTGTAGTACATGATCTTTGAGTTGATTATTCCGGGAAATTGACTGCCTGTATTGTTCGATGGAATTTTTGCAAAAATATTTGCTGAACCACTCTTCGGGGAAATCAACAGATTCATGGTCTGGCCACTGACGTAATGTTGATTCCGCAAATGCTGCCGCTTCTCTCCCAATGGCCGCATTGTATTCCGCTTTCTTCCGCTTTTTTCCCAGCTGTGAGAAATGTACTGGAGTAGAATATATGGGTAGAGCATTTTTGGATACCAAGCCCTGGAGGTGCGTGAGTCCCGGGGCAAGTCCGTCCGAAAGCGTGTAAGAACGGTCTGGTGGAGGATCGAGGTCGCGACAAGTTTTGTTCAGGGCAAATATCACCAAGAAGGGGACTATGTCTTTGTGTTTGGACTTTCCGTAAGCTGCCGCTGAAAAAGAAAAGGACAACTTGATTTGTGATCTTCGATCGTCCTCATTTCCTGCATGACGGCAGAGGTCATAGATTACAAACCAGTCCTGTGCAGCATCAAATTCAAGCCAGTATCGGCTGTATCGCAGTGAGACCTCGCTATCGGAAAGGTCAGAGAAAGCCCATAGTGAGAAATTGCTGTCAGGTCGGCCAAGTGAACTCCATGAATTCATGAGATTCCAAAGGTTCGGCGACCTGCCATCCAGAGAAGGATTGGCATTCAGAATAGACCACGATGTTTGGAAGGCCACGTGTTCGGCAGTTCCTAGATCAGAAACATCCCTTGACCTGTAGATGACGTCGTCTGGGGATGATGGTTGTTCCGATATCTGAATGTCCGAGGGATAGTACATCTTGTTACGTGAGGTCGCCCGATTCAACAATGACTGATTGCGATTAAAGGTGTCCGTGTCAAAAGTGGTGGGTGGATCATACAGGACCTCCAATGCGCTGGCATGGTCGAAAATGGAGCACGCAATTGGGAAGAAGCTGTGGTGCTGTGCCAGTACTGGGAGGACCTTCCACTCCACCCTAGACATTGACTGTAGGTGACGGGGATAGTACTCTCTGTTTGGCGTCAAGTCGCCAATCAATTCCAGAAGCTTTGCCTCGTGGACATCGAGCCTTTGAAAGGATCGGCATGAAGCGCTTTGCAATATGTAGAGGGCTTCTTCTGTTCCCGTGTGACCAAGCAATGGATCAGGAAGACAGTGGCTGGTGAGCGCGTGCAAATAACATTGGTACAGCTTGTCGCTTAGGCTTCCAACACTTGTGAGGCATCCGAGAATGGGGTCAACCGTGTATTCATGCCAACGAACGCGTGGTCCGGAGCCGATATTTATAGATACGCTGTTGAAGTCCCCATTTTGCCTGAAGCAAACCTCTCCTTGTGGGATGATAACTCGTCGTGGAAGAAGAGGATCTTCAGAGCCGGGAGCGCTGGGACGCAAGATGAGACTACTTGTTAAGCCAAACATCGTCCCACACGTCTGTGTCTTGTCAATAACATAACCAGGCATGCTCCGACATTCGAATTCCCAGTTCGAGTTGACAAAGAACGATAGACGAAACCGAGGGAGGGAAACTTCCAACGTCTGGGTGGTAGTATATGTAGCCATAATATATTTCGGAGATTCTAGTGGTGAGAGCAGGCTTGAAACCATACCGAAGGTGCTTGAATGGATGTCAATGACTTGTGTCGAGGAAATGCCCTGACTAGGTCTCCGAAGGATGGCACGTGGGTGAATATCAGGTTCATTGATATGAAGCCGCCAGTTAGAAGCGTCAGGTGTCCATGGGGATGCAGCCGGACGGAATTCGAGCTCACGCGTGCTCCGGTCCAGCCAGTGGAAGTATTCGTCAATTAAACATGTAGGGAAATCGTCGATGAGTTCAGATCGTGGAATTAACAGTGAGATATGCGAGTCTCCCGGCTTCTTTGCTTGCAAGATTAAATCGCTTTCATTCAACGAGAATAGGATCTTTGGTTGGACTTGATCACTACTAGTACAGAGCAGCCAAGAAGAGCAGTGCCATACCTGGTATCCGGACACGGTAGATCGTGTTATGTAGTCCATTCCAGGGATTTCGGAAGGTGCCACATCGAAAATTCTCTAGAAAGACTTCAGGAAACGATGGAAAGGGCAGAAGAAATTGGCTTTGACCACTCACTGCGCCAAATATACTCGCGTACGTGGGGTGCTCCACTATCTCTTGCGGAAGTCTTCCCAATTGTTTTCCGTCGATAAGCAGTTGTCCGGTCAGTAAATCGTAGTGTACTTTCTGCCTTCCCTCTGTCATGCAGGATATCCAACGAGGATTTGGTCTGGGAAGCATATGCCAACTCGAGGAGCAGCGGAGACCTAACGAGAGATGCGAAAGTGCATGATTGTAAGCGCCCCCATGCAGCAATCTGGCTTGATCGGCATCTGCCGGGTCCGATAGACGAAATATGAGCTCCAAGTCATGGAGTAGTCGGCGATGGCGACAGAGCATCCTCGTGAGATAAGAAGAGTCTTTATCTGAGACAGATGGTGGTGCGTTGTCATAGACAATAATTGCACATTGCATGGCGATGGAAAAATCTTTATAGTCAGCGAGGAGAGTGGGTTTGTGTTCTGGGCAAGCGTCGAAAGTCGAAAAGCAAGTTGCGGCGAGCATCCATAGCCGTTGTTGCAAGCCTGCACGGATTGTCCCATCTTGTGTGGACTCCAACTTCTTGCGTATTGCGAATGTCCATCGATATGTCACATTTCGGACCTCTCGCAGCAGCGCACAGGCCCGCCCAGCGATATCCAAGTCCGTTGTAGAAGCCAAGAGGCGGCTGCAGATAAGCGCTAGGGACAGATGAGACGAGAGCTGCGTCAAATATATTCTACGTACCGATAGTCCGCGCAGAGACCTCCTCCAGCCAACTGGCCTTTATCTTTCCAAGGAGGGACTCGAGCTCGCCTAGGAGGGCATTTCCGAAGTTGGAAATCCCAAGGTCTACATGCCACTCACGAACACCATCTGACAGCGGCCCGAGTTGCCAAGCTGCCTGCGTAAGTAACGTATGCACCTCCTCGAGACGAAACGTAAGGAAAGGTGATGCCAGCTCCCTCGCGATGTTCGACCACTGCAAACGTGGGCCGCTGCGCAACCCGGAAAAAGCAATGAATTCATGTAGGTTCATTTCCTTGGGACAATCAGCTTGAGCAGCGATGGTATCATTGGGCGTGTGTTGAGTGCCGGTCACAAAACGATGGAGGCCACTATATGGACTTGACATTGGGACAGGAGGTATACACAACCCCGCGATACTGGACTCTGCAAACGACTCTATCACCCAGGAACCACGACGATCAAATAACTTGAACGATAGAGCATTATTAACCAAGACGGAAGACTCTGCCGCGGGAATCTGAACCATCTTGTAGTGAGTCTGATCGGAAAATGACTTCGTCGTTGACCCAATGGTCACTCGGTGGTCTTTCGTCGCCCACCTGCGGAGGCCAGAGAAGGTATCCAGGAGAATATGAGGTCGATCACGCGAATCGGGCACTGAGGACTGGCCAATGTCGCGAAGAATCTTGTAAGTGATATCACGCCAAACAGAAAACGCGTGGGGGGGAGACAGCTCAAACACCACTCGTTGTGCATACATCGTCGAGGAGGGTAGCGGCCACTCATGGACGGTGATTTTCAGAGATTTGGCCCGGCCTTCCAGTTGACATTTTTGGCAAGTCCTAGTTTTGCGATGAAACCTGGGATCGTCCGTGCACTCGTGACTCAACTTCGAAGCCTGGGACGAAAGTGAGTTCGATCGCTCATTCGACGAGATTAGCTCTGCGCGTTTCGCCTCTCGTTCTTGCTGGGCATGCGACTCTATCTCGTCACGAAGGCGTTGTAAATCTGGGGAAGTCTGAAAGTACTTGACAGCGAAACAAGAATCATCGACGTCGTTCGAGAAGACGGATGGTACTTCAAGAGCTGTTGTGTGTCGTCGACGTCGACACAGATACTCTTCGATATGCAAGGCACGATTTATAGTGGACGACCGATGGAGGAGTAAGTCGTGCAGGAATTGGGATGGAATTTCGGGAGAATATTCTTGTAGTAAAGGACACTGTTGGATTGCAAGTCTATCCAGAGCCACCCAAAGATCCATGAGGGTCAGAATCATGATGGAATTATCTTCAGGGTTGGCCCCATAAAGCTCCTTCGCACCGGCATAGTACTCCTGGATGCACGAAGCAATCACATCCAGAGCACGCTCGTTGTTCGTAGATGCAGCGGCCCACGGTTCCAAATTCATCTCCACAGAGAACTCGAAGTCAGCGATTGCGATGTGTTTGCCGTCGGTAATAGCCTTTGCGAGCCGGCCTTTCGAAAGCTGAGAGAAATCGCGTACGAGATGGAGGCGTGATCCATGGGGTTTAAATGATGTCTGTAAGCGACCTCGTGAGACCGAGCCAAGCATCCTCGTGAGGTAGTTGTATGATGAGTTGAGGGAGATGTGTGTATCTGCGTCGAAATCGAGCGTCCTGGGTTTAAACGCAGGATGGATCGATCCAATAGCCTGGAATGCCGTCCATCTCTTTGAAATTAGTGTCTCGACTTCAATTGCGGTGTCATGGACGAATTCATAGAGACGCTGTGAGACTGCAGGGCCTAATTTAGAAAGACGCCGAGTCAATTTGACTCTCATCACGTGGAGTAACTCGCTCGGGAAATCTCGGAGCACGCATTTACGCAGAAGATGCGCATGAGCGAATAGTATGAAAAGTTTGTAAAGGTTGGTGACACGAAGTGAGGTTTGAAGGGTGACTCTGAGCACGAGCCACAATGGGGATCGTCTCCACGGCTGATACGCGTTACGCCATAGGACTTCATCTCCTATCCGTTTCGTGATGCGATCGACGACTGCCGGCTGACCGTATCCCCTGAGGATTCCAACCAATAACCCAGAAATGTATCTGGGATGGACGGTTTCGCGAACTTCGTTGACGACGGATCCTGCCTTGAAAGTGGTCGGAGTAGAATCCAAGACATCGACGTCCATTTGGATGAGGAAAGAGGAGAGCTCTCGAAGAAAGCATTCGTCCATAAAGGTGGCCGCAGACACCTGGATTGCGGGTCCTGGATAAGAGCACAGGAGCTTTCCCTCAGCCGTCATCACGTTGGTATTCAGTGGCGAGACTTCGAACACCTCGAACTGGATTAGGTCGGAAAGGGCAAGCCTGCGCACAATGAGAGCGGCATTCTGGGCACGGATATGCATAACAAATACGTCTGATAGGAAATGGTCGAACCGAGAGCGGAAAGATTAGTGCGAGCTACATGGACGTACCCCCAATGGCCATATCTGAAAAGGCACGCTGGAGGTCGGCCTCCTCGAAAGAGGCTGTCGCAGCGCGACGAGACGATCGCATCATCTTGATCATACGGGTCCACAAAGGAGATTGGGAAGGGGGTACATGTTGGATGAAGTCTTGGGCCGCCTCTATGAGATTGTCACATAGTGCCACATTCACATTCTTTTCCGTATCATCGCCTGGGGCTTTCTGGGGAAGCTTCGGGGGCATGAAGACGTGTTCGATGACTGAATGCAGGATAGAATCGGAACCATGGGCAGTAGTGGTGGGCATGACTATCGATAATAAGACTGAGGATGTAACGATGGTGAAGCAACGACAGAGCGTCGAGGCATGGCCACGAGGCTGAGGAGTGGCAAAGGCCTCCGAAAGAGGATTGTCTGGTTGTGGCGTGCAAAGTCGGAAACGCCTCGCGAACTGATTTGCAATACTCCATCATCGTTCGTTTGCATATTCATAATCCTGTGACGATAGTACGAATGACAGATGGGCTCGCTCGCGTCCTGCACGAGCAGCACGAGTGCAAAACTCAGTACCGTGGACCTGTTATTCTCGGTGTAATGTTAGCTAACGAAATCTTACCGTGATAATGGCCCAACCGCCTGCTGCTCGTACTGCTAATTGTGTCCGAAAGGTGGGCCGGGAGACGATGCTCGCGCATTCGGCGACTGAATATAGTACTGAATTCCCGAGTCGCCTGGTCGAAGCGCATTTCGCGTCTTTGGGGCGTGACTGTCATTCAACGTCGCGCCGGGTGTGGCGCGTCCTCAGGTTTCTAATGTCCCTCCGTCCAGCACCGGCACGCAAAGGCCACACCGGTAGTTCGCGAGCTATACACGCGCGGCAGCTTCCTTCCACCCAAGATGTCCTGACAAAGTCAGAGGCGCCCCGTAACCGAGTCGTCCTCTCGGGAATACAGCCCACGGGCATCCCCCACGTACGTTGTCCTTGTACTAACCGAGGCTATGTTCATGCCACGTTAACCCACTGCGTCAGCTCGGTAACTACTTTGGGGCACTTACGAACTGGGTCAAGCTACAGTCTACCGCCGCCCCGGAAGACAAGCTCATTTTCTCCGTTGTTGGCTGGTATGGAA
>Ga0307512_10005250_pt1 | contig 13614 bp, 16 predicted proteins | sample 14_EM_MG_FD_200267 | JGI IMG/M metagenome (GOLD analysis project Ga0307512, IMG submission 200267) | Populus trichocarpa ectomycorrhiza microbial communities from riparian zone in the Pacific Northwest, United States - 14_EM | ecosystem: Host-associated > Plants > Roots > Unclassified | place... | reverse complement strand
GTCCGTCACACTAAAAAATTCCAATTCTTGTGATATGTGAAACAAGGAAGCCTTGAATACTCCACCAGGCTAGTCAGGTAAAATGTTCCATCCATAATCACAAGGATGCACCCCATTCAATTCCTTGTTTCACAGCACATCCAGACTACATCTAGTCAGCTCAACTGTGACCTTCTTTGCATTCACTCCCTTGCATTGCGAAGGCTATAGAGAAGTGAATTCTCATTTCTGAGTCAAGGGTAAATGAACTCTTCACCACCCTGCGAAGCCCTTCTGTGTTACATAGCCACAGTTTCAAATACTTCATGTCCTTGCTCATTGTAATTTGCATATACATGCGGGTGGTTTCAGTTCCTTCAATCTCATAAACTAGTGGCTGCATATAAAGGACAGCTCAGAGCTGTAAGGCTTTCCTTATAGCACGCATTGATATCGAACAACCACAACAGAGCGCCCTTTAGGCAGTGTCAATGCACAAGCCTTCCTGTCACTCACTGTATCTCATAACTATCTTGTGGCCCCATTCCTTACTAGTCCTTTCCCTGCCTACTAGTAGGTATCTGGTGCAAGTGCGCAGTGGTGTTGTCTTGATCCGAAATGAAACCACTCCTACACGATGGCCGTTGTTCGAGTTTTGAAGGGAGAATCAGCCATCCAGGTTACAAGAGCCATCAAGTGAGAGTCCGAAGTTTCTATCAGCACAGGAAAAGTAGTGGAATACTGTTGCTTTCCATGGGCATCGAATCACCCAGAAAAATATTGTATTGTTGAAACACATTATTTGTAAAATATCACCAATAATATTTGATGGTAGTCACTGCCAGTGGTAGTATGATCAACTTGGAGGGCCGAAGCCAAGAAGGATCAAGAAACTGTGCCACAAGAGGCACACACCGGAACACCTTTCCCACCACTAATCCGCATTATTATGGATGCCACTTGCACAGCAGTTTCGCTATCTGACAGTCTTCCTCATTATCTAACTTGACTCCCTAGTCCTGGTGGAACCAGACACCATGGTCCAGGTAGCAGTCTGCTTTAATCTGGTCCTATTCTGAATGCCCCAGCTTCTTTGTCACCTGGACCAGCTGGCATACTTTCTCACCCCAGGAGTTGTTTGTAAATTCAAGTCTGAGTCCATATCCTCTCCGACTCAGATGTGTTCTTCCATCCATGCCAGTCATAAACAGAATAAGGCTGTGCTTGACCTAGACATGTAGATTATTCCCTTGTGTACATGTGATGGATTCATGGGACCACTTACAGCGACTGTTGTGAGCACCAGAGCTGCGGTCTGGTGACCATACATATTGACTTGTGTGGAATTTTTTTGAAGGTGAAATAAGTATACCTTTGTGATGAGAGTGGAACAAAATGCTCCATGGGAGGTCTTGGTGATCGTCAGTTTCAGCATTCAAATGCATGAGTCACTTGAACTTACCTTCTGCTCGGGGTGTTTGTAGACAAAATTGCCATTTGTAAGGATATATGCAACGAATTCTCTGAGACGTTTGCTGTTGTTGGGCCCAAATCTAGATGTGATGAAGTTGTAAACAGTCTTTTGGCCAATCTTTCCAACCTCAGACTGCCAGTTATTGATGCTGTTTTCTGCCTAGATAACCAGCATCAGAAATGTCTCAAGAGCACTTTGATAATCACTTCACCATTCTAGTCAAGGTGGTATTTACATCATCTGAGAGGGGGATCCTTGGGTATAGGCTCTCCAAGATATGGGCAACCTCAGTGTGGATCCCGTTATTAACACTAAATGGGTTCTCTTGAACCCCAGCCCAGGCCAAGAGCTCAGGGACAAAATGCCTTCACCAGATTCTATCACTTCTGCAGGTACTCATGGTAGGGGGGAAGAATGGGAGTTTCTGGGGCTCAAGTTCTGACTGTGACATTGCTTGAGGTAAGGGGGCCAAGGGTGTTGAACCTTTGTTGTGCCAAGGGAAAGCACAGTAGATGCACGCAGGCGATTGCAAAGATATGAGCAGAAAAGACTTATTATTAGTTGTTGTTACAGTAGTCTATTTATATGCTACAGTACACAATAAAGCACATTGCAGCATACATAGAAGAGTGTCAGGGCATGCCATGTGGTTGTAGCATGCAGGGAGTAAGCGAAGTATGAACAAAAGGGTGTCTATGTGAGGATGTGCCATGTCCATCACATGTGTATCATGTGTTATCTGTATCTACAGTGGTCATTGGACTGGATATGGTAATCCTATGCATTGCATCAATGACACGCATCGGCCATGCGGTCTGTGCATGTCGGTCTGAGCAACACATATTTACACAATAATATTTGTATTAATTATTGGAGCACCTAAGGTAGCTCTGGTCCTATGGTCCATATGGGACTCGTGGCTATAGTAAACGCATAAGGCGTTCTACTTCAACAAACAGTAGTAGGCAAGCACAGCCAGATGTTCATATTTAATAGCAGAAACTTAGTAGGTTGGGCCTGGTTGGCCAAGGGATGTGGCAGAAATAGACTGTGTCCTGAGGGTGGGGTGTAAAAGGTCAATAACTCTGTTTTTATGCCCAGGATGATACTAAATGGGACTGAATAAATGGGATCTTGAGCGGTGTCAAGAATGTCTTCAGTCACGCAGGAATTCTCTTTCCTAGGTGGTCCCCCAGTACTCCTCCTGTCTAGTCATGGTGATGGACCCAGTGCTACTGCAGAAGCACAGTATACAGCTGTATACTCATGGTGTCTATATAGTTACGGGTATGCCTGTTCCCATATCCATATTATGGTTTGAAGAAGCCTTGACGGCACGGTCCAGGCGTCAATATGGCCGTAAGTGGGGTGATATAGCCATAATCCTGTAAAATCGAGGCAGGATGGTGGCATGGTCGGGGTCAGATTAAGGGGGTATATCGGGGATGTTTGTGATTCTGTCAGGAAAACAAAAAGTGGTCAAAAGAGGGTGGTTGGTTGTACAACTGTTGTATAGCCACATACCAGAGTTTTCAGTTGCGATGTTCCCACTTGAGCGTGATGCAATGCTAGGTCTCAACAGGACACACAAATGCTACAATTGGGCTTGTATGCATGGTTGCGGACACAGACATGGGGAAAGTCGGACGTGTGGGTGCTGACACAAACGAATGATGGGGAGCATTGCTGGCCATGGGCGCTGCTTCTGCCTTGGATGAGAGGACTGCCAGCATCAAGCCTGCAAGCAGGGCTGAGTGGGCCACTGCTGCTAAGTCCAAGGCATTGGAGCCCGCAGCATATGGCAAACCTGGGCGCAGGTGCAAAATGCCATAGCAAGGCGAGCCAGTCGCGAAGCAGAGATGCTGCTGGAAGAGGGCATGTGAGGGGACTCTGAGTCTGTACTGCTACAAAAGCGCAAGGGCAAAGTTGATGGGCCACAACCCAAGACGCTGCCACCAGAGGGCGAGTGTGAACACAATGTGCCTCAGCGAGGAAGCTCGAACAATGGCAAATGTGGCCGTAGGCACAAGGTGCTGCAACAGAGCAAGCGCACAAAGGAGCCCAAATGAGGGAAGTTGCCAGCTGGAGAGGAGATCGTTATTGAGACAAAGGGCCTTGTTGAGGCCAGCAAAAATGACCGCAGGCAGTGTTACCTGCCAACAAGACAAACCTGGCCCTGAAACATGCCGATGAGGACGTGGTAGCATATGTGGACAACGCTTTCATGTTAGCATTAGGCAAAGACTTTCTGAGCGCGCACCACAAGTTGGCAGCTATGATGAGCGGGGAAGGAGGAGTCGAGGACTGGTCTAAGACACACAGTTCCCCTCTTGAATACTCCAAACTTGTGCTGATAAACTTTGTGCATAGCCGCAAAAACACAGAAAGCCCAACCCTCCACCTCCCACGAAGGACAATTCAGCCGGTTGAAAGCACCAAGTACTTAGGGGTTATATTTGATAGAAACCTCAATTGGAAAGTACACCAGGCTTACACAGTCGAGAAAGGTACGAAATGGGCAGTGCAGATCCGGAGATTGACAATATTGACATGGCCAATGTGGGGTATCACGCCCAACTATGCCAAACAGCTTTACACCAGCATAGCCGGATGGTACGGGGAGTATTATGGGTGTCCGTATAGCCGTAGAACTGATGGCAGTCAGTGCAAGTTACTCTTGTAGTCAAATGCTGAACTTGACACTCACCAAGATTTTCCAAGGAGCATTCCGTTCCGCGCTAATATCAAAGGTGTATTCGCTACACCTCCAAAACTTGAACTGTCTTCTATCACAAATCACTATGACCCCCAGATCGGAGCCATGACCCTTGCTGCTGCCACCATATGTCCATCCACACACTCTTCATGAGTACATAATAGAAACATCCACCCCTCTAGGTTGAGCATGGATTGACACTCTTCAAGATGGGCGAAGATACGAAGGCAGAGCAGGTTGCACAGCATGGTATGCAGTCCTTGGACAGTGGTTGTGGCATCAGTTTTTACGGAGCCACTTTGTGGGGTGAAACCACTTGCTGTCTGGTCAAAACAATGCAGAAGCTAATGGAGGAGCATTGGCAAGAGATCATGGAGGAGTGTAAACTGTATCTGCCATGTCGTATGAGAATGTAAAAAAAAAAAATTCAGCCATAAGAAATGAAAATGTCTGTTGACATCAAGGCTACTGTATGGGATTGTCTGCCGAATTTACCAATTCTTTCCTTTGAATGCCCCATCAAATGCCAAGTGCCACAGCAGGTTACTGTGCTCTTGACTGGACTCGGTTTTGACTTTTAAGCCATTTAGGCATCTATCTATTCCTTGAGCACTCTGTACCAAGAAATATCATGTATCGGTGTCTACACAAAGTCCCATACTAAGTGCTTAATTGTTCCACGCATCTGAGGAGGCACGCATGAATGGGCCAAACTTGACAAGCTTCAATGTGAGATTATATTATGTGCACATGCAATTCCAGATTCACCATTTAATACTATGAACACCGAATTGAACACAACTTAGCAAGTGCTGGCAATGCTGCTGCTGTTACTTCATTCTCTCCCTGTCTTCTACGCCTCATTGTGCATCGAATCAACTTCAAATATGGGCTCAGACCCATCCAAGTCCATCCGAGTTATTGGTGTCATCGCTGTTGTCGACTTCAAGTTGAAAATGACCAACCCACTTGAGCATGCGCGGGTCACCCTTGATGGATTTGAGTACAGTACTGACCAAGGTGGAAGAGGTTCATCTTGCAGGATGTGGTGCCTGACGTGTACTATCAAAAATAGGAACTGTAACAATGAGAGAAGAGAATGTTTTTAGTGGTTGGGATAGGTGAAAGGATACTATGAAGTTACATACCACAATGCCCTGAAGGGTGTGTCAAGCATGTCAAGGATGGAATGTGTAAGCCTGCGAATCAATAGTTTTGAGCTTCGCGACTTACAATCAAAGGTGAGATCTATGCGTTATTATTGTCAGCATGTATATGAAAATAGGCAGTAGGTAGAGTACCTACCACATCGAGGAATACATTAAAAACATAAGAACCTGTGGCATATGTTGCCACCTCACCTGCAAGGACAATGGTGTACATCGCACCTGATGTAATCAGGTACACATGAGCATGGTCATGGTATGAATGGAGACCAACCTGATTCAATTATTACTATGAGGACACCTTTCAAGTCGGCGCCCAGCCTTGCATCAAATGTCTATTTATGGGTTCTCCAGACATGGAACGCAATAAGCCCTGTACCAGAAAGGACCATAAGAGGGATGTTCAGCCTGTTTTCTATTAGAAGATGCAAAGGCATTACCTGAACATAGTGCATTTAGAGCGAGCATGCAGAAAAAGAATGAGATCGAGACCATCTCCTGCTCGCAATTGAAGACAGAGACTGTCCTGATGGATGATAGTATGTACATGGCCATTATTCCCATGGCTGTGGAGGTGGAAGTTTTGTTAAGTGTACATCAACACTAGTGAAATTCCAAGAAGGTTTACCTATATTGGCAATGTAAAGAAGAACTGGGAGAGCAAGGACAGAAATTTTCACCTCCCATACAATGTAGCAGCGATATAACTGATGGTGTGGTCAGATTAGCATTGCGTGTGTTGGGAGAAAGTTATTCGATAGACTAACCAGAAACAGATCAGACACTGCTGTCTCGACAAGATAGACAGAGGTTTTCACAAGGCTAAGTGTTGATGTGACATCTAGGTAATATTTGTCAGCACCGTCATTGGTCTGGCTTCTCTGGTACATGAAGTAAAGGCGAATGGCGTCAATTATCTGATGCTATGGAATGCCAGTGAAGTGAATAAATGGAATATTGTGATACTAGTACATGATAATTAACACACTGATGTCACCAACGCAAATAGGGCCGATGTTACTAGCATCAGGCATAGGCTGGTACCCATGACTCTTTGTCTTTCCTTGTTAAACATGATCTCTATATGTTCAAGGAACATGACTAAGTACATTCCTGAATGTGGGAACAAAGGGTGATGTTGGGAGTCATCAGGCCTCAGGATGGGCATGAGTAACACAGTTGGACTACATACCATAGAGAACTGACTTGAAACAGAGTGCAACCAGTTCAGCACTTGCAAATGTAAGTGGCATAGGGGACTCAAGTTGTAGAAAGGGTAGAAGGGATAGTAGGCCACAGGTAGGACTTGGAAATCCTGGATGCTGTGTCATTTGTACCTATTCCAACACAGCGCTTACAAGTTAAGCAGGAAGGTCATTGTCCTGGTGGCATTGACCCTGGTGCTAAATTTTGGGCTCTGCTCTTCACTGTTGGGCCATTTCGAGATGAGCCAAGATGCTGGATGCCTCATGGCCAGGGTGCTTCCATGTTGGCTTGGAATCGTGCTCTGCAAGTCATGTGTCACACATGCTAATCAATGGGGAGTGCAATTGCAACGGGCCAACTGCATATGAGGGAAATGACGCTGCCAGCACCTGGTATGGCATGTTGTAAAAGGGGGACCTTTGTTGCCTTAGAAGTGTGGAAGCAGGCCTGTAAGCCTAATACTCTGACTTGCATGGCAACCTGAAGGGTAGCTCTGCTTCAACTTAAAGTTCTGCGTAACATTTAGTTTATTTCTACAATACAAGGCAGTGGGCATTTGACATTGTTAGAAAAACGAAATATCATATTGGCCAAGGCATCTTCAAGTTGACACAGCTGGCATTGGATCAGAACAACTTTGGTTCTCAGTTGCCCTCCACAAGCTCCACTCCTGGCAGGAAACGTGGATGTCATATGTGAGGCGTGCAGTACAGGCGCTTTAAGGACACTTGATGGTTCCAGTCAGTGATATTGGTGGGGTTGCCCTACAAGAATATTGCACATCTGCGCATGAAACCCATGGTATTACCTGTATCCAATTTTATCATATCCTTAGGGTGGGAAAAACTAGGCATAATTTATATGGGTGGGGGGTCACCAGACTCCTTGGCATAGTCCTATCCTTTCTTATTGACAAAGTTCTCATTTCTCAACCATCTCCAAGATGCAGATATGGGTGCACGTGCCTTCCTTGGCCCAAAATCTGGAAGTGCAAGCAGGAACAGTATGGCCAGGTTGCATCACCCGCATGTCATTTGGAGTTTGGAGTTAAAGGGAAAGGAGTTAAGCCTAGCCTCCGCCGGTCTGTCAGCAAGGGAGGAGAACTAGTTACAATACTTTCAGCGAATCCCAGACAATGCCAGGGAACATCTGGGTGGGTGCGCATGATCTAAGTTTCAAAAGAATCCCTGGAGGTTGAACTAGAGAGAACTGCAGCAGCATGTTTACAGTCATATCGTGGATGAGCGCAAGACCTGTGTGAAGGTTGATAACTCAGGGCAAGGCCAGGCCCAAAATTGATTGGCGCAGACCAGCCTAGGGGAGGGCTCCTATGTTACATGGTGATTACATTTTACAGAAGCTTCCCAAGGCACTCTAGGAGTGCCACTGGTCTAGAATTTATGTGGAGTGAGTGCGGAGTATGAAGTTTTTACAGGTAATATAATTGGGTGAGCCAGACAGCGGTGAGATACTCTTGACATTGATAAGACCTGGCGCTAAAAGTGCTAATAGGCTGCAGCCACTGAGCGGTTTCAAAGGTTGCACATGATTACATCAGAATTCTCAAATTAGAGTCCACTGTCCCCTTGTTCAAGCACATACAGGATACTTGTTTTCTGAGCAGTGGGAAACATTGGACTCAGACATCGTTGACTACTAGTATCATCTGGTCATGGCATACCAACTTCTGTGTCCCCACCCAAATTGCCCAATAATGTTCAAGAGCAAACACAGGCAAAAATATCATATCCACATGGTGCATTTCTGGTCTTTAAACCATCAAATAAATATACGACATGATGAAGAATACAAGGTCAATGGCCACCACTGGCAGGACCAGGAATATGACAGCCAGCATCACCAGTCTGCGGATGCCAGTGGTCCCAATAATACACATTCCACCCATAGCAGGAGTTATGTATCATCTGTTGATGATCTGGACCTGGTAGGCCAGAGGAATGAACACCCCCATCTAACCGGTATGTGTGCCCTCTATGTTATGAGCACACACTAATCATTGGACTATCAATTAGCACTTCCCTGTGACCAGGATGGCAATGCCCTACCACTGGGCATGCCACCACCACAGCGAGCAACAGCACCACAAGGGGACTGGAGTCCCTTTGATAGCAAGGTACAATTTAGCCTTGCTGACCTTCTCTACCGGCATGCAGAGCTCTCTGCCACAAATATCAATACCCTTCTTGAGCTATGGGCTAGATCTCTGGTCAATTTTGATACCTCTGCCCCATTCCGATCTTGCCAGGAAATGCATTCGATAATTGATTCATCTATGCTTGGCGACGTTCCCTGGCAATGCATGGTGACGGGAGTTGGTGAAGGTGTTGACAAACATGCGCCTAGTTGGATGTGGACAAACTATGAAGTCTGGTATTGTGACCCTGATACTGTCATATCAATGATGCTAAACAATCCTGACTTCAAGGGGCAATTCGATCTTCGTCCATATGTCGACATTGGTGCAGATAGAAATCGTCGTTGGAACAATTTCATGTCAGGGAATATTGCTTGGAGACGTTGTGTAAGTCATGCGATCTCACAGTCCACTGAATATGCAGGATGTGCATATGTTGACGACCCTGTTCCAGGATGAGATCATGGAGTCCAATCCAAGGGCATTGGGTGTGATGTATTGCCCTATCATCCTTGGGAGCGACAAGATGACTGTATCAGTGGCTACTGGTCATGTCAAGTATCATCCTTTATATCTATCTATCGGTAATCCATACAACAGTCAGACGCGCACACCATAATATGGTGATCCTGATCGCTTTCCTTGCCATTCCTAAGAGTATATGAACACGAATATGAGTATCAACTTGTACATGGGATGACATAAGTTACTGTTCAGGTGACTGCAGATTTGATGGTAGCCCAAAATTTAGAGCTTTCAAATGCCAACTATATCATGCATCAGTGGCGGCCGTGCTGAGTTCATTGCATCCAGGGATGGAAGTCCCAATTATTCGTAGGTGTCCTGACGGGCACTTCAGGCATGTCATTTATGATCTTGTCGCCTTCATTGCCGATTACCCTGAGCAAGTGATGCTCATAGGTATTGTCCAGGGCTGGTGTCCCAAGTGAGTGAGTCACTAGTAATCCCACTGCTCCACTTACCAGTATTATCAGATGTACATCGCAACCAGATGACCTCGATGTATATTCTCTTCCTCGGATACCAGGGTATACAGAAAGGTTACTTGAACTTGTTGACTCCAAGGCATTATGGACAGACTATGGAATCAATGATAATATCATAGTAGGTTCATCACTAATCTCCAGGACTCACCCTCAGGCTCATGGCTTCATTTCTGTTAATACATCTACAGCCATTCACATTGGATTTCCTGTGTGCCAACATTTACAAGATGATTTCACCAGATCTATTATATCAAATCATTAAGGGCACATTCAAAGATTATTTGGTAAGATGGGTGTGTGAATATCTAGTTGAAGAGTATGGAGAATGCAAAGCAAATGATATCCTTAATGAAATAGATTGGTGGTATGGTGTCCTTACAGCCAAGAATAACCACACATCTGACATGCAGACAGGATTGCTTCTGTGCTGCCCTTCCCAGGTCTCTGCCGATTTCCCCATGGCTGCCATTTCAAGCAGTGGACCAGAGATGACTTGAAGGCACTGATGAAGGTACAAGCTCAGCCAGTGCTTAACCGCAGAGACTCGGAGTCTGATTCATCTTGCAGGTATATATCCCTGTGATTGTGGGGTATGTGCCAGATGAGATTGTTGGGTGTCTAACTGCCTTCCTAGATGCATGTTACATTGCTCGGCATCAGCAAATCAACACTGAAGCATTAGATGCACTCGATGCCGCATTATACAACTTCTGTCAGCTGCATGAGGTGTTCTGAACCCCTGGTGTTCAGCCAACTGGATTCTCACTCCCAAGGCAACATGCGCTGTTCCATTACTGTTGTCAAATCGAAGATTTTGGAGCGCCAGGGGGGCTTTGTTCTTCCATCACAGAATCCTGCCATATCACAGCCGTCAAAAAACCCTGGTGCCGTTCGAATCGATTCGATGTATTAGGTCAGATGCTCCAAACCAATCAGCAGTTGGATAAGCTTGCTGCTATGCGCAGTGACTTTGCCTCACATGGGATGTTACCTGCAAGCCACACTGGAGGTAGACAAATATCACATATTGCCAAGTTCTCACAACGCTTTTTTGATGATAAGGATGGTGATAGTAAGCCTGTGGAGGAACAGGACATATTTGAAGATGTGATCTTGGCCCACACTTGCAGTATGTCAATCTCCCTTGTGGATAAATAAAAATCTAATTCTGCAAAGCACACAAGTACCCACAAGACATTGAAGGCCTTTTGGATCACATAGGCATGCCAAACCTTCATGATATGACACTGCAGTGCGTTGCAGCTCGGCTTGGCTCAAGCGTCGATAATCTCCTCCCCATCAATGCCAAGATTTCCATGTTTCATTTGGCAATCACAAAATTTCATGCCCCAAGTGATCTGAGCAGCACACAGGGAATGCAACATGAGTGCATCTGTTCCATACCTTCATGGAGAGGCTGTGAGCCATGCCACGACTGTGCATTCATTGGTGAGAATGAGAGGGCATCTGGGATGAGAGGTATGGCTATTGTGAGGGTGATTCTTTTTTTCTCATTTGAATACGAAGGTATCTACTACCCCTGCGCTCTTGTGGAGCAGTTCAGGAAAGTACAACATGACCCTATGACAGGGATGTGGGTGGTACAGCCAGATATCATTTGTGGCAGATGCAAAAAGTCAGTTCTACACCTCAATACGTTCTATTGGGGTGCCCATCTGATTCTGGTTTATGGAAAAAAAAAGTTGCCAGTTGGGTTCCACTTCAGTTACTCCCTAGATGCATTTTGTACTTTTTATGTAAATAAATACATAGATCACCATGCAAACAAAATTGCATTCTGAAGTCTAGTAGCTTGAGCTAAGTAGGATAAGGTGAAGTACAAACAAAGGGAGTGTTATAGTAGGAATGCGCTGGTATATCAAACATGCATGCTGTGTTATCATTGCTCTATCTACAGCAGCCATTGGCCTAGATATGGTATTCCTGGCTCTTGTAATTCTGATGCGCGTTGGTCTGTGCACGTCGGTCCGAGTGACACATATTTCATAATAATTTAGTCTTGCTCACTTGCTGAGCACTGAAGCGCTGAAGTTCCATCGGAGGCTTTCACCAAGCCTGGTTGCAAGTGTCTGCCGTCGTGTCGTGCATGGTGTCGTTGGCGGTGCAGGCGCAGGCAGATTCCATGGGTGGTTGAGCGGGATAGGTGCAGTTGCGGCGGTCAGCAAGATCAGTCTGGTCAACCCCAATGCTTGAGTCTGACGCTGCCAGTGGTTGTCGGACGCTCACTGGCAGGAAGGGTTGGAAAGTGCGGCCAAATGTTGCAGGGCCAAGCTGTGTGATAGCTGGATGGTATCATCTGGGTCGTCACGCATCAGGACTGTCACTATCGTCCTCCGGCTCTTCCCCTTGGGGACGTCCCTTGGGACAGTAGCCGCTATGAGTGGAGGACGTGGCTGTCACCATGGGAGTGACTTGAACGGCCAGGGGCAGAGCAGCGGCCGACTTGCCTGATGTAAGTGCCAAAGGGATCGCAGCATTTGTAGCTTGAGTCACGTCTTTGCAAGACATGACCCAATAGTATGGATGTCCTGGAGGAAACACGTTTGGACCTGGGTTGAGTACTTGAGTAGTTGAGAAAGGAGACCCGACTGGGTATGACCAAGATTTGAATAGGACCGCTTTGGCTGCTTGACAAATAGCTCACGCTGGCGCTGGGCCTTGAGGGCAGTTTTGCGTAACCTGATCTCATCCTCTGTAGGAGGCTACTTAGTAAGAAGGATGCTTGCCTGACATGCCAGTACCTAGGGCATCTATGACACCCTCACTGATGTCTTCTGAATCGTCATCATCCTCCTCAATATCTGTTGTCCCATATTCAGATGAGGAATCGGAGCACATAATGCCAGTGACTCCGGTCTGTCACAGTACGGGATGTAGGTACAGTGAACCCATAATGTGTTGCATTGTACCCAACTTGAACAGAATATACACAAGGTTGGCGCAACTCCCAAAGAGGCCAAGAGCTGTTGCCATTGATAAATCGATGCCATCAAAAAAGTTCCTTTATGCCATCAGTAAAGAGGAGTTAAACTGCCAGTCTGCAAGTCATATAGCGCAATTCAGGTTATCCTATGTGCCAGTCAATCATTTCCCCAAATGAATAGGATAAGTAGACAATGCAAGGTATCCCGCATGCAGAGCAGATAATAAGACCATTGAACACTTTCTTTTACCTTGTCCAAGCTATGCTCACAAAAGATGGGCCCTCAATGGCCTCAACCATCAGGCTAGAACTTGAAAGCTGCAAAATGCCAAAGGCAGCTAACACTGGAGACTCTCCTGAGAGATCACAACATGGTAGTCCTGCTAGCAAACTACATAGATGTGATGCAGCGATTTAGAAATGACAGTGAGCAGATGTACCATCCATGTTAACAATCTACATGATAAAAGTCTGGATCAATCTGCCAAATCAACTTCGCACCAACTACATACAAGACTTAAAACTTCGCATTCCCTCTTATAACGTACTGGTCTGCGACTCACATGTGCAGCCAGAAAAACACAAGAGAATACACAACACACTAGCTGCCACAAGCACCATCCCTATCCCACATGCAGCTGGGGCATTCCTACCTCAGACCATACAAAGCTACTTGGCGTGTCATTGCCGCGCTTGCCAAACTCTTTGAAAATACGTTATGTCACAAAGGCAGGTCAGCTTTAGGGGTAGAAAGCGGATATTAAACAGGTAAAGCACATACAGCATGTATCTATCCTCGAAGTGCTACATGCACCCTGAAGAGCACAATAATGGACTCAAAAAAAAAAAAAAAAAAGAATACACAATAGATATGATCTCCAGAGCAACCCAGATCAGACACCTTCATGGTCCGCAGCATGCCATCTTGTTCTTATTGGACTATGGCCCATTGGTGAGCGTGACCATG
>Ga0307512_10005249_pt1 | contig 13621 bp, 10 predicted proteins | sample 14_EM_MG_FD_200267 | JGI IMG/M metagenome (GOLD analysis project Ga0307512, IMG submission 200267) | Populus trichocarpa ectomycorrhiza microbial communities from riparian zone in the Pacific Northwest, United States - 14_EM | ecosystem: Host-associated > Plants > Roots > Unclassified | place... | reverse complement strand
ACTGTATTGTAGAGGTGGCATTGTCCCCCAATGCTAGAACCGAAACAACCCGTAGAAACAATAGAACCGCTCGATGTAAAGTAGAATCCACACAAACAAGGTATCGAAAAGGTCCCGCAATCCCAGAAAGAAAAAAAAGCTCTATCTTACATGACAGCCACATCTTCACTGCTTCGCCTCCCTCTTCTTCTCCCTCAGCCGCCTGAACGCCTCGAACATTTCGTCCTCAACGGTTGCGAGCTCTGTCACCGTCATGTCTGCGCCGTCGACCAGTTCCAGAGCCTTTCTGATGGCTTTCAGTGCGGTTGCGGCGGGCGGGCTGGTGGAAACGGACTGTTCCTCGTTTCCCCGCTCTTCTTCCTCCGCTTCTACTTCCTTCTCCCTCCCTTTCTCCACCTCGAGTGTTGTAGCACCCATTTCCATGCCCATCGACAACTTCGAACGTCGCTTGCTCCGTCGCGCTGGGCGCGGAGTGGCAACCCCGGAACTGTCGGCTTCTGACAGGCTGTGTTTTGGACTTCTAACCTGTAGCTCGTCCGTGTGCTCGTCGTTCGCGAACAATCCCTTCGCCCTGCGACCCCTTGTTGGTGTAGAGCTAGCCTTTGTTGCAGAAGTAGGAAGCTGAGAATCGGCGACCGAAAACGAAAAACCGGCAAGCTGAGTTTCGACAACAAAAGAGGCATCCTTCTCAACAGCGGCTTTTTGGGGGGTTCGCACTCGTTTTGAGGCGTTACGTGTACGCATTGGTGTCGGTGATGGCACATGCTCCTCTGGATATTTGGTGTCAGTGGAAGCCACCCTCGCGGCAGGAAAGTCAATGGACGCACCACTCCCTTCGTCGAGATCGTTCTCGCTAGGAGCGATCGCGCTCACCAATCCTCGCGCCGGCCTCCGTCCCTTATTTTTCCTTGCCGAAACCCTCGTCTTAGCTGGTATGCCATCTGTGTCTGCACCTTTAACTCTCTTCAATGGCCGCTCTATTTTCAGCGACACAGGCGCCGGCGGTGGAGAACTCGCCATAGGAGAGTCCATAGATTCTGCTGCATCTTCAGCAGTGTCGAGTAATGCCGGTGAAGGCTTGGGCTCATGTGGCCGCTTTCTCTTCTTCGCGCGTTTCCTATTGCTTTGTGGTCGAGTGTTAGGCGTGCCTGGTGCGATCCGTCCGTATGCTACTGGAGTAGATGTGTCTGGCATGGATGTAGACGCACTAGCGCAATGGTCCTCGTTCTTTCTCGGCAGCGGAATCACGACAGCAATTTCCGAGGTATCCTTGGTGCGTCCAGTGATGCGCTCCTTTTCGCGGACAGGAGAAGGCTCCGCGGGATTCCCAACTCCAAGCCGCGGGAAATGATCCGGGGCATCGACAAAAGCTTCATCTTCGGATAGCTCCTCAGGCAGTAGATCGGCAGGAGGCTTGTGCGCTGGCTTTTCCATACTGGTCTCAGAGTAATCCGCCATACGGGTATCACCACTTGAGTCGAAATCAGTCAATTCAGTGGACGTATCCTTATGAATGCCGGGCTCGTTACTGCCTTTACGCCGAACAGTGCTGGAGACCGATGGAGACCGAGAGCCAATGTTAGACTCTGAAATGAATGAAACCATAAACTCGGGTGCCTTAGCCGACCCCTTGGTGGTAGTCTCGGGTACTCTGTCTAAGTGACCGGAAATCGGCGAGCCAATAGGTAATTGGTCCCGTCTATTTGCGGTTGGTGACTCGCTGCCCACTTTCATGATTTCCCTCTTTTTAGTGGTGGGAGTGGAGATCACCAACTCGGGGAACATCACTGCCGCCTGGGCCTGCTCTTCTCTGACCTCTTTCTGATGCTCAGTGATGAGTTGCGAGTCTTGGGTTTCAAGTGAGGGTGCGCCTTCGATAGCTACAAAATCGAGTTGCGAATCCATGTGTTTCGGCTTCGGAATTCCTTTCATAGGAGTTGAGGTATGATTGTTTCGTCTTCCACGGGAGGGTGTCTCCATAACTACGTTCGCAGGAGTCGATGGAAGCGTCCTTGAGCTAGGGAACAACTGGCGAGCTGGTGTTGGGCTGGACCACCGCATATCGGGAACAGATTGTGTATTTTCTGCGTCTTGCGAGTCGGCGAACTCAGGAGGTGTAAATACGCCCGAATCGTCCTCAGGGAAGCCGGGGAGTGATAGATCGGTGATAGACCTCAATTTCGCCAATGCCGTCCGCACTCTGCTGGGATAACTGAGCGTTTCCTGTTTCCCGAAAATGTTGTTCCACGTCTTAATGGTAATATTGACGGTCGCTTTCCGCCGACTCTCAAGCCCGCTTGATAACAGGACGTTGAGATCGGATAAAATTTCGCTGTCGTGTCGTGGCAGAGACTCGACCGCCTGGAGAACCTTTTCCCATAACTTCGTAGCAGCCATAGCATTGATTCCGTTCTACAAGCGCATAAGCAACCGCCAATTCGTTTTCAAAGATCTACCTAACTCACCACTTGAGCATCCAAATGAGAAGGATCTCTAACCCATAGCCCAAGGCCCTCTTGCATCTGCTTCAATGGCGCCATTGACCCAGCCGGTGTCCGCGCAACGAAGTCAGCAACCGCCTTACAAAGATCAACTCCCAGTGCCGTAAATTCCTTGTCAGAGGATTCGTAGGTTTGCAGAAGCGAATCGTTGGCCAATGCATAGAGGCTTTCTAATGAACTACAACTAGTTAGCATCCCGGTAAGCAATACATAGCAAAATGTGGCTTCTAACTCAGTGTTCGCCGATTTTTGATCCCCAAGTCCACGATGACTCCTAAACATGCTCTCGATAGTGAGCTTCTTTTTCGCAAGAGTGGCATTCCGCAGGAGAATAATGGTCCGCTTCACGGTCAATCCGCTAAAACAGGAATCAGTGATGGTCACACAACACAGGCCCCAGGCGTCTAACAGGCGGGACTTCATTGACAACGTGCGAAGCGATTCTGCTAATGGCCCGATGATGCTGGCCGCAACGTATGCATCACCCAGCTCGCCCTGAACCACCCCAACGAGGTCTTGAAAAAGAGGTTCCCATGCCGAAACGTACTGCTGAGATCCCCACGCAAGCACTGTAACAGCGTCTTTGAATTCGCCACCAAGTGGCGATGGGCTGAGGAGCGCCTTGGGCGTTGTTGATGCTGGTAAAGCCTCACGGGTCAATTCGGCCACGATGTCCCATAGACCTAGGTGAACGGCGTTGATTTCTCTTTGGGGTAAAAGCGTCTCCAAGGATGCCAATAGATGGAGTTTCTTCCGTCTAGAATCCTGGGACACGCAGCATTTGGAAAGAATACGCCTAGCGCAGTTAAAGTATTGCTCGTCGATTGGGATACCCGGCGGGGGTTCCATCAGGAGTCGCACGATGTGCAATAGTGGGGGGTATCGATGCCCATTGTTACTATCGGACTGGTATTTGTGAGTAGGCGTAGATGCGGGGATAAATCTTGATTTCTCATCAATGGACAATTGTTTCTCAGTGAAGCACAGTGTTCCTAACGAATCGAGAGCCGTTTCAACCAGAAAGGTGAATCGCTCAATGAAAGAGATGCCGGAAACGGGCTCCAGGCTTTCTGACGCTTCACTCCACATGCGCTGGAACATGTTGAAAAGACATGACACAGCTTCCATGAGTTCCGGTACAATCTTGATCTCCTTATTTCCTGCATCCGCAATTATGCGGGTGAATCTCATCCACAATAGCCGAGCTCCTGGGGACTCTGTGTCCTCCCATGTTGTCCGCCGGAGGGCAACCTCAACTGTCGCAAGGACTTTCTCGCAATTTGACCGTACCCATTTTGGATCCAACCGCGGTACCTCATCGGTCTTCATGAAAGGATGGCCAACCAGGAGGCGGTCCTCACTCCACCGCTTGAGAGTGGTGCCATCGAAGATGGAACACAATATGTTGCATCCATCCACTGCTTCACTGCCCGCGAGGACCAGATTCTGAATCAACCCAACCACAACCACCTCCCATATGTCCGAGAGCTGTTTTGGCGACGCACTAGGTCGGAATCCATAGTATAGGTAGACGCAGACGTTTGATAGAGCTGCTTTTCGTGGCTTTCTGGTGTTAGAGCATGCATTTCTTGGATCCAGGTACTGCTCGATGGGTTTACACATGAGGTCTAACAGTTTCTGCTGGGTGTTCGGCCCAATGTTGGAGATGTGAATAAGCTTCGACCAAGCCAATTGTGCCTCCACTTTGACATCCGGTTCTGAAACGTTGAAGCATGTCTCGATGATTCGCAACCACGGCGTAAAGAAGTCCCACTTGTCCCCAACGGACTGCGTCAGCAGGAGAAGAACCGCCCATAGTTGTGAGACATATTGCCCCTCATGCTCCTTTTTAACAAAGTGATCGAGTCGGCTCCGTATAGACTCGAACATCCGCTTCCCATCATTATCCTGGTTGAATATGCTGCTTATAGTGCGAGCTATAGTCTTTTCTTTCCCCATCACCAGAGCAGCCTCGCGCAAAAATATCAGAGATCGTGTCCGGACTTCCTTGATGTGGTTCAAGAGCCCCCCGAAGGCATTGCGCATCCAGTCAGGTGCTCTTGTAACCATGACTATCCGTGACTGTGACAAGAGTTTGTAGTAGATGTCGATTCGCTCCTTGGTAACAGACTTCCCAGTGACCCGCTCGTCCAGCGTTTCCAGAGCCGTTATAAGACGGTTGCACCTCTCCGCCGTTATCGTCTTCGGAGGAAACCTCTGCTGCGCCAGAAAGTGGAGGTATAAGGTGGTGGAGGCTTTCGACGTCTGGGGGTCTTCGATTTTCTGGATCGCATGCAGGACGAAAAATGATGCGTCGAACTCGCCCATAGCATTAGCCAAGCGTTCGTACCAGCAAACGATGGTCAATAACTTCGTCGCCTGTTGTGTCAATTGGCTGTCAGGGTTTCCGCCGTCTTCCATCTTTGCTGCCAGATCCCGCCTCATGTAGCCACATATCACAGGCAACTTCCTCTCCATCGCGACCCAATCTGGAATATCATCGTAGGCCCGCAGCGTGTTACAGAATGAAAGGTAGGTGTCCAGTTTTCTGCTGCGCTCGGTGGATGCCAATGCCTCGATCGTCGACTCTAGCATCTGGGAGAACGAGGCAAAACTGTGGGCTACGAACGGCTGGTCAAGAGGAGGCGAAGTAGCACCCCGAAACGGGCTCGCGGTCTGCTTCAGGATCGATTTCAAGGATTTCGGATTAGTCGAGGCTGATGGACGGATTCGCGAAGTCGACGGTGTCAACGGTGTGTCTGGCTTGTGGTAGGTCGTCCACACCGACCAGCCAACGCGTTTTTTGGGAGGCTTCTCGGAAGCGGAATCGGCGGAATCGGAGGGCGGCGAGGGGTCGCGCGAAGACATGGGAGACGAGGCCAATTGTAGTGCCTCCTTGCCGCTGCTGGTTACAAGACTCTGGTCGACCACTTTTTTCGCTCGCGGCGACTCTTTCGGGGGTGTAGGCGGCCTTGGTGTCACCATTTCGAGGGCGGATCGTACAGATGTTGTAGTTATAAAAGGGTCTTCGGCATCGGGGTGAACCATGGCGAGAGAACGAACAAGCTAGCAAGAGAAGTTGGGTCAACCTATCAAACGACGCGCAGGCTATCCAAAACGGAGCATATGTCGAGAAGACCGAAGATGGTAACGTACGGAGAACGGCGTAAAACGGAGAACAGAGACAGTAGAGATATTGCTCGAGGCGAAGAGCGAACAAATGTATATGGCGATGCGTGGAGTGAATATGTGAATGGAAGAGGAGGCAGCTAAGGAACAAGAAGGAAGAGTTGGTTCGTTAAGTCAATCACGGTCGTGATCGTTGGGTCGTCACGGCGGAGAGGCGGGAAGGCGACTCTAGGGTGGTGAACAGCATAGCCCAACTTTTGAGGCGCGTCTTTCACCCCAACAAACCCGCGTAAATGCGAGTTTTAACATTCGGAACGCTGCAAGTAAGCCTTGGCAGAACGTCTGGCACGAGGTACTGAGGATAGACGCCGCAACGTGACAAACGCGTCAACAATATCAAGCACGCAGACAGGCGGGCCACTCTTTCCCTCCATCCATAAACACTTCCGTTTTCGACGCGTGGGACAGATAATCAAACAAATTCTTACCGGCGAGACAAAGACCGTTTCTGCCTGCGGTACAATGTACGTAATTCTTCCTCACGGACAGCTGGAGCCTTAATCATTTGGTAGGTATTTACTTCCAGCCTGCCCCAACAAAAAGAGTATAGGCGGGTATGTCAGGTATGAAGCTGCGGTTGCCAACATAACTACTAGCAGAGTCGGTTCTTCGTGAGAGACCTAGAATTCTCTGGGTGAGCATTTAGGGTTGCTTTGAATAGGTAGTTAAGGGACAGTCTTTGCTGATTGGAGGCAAATAGTGACCGGCGCAGTTTGTCTTCCCGCCGAATCGTGGCGAGGCCAGATCCTCCGCCGCGTGCTGAAATAGCTGGTCGGGGCATATGACATCACTCGTTTCATGCTTCAGCGATCCCTGCATCCGTGAAGCCTCGGATCAAATTGCCATGATCAACCTTCTTCGCTCCATCAGATAAGCAACATGTCAGTCGAGCAACTTCAAGCCCTCTCTTCAGGCGCCTTCACCGCGTGCGATATCTCCGATGCTTTATCGAAATTGAAAGTCCCGCACGCTGGGTTTCTGGTAGATATCGGTCTCTCCCACCACTCGCACTGTCGTCGCATCAGCTAGCTAACGAGCTCCGACGGCAGGCCTCAAGCATTCGGGCACTGCCCGAGGTATCGTAGCCGCACCGGCCACGACAGTTCTCTTCGCGCCCAAAACATCTACCGATCCGCCTTCAGTACCTGGTCACTTCGCCGACAGTGCAAGCGCACCCGGCACAATCGCCGTTCTTTCCGCACCAGCGGGGACCCGGTGCGCGGTTCTTGGCGGGCTGGTAGCTGCCCGCCTAGCGAAGCGCGGGGTACGTGGTGTCGTGGTCGGTGGTAGAGTGCGGGATCTGGCAGAAATGGAGCTCGGCGAGGAATGGCAGGTCTGGGCACAAGGAGCCAGTACGGTCGGTGCTGGTGCGGAGACTAGATGTGTGGGAATCGATGTGGATATCGAGGTTGCGGATGTCATGGTGAAAGTGGGAGATGTTATTGTGATGGACCAAGGTGCTGGTGGGGTAGTGGCTATTCCTCAGGACAAGGTGGCTGAGGTCTTGGAGCTTATGCCGAAAGCCGTTGAAGCAGATAGGTTGGTGGGGCAGGATGTTGAAGCTGGGATGGAGCTTGGAGCTTCTATGAAGTCTCGCAGAGAATAGAAGCAATACCTAGCTACGGACAGAGCCCAAAACAAAGCAGTTTAATCGCTGCTTTGAGACTGCCCTACAGAACCACCTTCCACCCACTCCCGCTGTTCCCACTCTCTCCGTTATCTCCTCGAATCCAATGCGCTTATAAAAACTCACGGCACGAGTATTATCCGCTGCCGCCCCCAAATGCACTCCCTTCACCCCCTCCTGAGCCAACTGACTCTCCATCTCAACCATTAACTTCGGCCCCCATCCCTTCCCTTGCCACGGTTCCACAATGTCTACATGTAAATGCGCGGGGTATCTTTCCAGCAACTCCTCAGGGAGCACCAACAGTCTCCCGGCGTTTTTCGCCCCAGTCCTGAGGCCACTGGCCGCTGGCTGGTTGTGCAGTTCAGGTGGTAGCGGCAACTCTCCATCCGGCTCGAGCAGCGGCATGTATTCCGTTGCATACCGCTGCACAAACCTCCGAGTGTCTGCCACGGAGAGGATGTAGCCAGTTACGTCGCGCCCGATACCATCCTTGGAGGGAACATCAAGAACCCAGATGTGCTCCGGCTCGAGACGAAGGTATGGGTGCGCGTATAGGTAGGGAACCAGCTTGACCACATTGGAAAGAGTGTGGTGGGCTGTGAGTTCGCACTTATGGAGACCCGTGGTTAGCAGGATATCAACGAGAAGTGGAGGGGAAAGAGTTACGATGTTCACAATGAAGTCATAGTCCTCCGGTTTGTAGGCGCGAATGAAGGGAGGCTTGGAGTCGACCATGGCTAGTAGATACCTGGAGTGGTAACTAAGGGCCTGTTCTTTTCGAGCATATATCCTGTGGCGATGTGCCACAACATATGCTCCCTAGCGCATATATTTTCGCGCCCAGTCATCTGAACTAATCATTGCGACGCCACACCTACTGCTGCTACTACGGAGAGTTCCGACCAGTGGGAGTAGACAGTAGAAGGTGAGCCAGCAGGTGACCCATTACTTATGAAGACAGATCCACCATATAACGGGCGGTTTCGCTACCACATATCCACAATCCCCAGCGGGCAGCTCCCTAGGCGGGCTTCGATTGGGTGAGGAGAGTGTTGGTTCGGAGTAGGAGGGTGTCTATCCCCCCATTTTCTCTAGAAGATAGATGTTCCTCGACATATGTACTGGCTGCCAATCAAAACTGATGAATGGGACGGAATCCTGTTATGCCAAAGAGAAGCTTCGTGTTGGGCAACAAGTACAGCATTGAGTAGTGTTTGCAGGCCAGACAACGTAGAAAAAAATTCGGGGGGTCACAACTGACAGAGAGGCGTCCCCCCTTTTTTTTTGTAACTCAGTGAATAACGGAACATACTTGTATGTGGCTCAGCCTAGCTTTGCGTATTTCTTAAAATACGCGTTGAGCCAAACACTTACCGAGTCACCATATCTGATATACGTGGTAGAAAAAAAATACACACTGAAAAGAACAGGCCCTAAGTAGGCACTTAGTAACTTACGGTAGATGTGGGATCACCATGTACCTATCTTTCGAGCATATATCCCGTAGTCTATATGCCCAGTGTATCTATTTACAAGGGACACACTCCCTAAGTATGTAGCGTGTATGAGTGACCTAAATTTCTATAAAAGTGTCGGTAAGTCGGGCACTAACGCGCAAAGTGGGCGCTAGTGCATTAGTGTATTCTTGGCGTGAGTGATATTTAGGTACTTATATATTATATATGAATTTTTTTCTTTTCTCTCCAGGTGTAAAAATCAACACGAAATGAGCTGACAGAAAGCTTCTCTCTTGCAACTACAGCACATCGCCATGTCGAACACGAACGAGGAGACTCTTCCGGAATGCGTTCGATTTTAAGAAGCACTCTATATGTGCAACTCAGGAACCATTTCAACCCAGACCGATGCTGCGACTGCTGCAGAAATGCCACGGTCAACCTGCTTCCACAGAGTCCATGGACGACGGTTGGCAGAAGAATACAACAAGGGGCATCAACTGTTGAGCAGCGCAGAGGAGGGAGTCCTAGTGTGGTACTGTGATATTCGGTAAAGGACCGGATTTTCTCTGAGCGTGAAGAATTTCACTGCTCTAGCTGCGGAGACACTGTGAAAGCGAGGATAACTTTTGTTTCTGTTGGGTGCTGCGATGCTGAGCTTTCGGGTGTCGTGACGATGATGCGTCGCCCGGACACATAAAATATTGCAGGCGGCCTAGAGTAGCTAGTCCACTAACGGCCACTTAGCGCCTTAGTGCGACTCGTCAGATTTTCGCCGACTCTGCCAAGCCTGGCGCTCAAATAAAAGGTCGCCTTCCCTCCCTCCGTTTCCTCTCTTCAATCCTTCCAAGTTTTACAAGTCAGTACCCCAACCCTCCCCAACCTCCTAATTACTAACAAGATATTTCTCAGATGATGAAAGCCTAGCGTGCAGTCTATGAATTGGTCTCCCTGCTTCGTGTATGTGTACTCTCCTCTGCTTCGGCAGGCTGGCTTAAGGGTCACTGCAAATACGTTGTGGAGTGTGGGCCGGTGATATAGGCGCTTGGGCACACCCACCTTGTTACATAACCAGGCGCTTTATGGCATCTCTGATCTCTAAACTGGAGGATACTTCTTTCCTTTTACATTCCTGTTGCGGGGTTTTGTCTCAGTCCTTTCGCTTCAATGGAAATTTTCTTCGCTTTAATATATCCTCATAACTTTAGCTTCTGTGATTTCATCTCTCCCTCTTTTCTTCTTCTCTTCGCACAATTAGGTGGGGTCCTAGGCGAGAATCATCCTACGGCCCAGTATATGTTCTGCGATACAACAAAATGTCTGATCTGATCTCTCGCGACCACGATCACGGCATGCAGCAAAAGATGGGTGTTGAGATGGATCCCAGAGGATTCAATGGTGGTTCATCTCGTGTTGTTGGCTCTGCCGACCTTTCATCTTCTCTCCTGCACTGCACCCCGCCGGCGTTCATGCTGGTATGGTGGAGTGTGAGTGGGCTGCTACATTTCATGTAGCCTATGGGTACATATGTACATAACGATGTCTTTATCGGAGAATTTGTGTTGACAGCGAACAACGTTTGCTCCCCTTTCCGAAGGAGTTCCCACGATGCATCACTCGTATCGCCGTTCTACGTGTAGGTTTTCTTGTGAGATGATTCGTAGGTAGCATCTACAACGAAGGGAGCCAACTCCCTCACCTGGTACACAGGTGGTACGGCGACTGTCAGCATGCCTATCCCGATTCTCTCGGGCTCCAAGTTCGGCCCAGGTCTCGGATTCTGAAAGCTGACCAAGGAGACTTTCAAAGTGCTGTTTCGTGTGTTGCGTGCCATTCTATTCTCCCTTAAGGAGGGCAGCGTCATCGCCTGGGCATCGATTGTGACTGGGTACCAAGCCACCCGGCGCACTGCGGAACGTGAACGCCATCTGAGAAGAGATCCATCTAGGTAGCAGACAGATACGATACCGCCGTTCATTCGACATCGAATACTTACCAACTGGTAAGCTTGGACCATAGTTGGCGACGGTGGACCAAGCATCGAAACATCCCAGTTCTACACGCGTCATTTTCTGCGGCTCACTGCAGAGTTGCTTCAACGGAAGAGATTCTGCCACATCATTAATTTCCACGCACCCAGCCTCAAGGGAATTGTCACGCTCGGCCCACTGTCTGCTCTCAGTTCCTATTGTTGCCGGTTCTCGATCGCGTTACGTTGTTTATCGCCGCACACGCCTAGCCAGCGCGATCTGCGACAAAAGCGCGGCGCCGCTGGAACATCGGTATCTATCCAGACTTTAGCGCTAGCTAACTACATCATAAGGGAGAAAAGGGTAAGTAACGACACACAGACCCGCCCCACCCTCTTACCTCCATCCTGCACCCGCGCCGGACAAACAACAACTACCACCATCGCCACCAAACCCTACGGTGGACATCTGGGGAGTTAGCGCATATTGGGGAGGATAAACCACCTGGGACGGAGGAGGGACCTCGAGGCGTCTGCAAAGATGGCGAGCTCGTTTGAGAAGTCTGTGAAGGTCTGTCTTTGTTGACTGTCGTGAAGAGCGCAGGGGAAGCAGTGGTGCTAAAAAAGTGCGGTACGATCTTAGGGGGCCACCAAACATAAACTTGCGGCACCGAAGGCGAAATATGTCGAGCACATTCTCATTGCGACGCATGCTGGCGAGGCCGGAATCGCTGAGGTGTTTCGAGCTATCAACAACAGACTGAGAGATAACTCGTGGACGGTATGATTCCACATGGCACCAGTGGTGATGGCGGTGGTGGCGGCGGTCGGGGTGTGACGGCGGCTTGACTTGTCCGAGCACTGACGAACCCGGTAGACCATTCTCAAAACTCTCATCGTCGTACACTACATGATGCGCGAGGGTGAAAAGGACGTAACGTTGCGATATCTTCGACGCAACCCCCGGTTGATAGCTTTGTCGCATTACTCGGACGGTCAGTTTTCGAGAACTCTGCATTCGAGAGATGGTAGCTGATGTGACGCAACGATAGCCCAGATTCAAGGGAAGAACATACGTAATTACTCCGATTACCTTAATGAGCGGGCGCGAACTTATGGCGATGTGTGGACGGACTACGTTCGGGACGGCGAGGGACGACTCCGGAAGCTTAGTGTGGACAAGGGGTTGTTGCGGGAGGTCGAATGTGTTCAACTTCAGATCAAGGCGCTGCTGAAGTGTAAGGTAAGGAGAATACGTGAATTCTAGGTTCTCTGTGGACTGTGCGCTGATTGTGTAGTTCCTGGACGATGAGGTCGACAATGAGATCACGTTGCTCGCATTCAGGCTGTTGATATCCGACCTTCTGGAGCTCTTCCACGTCGTTAACGAAGGAGTCATAAACGTTCTCGGTTTGTGGACCTCTCCAGCACACTTCTGCGGAAAACATGCTCATGATTCCGGCACGCGCAGAGCACTATTTTGAGATGTCACGCTATGATGCCGAACGAGCCCTAAGAATATACAAGGTCTTCACCACTCAGACAGCGGAGGTGGTGGAGTTTCTTCAAGCGGCCCGTAGGGTGGAGGTGTCAACCCGATTACAGATCCCAAACATCAAACACGCGCCCACAAGCTTGACTTCCTCATTGGAGGAATACTTGAACGACCCCGACTTCGACGTAAACCGGCGGCAGTACTTGGCACAGAAGGAAGGAAAGGAGAATGGAGGGGCAACATCCCAATCGGCCGCTGGCAAGTCTTCACCTACACAAAACGGGCCTGCACCTGCACAAAACGGGCCTACACCCGCCCAGCCTGGCAATACACAGACAGCAGCAGCGCCGAAAGAAACCCCGGGAATCGCACCAGATCTTATCGACTTCTTTGAGAGCATAGAAACGGAACAAACCCCCATGTTTGCCGACCAACAAATGTCAGTTCAGCAGCAGCAGCAGGTTGCGCAGATGACAGGAGCGCCCCAGATGATGAACCCATACGGACAGCAGATTTATGGAGCACAGCCGCAAATGCCTCAGATGCCCACTCAGCAGACGGGCGGGTTTCCTATGGGCTATCAACAGCCTAATATCAATCCGTTCCCGCAACAGCAGCCTGGGCCGGCTCAACCTGTTCAACAGCACTTCACCGGCACTGGGTTTGGAGGCTACACCCCGCAAGACCAGCATATGCCCGTGGTACCTTCCATACCGCAGCAATTCATGCCTCAGAAGCCCATTGCATCCGAGGTGCCAGCTCCAATGGTTCAGCAGCAGCCGCAACCATTCCAGTCTCCACCACCGCCGGCAGGTCTGCAAGTACCATCACTGACTGGCCACGCTACTAACCCGTTCCGACATTCCATGATGGCTACCGGTACTGGCGGAGGCCCACAGAATTTTGGCAGCTCCCCGCCGCCGTCAATTCCCGGACAGCAGAAATCTACCAATCCCTTCGCGCGCAGTGTATCGAATGCCTCGCCATCGCCACTTACCGCATCAACCGCCGGCGGCGCGGCGATAGGACGCTCCGCCACCACTGCCGCCACCAATCCCTTTGCGCGTGCCGCTGCCGCCAGCGCATCTCCGCAGCCTACAGGTGGATCTGGACTATCAGTACCTGGTGGCACGAACCCGTTCCGTGCCAGTATGCTAGCTCAGCAACAGCAGGCCCAGCAACAGGCGCAGATGCAGGGTAACTTTTCAGGACAGTCGGGGACAATGGGCGGTCTGGAGACGCTGGAGACGGTGCCGATTTTTCCTAGGACAAATAACGCCGGTAGTCCACCACCCAGTGCCTGGCAGTAATGGAGTTGGATGGGGAAGGGTGAGGCATTTTGTTGTTTTTGTGGGTCGGTTACCTGGTTGGTTAATATCC
>Ga0307512_10005248_pt1 | contig 13621 bp, 11 predicted proteins | sample 14_EM_MG_FD_200267 | JGI IMG/M metagenome (GOLD analysis project Ga0307512, IMG submission 200267) | Populus trichocarpa ectomycorrhiza microbial communities from riparian zone in the Pacific Northwest, United States - 14_EM | ecosystem: Host-associated > Plants > Roots > Unclassified | place... | reverse complement strand
TTCCGTATCGTCCCCCCAGCCTTCATAGCCTTTACCCCTGCATCGATAAGTACTCCACCTAGCCCTCCAGATGCAGGCCGCTCTGCGACTGCCGCGTCGGTAAGATACACCCACCAGCTCCCGACTGCCTGCCATGTGAACGACGTCGTCATATCCACATCTCTCAGCAGCTCTAGAAGGTTACTCCCCCAATAGACCAGATGCGGCGCAAGCGAAAGTGTGTATCCTCTCGGTCGCGCTATCGTAGTCCTCTGCTCCACAGATGCGTGAGAGAATGGAGAGTCGGCGGGGAGGTTGGCAGACCAGGTATCGAGCTCGTCGAGAGCGAAGGCGGCTTCGTTGCTGCCATAGTAACCGTTGGGGTCGATTTGTAGCACCTTTTTTCCAGCGCGGCTGAGGGCTACGGCGAGGAGAGATTGTTTCACGCCAGTACCGCAGACTAGGACGTCCCAGTCCGTTGAGGGAAGTGTAAAGTCGTCCATTAGTGTTGTGTACAGGGCTGGTGACGTTGAGTGAATAGCTTATCGATTGTATGCCAAGACGGGGCTTGCCGGATCCCATTTAGCGGCGGGCAAGGCGGGAGATCGAGCTTGTGGCAAACACATGGAATATTAAGACGAGAGCGACTACGATGGTCTTCACCAAATCATCATTCAATTCTTCACAACGGTAGAAAGCTCTGTACCTTGCAGTCTTGCTCCCCGTAACTGACTTAAGAAACAAACTTTTAAAAACAAAAAGAAAACTTAAAGCCGTCGCCGCTTCTCTGCCTCTAGCTCTCCCTGCAGTGATCCAAGCTTGCGCTTGAGACCCTGGTTCTCTCCTTTGTCTCTCCTAAGGTTTAAGAGGTTACTTGTAGTGGCGTGCGCCCTACTTATTTGCTTGACTGTCTCCTCGGCAATGACAACCCGCAGCTCTGCGTTCAGAGACCATCACCTGCCTCACCTTGGGTTTGTTCTCTGTAATAGTCGACCCTCGTTTTGATCAAACTTTGCATCGGGCTAGTAACCTCCTTCAGGAGATTCTTAATTGGGTTCACGATTGGCCGACACAGCCTCCGGATCTACTTTCTGCCTGATCGACGTGACCTCTTCGACAGCTTCTGTATTCTTTAGCTACAACAGTCTCGGACACTACAGCTGTTCCTCCTATCGACATAAACCTAAGAAACGTAAACTTTTGGCTAGGTGTCCACATACCCCCCAACTCCCATTTCATTCGCTTCACTCAATTTTGTTGGAACGACCCACCACTTTCGTCAAAGCCCTATGAAACTTTCAAGGGATTCCAGTCACTACTTGTGTTGTGCCGGTCGATTCTGCGTGGGTTCCTCGCGACGGTTCCAAATCTGCGCTCGGATTAGGGATCGGAGTAGAACTGACGATGACTCCATGGAAAGAGTCAGCTAGTGCGCCCCACTACAGAGCCAGCACCAAGAGTTTCCAAATTGAACCTTTTATTATATTACTCCACTTTCTAGTTCTTGACCCCCGCTTTTGCTTCAGTCTTTCCTAGTTTCTTGGGTTTGGTAACTCTCATGATATGGTTGACAGCCCTAACTTAGCAACGGTCCAGTTCTAAGAGTACTGAGGATACAAGGCTTCCCCTTCGAAGCCGTTCTAGAATGCTATCCAAATAATGTGAGGTTTCGTAGTGTATGGCTGCGCAGCTCGTGTGACATGGAATGTTGGTTCGTGCTGGATCCAAAAGGACTCCGATTCATTGACCATAGCCGCTTTCGACCCAGTTCGTTTGCCATTGTTGCTTTCCACTCGCTCGTGAAAACTTCCCCAGCTCCTCAGATCCAAGGTCCTGTCCCCTAATCTCCATTTACTGGAGCCAAAAATGGCTAAACGGAGTCTCAGCGCCTCATTCCAAGCTTTCTAAATCGCATACACTTCGCTGACACTCGAGAATTTGTTTCGCGGTATACTTCGAATTTTGACGGGCTAAATCTGTGCCATCTGGGAAAATGGCGTCTTCGGCATTGTAGAAGTTTTTAAAATCTTCCTAGAAATCATGCTAGTAAGTACTGACATGAATGGGAAGACCGTGGGAACTGCCATGGGAACCGCTGTAGAAAGCTGTGCGATCCAGCTACGAATTGAGACGTATCCTTTCCTCCATAATGACCACATGGACCGGTTGTAGATTTCTTCCTTCGGCGGTTCAGTTCCGTGAGAATGAAGAGCACCTGTTTCGCCACCAGTCTGAGATGACGATCTTTGGTGGCAAAGAAATCTCAATCAGGCGCCCACCTAATAAATTGCCGTGAAGCTTCCGCACAGCGGGAAAAAAGCGTCTGCTCGAGATTAGAGGTACAGAAGTATTTTCGGGAGTCGCTTTCCGATGCCGACGAGCGGCTGACACTCAAAAGGTAGATGTTTGAAGCGAAGAGAAGGAAAAGAGGGGATTATGTGTGTTCTGCCGTATGAATGTGCGGTTCAGCTTCAATAGCTAGTGAGGATGAGCAAGAGCTATTATCTCGTACTAGGTGCCGAAATAGTCTCAGGAACCGGTTTGTCAGTAGGAATAGCACAAAAATTCGGTCTGTAACGAGTTGGTGAAACGGAAGCCATAAGACTCCCCGCCACTGTCTGAGGTGGAGATTTTTCGTAGCGTCCTGGTGGACTATTTGCGGATCGGCGGCAGCGGCAGGGGTCAGATGTCGATCTGACGTGCTCGGACCCCGGTTTTACTTAGCCAAGACGGTCGGAGTTTGCCGGTTCCATGTCTAGCGGCGGGCAGCGGGGTCAAAGTTTAGCTTGCGGGGAACGCGTGGGATAGCACAAACACATGAGAGCGAATACATTGTGAACACGTGCAGCAAAGATTTTCAGCATGCCCCACCGCAGAACAATGACGACGATGTCTCCTCAACCACACTCCCCATCCATCACCTCCAGCGACGACTATACAAATACAGTACACAGCTATAGAGATCATAGACACCATCAACCATGACCGACACCCCCCAGCTCGACGGCGCAAACGGGTCCCGCCCACGGTACCCAGACCCTAACGAGTACCTCCACGGGCTCGTCGACATCGGGAGGTATGTACCTGCTGATAGGGCGGAATCACTCTGCGAGTACTAACACACCCAGCAACGGCATCCGCTTCTCGATCTCGGACCTCTCACCTCCCACCACGCGGATCATGCCCACACTCTTCCAAGACCGCGCCCCAGTTTCCCTCTACGACGCCCAATTCATAGGCACAACAAAAGCCCCCATCTCCGACCCCGTCATCAAATCCATCGTCAAGACCCTGATCCGTTTCAAACACATCTGCGCCACCTACGGTGTTCCTAGCACGAACATCCGCGTGGTAGCAACCGAAGCAACACGGGAGGCCCAAAACTCGCAGCAATTCCGTGAGGCCATCGAAGCGGCGACGGGGTGGCACGTGGACATGCTGTCAAAGACCGATGAGGGAAAGATAGGCGCATGGGGGGTGGCAAGTTCCCTCTCCGAGATCAGCGGGCTGGTAATGGATCTAGGTGGGGGGAGCACACAGCTCTCCTGGCTCGTGTCCAAGGGCGGCGAAGCTAAGATCGCCCCAAACCCCGTGTCGCTCCCCTACGGTGCCGCCGCGCTATCAAAGCGTCTCGAAACCGCGATTTCACCGGCTGCAATCGAGGTGGTGCGCGAAGAAATGAAAGCTCGGCTTTCGGAGGCATTTTTATCTTTACAACTTCCGGCCGAGCTTGTGCAGGAACGGGGGGAGTTGGACCTGTACCTTTCCGGCGGTGGGTTCCGGGGTTTCGGATACCTCCTGTTGTCTGAACATGCAATCCAGCCGTACCCCGTCCCGATCATAAACGGCTTCTCAGCGCCGGGGGAACACTTCACACATCTTGCCGACTTCCACCTCTCGTCCGCTGCCTCAAAGACCCTAGACAAAACCTTCCGCATCTCTGAACGCCGTGCCCGACAAATCCCCGCAGTCGCGTTCTTGATAAATACACTCATGCAGACCCTCCCCAAGATCCGCTCCGTAATCTTCTGCCAGGGCGGCGTCCGTGAGGGCGCACTGTACTCAACCCTAGAAAAACACATCCGCAAACAAGACCCGCTGGTAGTAGCAACGCAACCTTTCGCACCCCCCGCAGCCCCAGAGTTTGTAAAACTCATGGAGCACGCCCTCCCGCGCAGCGTGCCCCTCGAAGTCCGCCGCATTGTCCGCCCACTCGCCAACATAATGCTGCACCATGCAAACGTGCCGAAGGAATCCCGTGCCTCCTGCGGCCTCCACGCCACAACTACCGGCGTCCTCGCCTCCGTCCATGGGCTCACACACAAAATGCGCGCCTTACTCGCACTGGCATTATGCCAACGCTGGGGCGGGGAGGTGAGCGATTCCACTTTAAAGTCACGCCTGCAGCAGCTCGTGGGGGGCGAGATGGAGTTTTGGTGCCGTTATCTCGGTGCGGTAGCGGGGGTTGTTGGTGCAGTTTATCCCGGCGGGGTGTTAGTTGGTGATGAGGAGCGAGTACGGTTTTATGGTGAGGACTCGGGACAAGGGGAGAAGAAGGTTGTGGGATTGATTGTACGGTTTATTGAAGGGGATGCTGTTACTGAGGGGGTTATGGTGGGCCGGGAGGTGGAGACTGTGGAAAAGGTGGGGAAGAAGAAACGGTGTGGGACGTTTAGGCGGAAAGTTGAGGTTGCAGTTGAACGGGATTTGTGACGGTTACTGAGGAGAGGAAGTGAGGGAGAGAGGAAGGGTGCGAAGAAGGCATTTGTGGAGATTTGAGAGGAGTATGTGGGTAAAATTGTAATTGGGAAGAGTGGTTTACATCAGTGCTTTCTGTTCACGAGTATGGTTATCTGTGTGAAGAAATTGATAATGGTTGATAAGCAGACAATGGCCTATGATGGGGTGAGTGAGTGGATCAAACTCCAAGCACATCCGAGCCCGGTCAAAGAGAGTGGTGGTGCTCATTTGAACATTTTCACTCAACGGAACAGAACAGCTATGCAGACATACAACACCTGACGAAGTGACAAACCCAAAAGCTAGTATGTATCCTATTTATACGCACATCTAGTACAGTCCAATTACGTTCCCCCAAAAGCCTCAACCCTTCTCTTCAACACCTCCCTAACCTCCCCCACCCCCAATGCACTGATACCCAGTTTCCCCATAACCTCTCGCGCCTTATTGTTATCCTCAAACACCGGCGCCACTACATCACCCAGCGTCCATCCCTCCCCCTCCCTTTCCACTGGCAAAATAAGCAGCATACATACCTCCCGAACTCTCTCCCCGCCCCCAACTTCCGGCAATAACTCTCCAGCATCCCTCGCAAACTGTCTCCCGCCCGCAAGCGAGAACGTATTCCTAACCACCACGTAATCCCACAGATACGCCTGCAACACCTTCACAGTCGCTCTGTGTACGCGTCTGAACACGGCCGTAGCTAGAGTTTTCTGCAGGAACGCGGAGTGTGTCCCCATCACTGTCAGCGCGGACAGTAGCTCTGGAGAAACTGCGGGGGTTGTGGTGGGGTCGAGGGAAGACCAGTTGTTGATTTTTATGTATGCTTTTAGTTCGTCTTTGATGTGAGCTGCTAAGTGGTCGACTATCATTTCTTCTGTCTTGAGATGGAGGTTTTTGTACGAGTTTGCGGTTTCGTCAAAGAGTGCACCGTCGTCGTCGGTGTCAGATGAGATCAGTGTGTTGCTGGTGATGGAGGCTACTTCGGCAATGTTCATGTTCCCCGTGAGCTGCTTGTTAGGAGTGTTCTTTTGGGCGCGGGTTTGGAGGTCTTCCCAGAGCTCTAGGAAGAACTGTAATGAATTAGCGGGGCTCAGTGATTCCTGTAGTCCAAGAGACCGGAATGAACACGGCCAGTTTGGATTACTCGAGGGAATGGGGGCGGCGTACGATATCTTCACTCCAATCACGCATACAGTTTTCCATAAACATAGCCGATCCATATGCCTTGCAAAGTCTCTCCAGCCCGCCCAACCCGGATAGAGATTGCACCTCCTCCTTACTAGTCCCCTGCACTGCTCTCGCAATTGACGAAGATAGAACGCGGAAGGCTTCAACGCTCGAGTTAAGGCGGTCGTGGTACTGGTCGAGGATGGCAATTTGTATATCGATGAGGAAACGCAAACGTTGGCTAAATGAGATTAGAGGCCGGTAGCTGTCCGTAACTGTTTCCAGAAGATCTTTGAGACGCATTGCCGACTTAGTCGGTTTGCTTTCTGATGGCTCAACAGAGTCATAGTCGATGACCCAGGCATCGGGGGCGGCGAGGATAGTGTGGTACCGTGAGAGCGCAACTATGGGATGTTAAATAAGTTAAGGTGGGAAAGGGGGAGACCTGTACATTCTTTCTCAACCTTGAGCCAACCTGCGAAGCCATTCTCGACTACCAACACCTCGTGGGCCATCCCCTTCCACGCGGTACTATCCTGTCCAAAGGGTGTATAAAAGAACTCTTCGCGGAGCTCGGCGTCAAATTTGATCATTTCATGGATAAAGTGGCTTAATAACTGCGCTTGGTCTAGAATCTGTGGGAGGAGATGCTTCGTTTTTCTTCGCACGATGGGCAGAAGAGCAGTGATAAACTCGACTATGGCATCTCTCTGGTTGATGAGGGGGTTTTCAGACTCCGAGAGGATAGGCTGGATTATGTCGGTGAGCAATGAGATAGTGTTGTCGTCTGCAAGGAGGCCGGTTATGTGCGCTAGAAACCACTCCGGCTTATCGATTCTGTTGGTCGGTCTGTTGCCTTCAAAATGATATCTGAACCTCAAAGCCAGCGGTTTCACTAGCACCTCAAACGGTAATAGAGGTGGTGGCTCTCTCGCGCTAGCCTGGAGGACCCTACATCTCATCAATATCAATCCCAACCGCAATGAATACAGGTAACTTACGGCCCCTGCAATACAAGCAGCTTCTCAAACGCTGCCCTAATCGACCCTTCCGCACCGTGGGGCAGCACCAAGTTCTCTCCGGGCCATCCTATCTTTGCCAAAGCTTTCTCCAATCTATCGGCCAGCATCCCACTCATCTCTTTCCACAGCTCCCCTGTAGCCTTTTCCACATAGTCCACCAAGTGAACCGCCGCGCTCTCGGCGGCCTCATTCCTGCGCTTCAACCCCCCTGCCAGCTCCTGAAGCTTCGTATACGGCTTCAATGCCTCCTCCGGATTGCCCTCACTCACGTGGCGTTTCGCATCTTCGCTCAATTCCTGCACCTTCTGCAACAGGTCTACATACCCCCTCGCCACATCCAACCGCCTTAGCTTCTCAATCGTAGCTTCAAACTGTACCGCCGCGTCGGTAGCTGTGTCGGCAGTAGTAGTAGCTAGTAACCGCCTATCGATCCCCGCCTGCACATTCTGGAAGTCATTGGTAGTAGCAATGAGCTTTTGGGAATGGGATTCGAGAGCCTCGCGGGCAGATTCGACGGCGCTGTCGGCAGTCTCGAGCTGGGTGCGGAGCTGCTGTTGTTGCGTTTGTACTGAGGAGAGGAGAGAATCGAGGGTGTCGAGGTCGGCGAGAGTTTGGAATTTGTCGTTGAGGTAGTCCTGGACGCGGACGTCGTTAGGGGGAGGAAGAGATGGCATTTTGGCATTGCGGTGCTGGGAGGACGAGGGGAAGACGTGGTGGCTAGGTAGATCGGATAAGATAAGAACGCTTGGCTTGCATCACCGGTGAGTGAGATATCATGACACCATGTAATTCGGGGAGTCTGGAACTCGCCCAACTGGAACGGCTCCTGCGTCGTCTTTACTTTAGGCACTCTTAAAGTTGGCCTTTGTTCTAGGACGCAATCGGGGTTTCGAAAGCGCCTGTCTTGCCCAATATTTACAATTACCAATACAATTTATTCTCTTTCGAGCCGTCAACCTCCGCCTTCACACCTATTCGTTGTCGCTTTTAAAGACAAATCCTACGTTGAGATCCATTCAATCCAACCAGAGGACTAATCACTACTTCAGTTGCAATTGGGAGGGCCACCCGAAATGCCCCTCGCCTCCGCAAGCTCCCGCTCAAGCCTAGAAACAACAGCACTGGTCCTCTCCTTATCACTGCGGCCCTGATCGTCTCCCCAAACTGCATCCATGTCCTCCAGCGAGCGGCCACTAGTTTCCGGGACCGCAAAGTATGTCCACACACCCGACAGGAACGAAAATACGGCAAAGAAAGCGAATGCGCCATACGGAGAGTGCTGGACTAGCGCTGGTGTGATGAGGCCGATGATGCTATATCTATTAGATACTGTGATCGTTCGGAAATATACAGGAGCTTACAAGTTGTTGAACCAGTTGGAACAAGTCGACAAGGCAACACCCTTTGCTCGCATTGTAGAGTTGAATATCTCGGTTGGCATAGCCCAGGGAACTGGTCCCCACGATAGCCCGAACGCTACCATGTAGATGAAGATGAAAGCAACACCCACCCAGGCGGCAGATTGGTGAGAATCCCAGTCGTGGCCGAAGGCACCTACCATGGATGCTACAATCACGTGGCAGATGCACATTGCGACGGAACCGAAGAGGAGTAGCGGTCTACGTCCGACGCGGTCCATGAGGAATATTACGGGGGTAACACCAACGATTTCTGTGGGCGAAGATGCTTGCGCACACGTCGCATGGGAATGCCAGCGGGTGCGCGTAGAAGCACCAAAAGTTAGTCCATGTTGATGAAAGTCGGGAGCAATGGTAAAGCCTTACGGAGAATATTCATCACTCCAGACATATGCAACCGCATCTCGAAGTCGAGGCCTAAAGTCTCGAACAAAGAAGGGCTGTAGTCTATGTTACTGTCAGAAAGGCCACCATATTGTCTGGACAGTACTGGAGTCTATACAGATCAGGCCGTTGATTCCCACAAACTAGATAATCCCTCTCATGTAAGCCAAATCCAGACCAATAGCTACAGGACGAAATCCAAAAATCTCTAAGCCTTCCTGATCTACAGCTGGAAGACTTTTACTGCTGTCAGACCGGTCACCCGTGCCCGAAAGCTTTCCATACTGCCTTGTCGCCAAGCCCTCATAGATCCAAAACCCACTTAGGGTTGATGGTCTGGCCAGTGGTCTAGAGATCTGGGAATTTCATCTGCATTTGGTTCTACGATTGTGGGGAAGCACACACCTGTTGGAAGAACATCAAGAGCTATATCCGCAGGCACTTCAGCTCAAGTCCACAAATCAAAGCGCTGTCCTACTTACAATTCCGCAAAGAGTACGCTTATAACTTCCTTTCCGGAATGTGTCCACCCAGCTAGCGAATTCTAACTTGATACTAGAGCTAGTAGAACCGTCCATCAATGTGGGATGTCGTTCTTCTTGGACCTCCTTCTGAACTGTTGCCTCTGCTCGGACCTCAAGCCATTCTGCCATTACACGCTCATCAGTCTCCGGTAGGCACCGAAGTCTAGCAAAGGTCTGCAAGGCCTCATCGTGGCGGCCCTGACCCGCAAGCCAACGGGGCGAAAACGGCAGCGACTTCATACACACTATTAGAATAACCGCAGGCACCATCTGAAGCAGGAATGGCAATCTCCACGACCAATGGCTCTCGATGAACCTAGTGCCGTAGGTAATATAGAACGCGACAATGATTCCGAAGACGATTGACCACTCCTCAAGCACCAGGAGTGCGCCTCTTGCATTGGGAGGTGCGATTTCTGAGATATACAGTGGAGCAGTCATAGACAACACACCAATTCCCACTCCGCCAATCGCCCTCCCAACGACCAGCACAGCGTAAGAACCTGCCCCCGTTTGAAGCGCACTGCCAAGTAGGAACCAGACGAAGCCGATACACATGGCATATTTCCTCGAGAATTTGTCCGCGAGGAACCCGGCCTGCGCAGCCCCGACCATCGCACCCAACTGGAGCATGGCTGTCATGAATCCCTTCCAAAACCCAGCGGCTGAATCCCGTTCCGTATCGATCCGGGGGAACTTGTCGTTAAAGTGATCCATGACCAACGTGACTGAGACCACCCCCTGGTCGTAGCCTGGAGACATCAGAACCAGCCCCCACCACCGACTCCCGGCGACTTTGCATACCAAACAGAAAACCACCCATGGCTGCAAAGACAGCACATCGCACGACAAACGCGGACCCGAGAAGTCCGGCTATTCCCGTTCGTCCGTAAGATCTTGCCAGTGCTTCGGGATCCTTTGCGAGCTTCGTGGTTCCGGCTATTTCCTCGTGCATGGGCGTCTTGGAGGGCGAAGGAACCCGCCCTGGTCCTTCCACTTCTACTTTGTCCATTGCGAGTGAGGCCAAGATACGAAGGCGTTTTTTTGGCTGGCGCGGTGAGGCTTGGAATCGTGAAAAGTCTGCGAGGAATGAAATTTTAGAGTTTAACAGGTACGTAGGTGTAATAAGATTGGGAGGTGGCTTACGACTAAGACAAAGACCTCTAGTGAAGAATTTAATATCGATATCCGGCGACGTACGAAAGAAAACGCACCGCGCGTGGGGCAGGAAAACGCTGGATTTAAGTATTCTCTGCTTTTCCGATTTTCTCCCCGGCCTAATTTGGATACCAGGGCCGGATCAACTCCGAAGCTAAAACTCCCGCCAGACGATTGGTCGGCTTCTAGGTTGTTTGTAATCGGGCACGCGAATCAGTACACTATCTATCTATGCGCTAGGTAAAACAGGAATACCCATATTTGCGGGGAAATTCTGGGGAATTAAGGCTGTGTATTAACTCGAGTGCATATAGGAACAAATAGAGCAATATATTTGATGGCTCCCGCATGGACATGGTGTGATGCAGCCCGCTGAAAACCTCCGATATGTGGCTATTTCTCCGAGGTGCATCGGATGGTGACAGGTGCGGAAGGGCCACATATACGGATGCGCAGTTTTGGCAGGTGGTTAGGGTAATGACCCCATTTAGCCATAATGCGCTGATCGGTGTCGCTTTTGACTGGTGAAGTTCAACGTCAGATCAAGAAGGGGATTGGTTCTCACTCAAGAAGATGTGAAACTTCGCCATTACCAACCCTCTAACATAGATTCCTTCCCATCCTCCAACACCAGGGTATCCTACTAGTATCTGGTCGTGACCCAGCCATTCTACATAAAACCGTTGATCTATACCGTACTTTTTCGACCCAAACTGCAGGGCATCCAAATCCGCACTTTATTTATCTACTCGACATCTCTAACTATAGCCGTCATCGCTGTCCACACAAGGTTCTCTTCAGCTTTTATGTTCGTATATATAGCACGCAAAGTAGCCAGCAGATCCAGTTGGGACTGGTCGGTTGCACTAGGAGAGGTCGGAATTTAATCTCTAGGCATCTGTAGATATTTACGGTTATTCACAGGTATCTACGCCATGGCAGATATCTATGGATTTCTATTGATATCCAGGCTTTTCTGGGCCTTGAACGGGCCGGTCTATGCCAAGTGCGGTTTCCCCAGATATGACCGGCCCTAACCGGTCTATGGATCTTTGGATCGCTAGCTAGTTAATCTGACCACTTGGAAACACCATAGGAAGGAATCACCTGGACCTTGAGGTAACCCCGAAAACCTCGTCCGCTATTACAAACCCTTAGCTGCCCCAACGTCCGCTGCAAACTAGATCCTGCCCTACCCGACGCAGATCCCGACCCCAGCCAAGTCCGCGTCTTCCATGAGTGCTTGAGTTCATGTTAGCTCTACTGGTGGTGTCTAGGTGAATGTGAAAGAGGCCGGCAGTTAGAGGCATTGGAGTTCTTCATCGGTGACGTTAGGTAAGCTGGCGAGCAGAAGCGGTGGTACTAAGGTAAGGGTAGATAACGAGAGCCAGTCGGCGTACAGTTTAGGGAGGAGAACCCACGCGTGCATTCCTTCCCATTTCCCGAGTAACCTTTGAACCCGATATGGGGCGTCAGCATTCGGCAGGGTAGTAAAGGAAATGGGTCGACGAAGGCGGCCGGGGTTTGAGGCTGCTAAGTGCCAGTGCAAGACAATGTGACGTGGAGGTCGGCATTGAGGCCCGTGATACTGTTGCCATTGTCCTAGTCCTAGGAGCGGGTGAAGGAGACTTTCATAGCCCACTCGACTTTGCCAGCAGAACCGGTGTTATGAACAGTCTGACTGATGACGAGACATACATGGGTCCTAAGGCCCAAATTCTCACCTTCTCGCTGAGTGTAGCTGCTGTTGTTGCCTGGGATCTGGACGGTAGAGGAAGAAAAGATGGAGCCAGTAGTGCTAGTTGGGTCGGAATCCCCAACGTAATGTGGACGAGCTTATCCTTGAAAGGGAATAGATGGGTATAGTTTTGTTCACCACACTGTACAGGCGGAACATAGCAGATAAGACGAGAATCATCCTTCGACTGTAGGATCCATGTGACAAGCCGTAACGAGCCTCGATATCAAAGGCGATACCGACGTCGCCGCTGGTGTGTCAGGCAACGGTGATTAGTTCTGTAACCACGTAAACGAGCTTAACTTAACTACACGGGGTGACCTCTCCGAGATTGGAGCGGAGCAGAGTTCGGGTGCGCTACATCCCATGAGGTCACTCGTTCCAGAACATTCTATTCAGAGATTCACAGCCCCCCCAAACCTTAAGTACTTACATACAGGCTGTCTCATTCAGCCTCTGTACATACCAGTCTAGACGCTATCATTTCTATCACACCTCGAGGTCCCCACTAAGGCAGGGGCAAACAAAAATGAGTGACAACCCTGTCACAGCACCAATAAATAAGTACATATCTCGACGTTATCTGAAATTAAGGGAAAACAGTGGTTCCGTGGCCTCCGCCAGAGTTTGAATTCCTCCCAGACTATTTATAATCATACTGACATCTACCCCACACCCCCCGACATAATTCTCCCGTCCTACCAAGTTCAATCATCAGAAATTCGTAGAAACCTCCAAAAGTAATGTAGAAGTGGATATCGCTCACTAAATATTCGAAGGAGAGTGTGTTTAATGTTGAAGCGGTTATTGCTAGACCGTGTGTGTGGGATATCGAATCGGGGTTTTAACACGTATAATATTCATCGGGCGAGCCACAGCAATCCGCACCCAAAGAAAGCTGCGCTGCTTAATGGCCATTCGCGCTGTGCTCTACGGACTGTAGCCATCGCAGTTGGTTGGATTTGTGTAAGGTGTGTAGGAGGTTGATAAGAGTGGGAGAAAATCACGGGCGGCCTCGAAGTAACGACGAATAATCCTCTCACTACGTCCATTTTAGGCAACCTAAGAGACATCTCTCGAAACCGCCGTGGATATCTTCTCTTCAACCCTGGCTATCCTTTTGAGAATGTCCACGGTTTCGCTGTTCTCACCGTAGTACTTTTGGTAACCATTGTAAGCTTTTCGAAAGAATTTGAGCGCCTCTTCATACTGATTCTGCTTCTCGTATGCGTCCCCAATGTTATAGATCGTGTCGAGTGTTTCGGGATGGTCATTCCCAAGCGAATTCTCATACCCGTCGAGAGCTCTCTGGTACCACTCTAGTGCCTTGTCGTTCTCCCCTTTTTCCAGAATACAAGGGCCATGTTATTGACCGTACGGAGTGTGCTGGGATGATCACTTCCAAGTGAATTCTCATATCCGTCGAGAGCTCTCTGGTACCACTCTAGTGCCTTGTCGTTCTCCCCTTTTTCCTGGAATACAATG
>Ga0307512_10005246_pt1 | contig 13624 bp, 10 predicted proteins | sample 14_EM_MG_FD_200267 | JGI IMG/M metagenome (GOLD analysis project Ga0307512, IMG submission 200267) | Populus trichocarpa ectomycorrhiza microbial communities from riparian zone in the Pacific Northwest, United States - 14_EM | ecosystem: Host-associated > Plants > Roots > Unclassified | place... | reverse complement strand
ATGCCATGAAGGAGGGCGTGGGTAAGAACAGCGGTAGTTCCTCTCCGGTGCCCGAGCCTTCCGCAGCACCCAGCTCCTCCGCCTCCGCCTCCTGTTCCTCTTCCCGCTCCTTGCGCTCTCGGAGCTCCCATTCTGACGTCTGGCTTCCGGCGCCGTCTTCTTCCACAGGTGGCACCAGCCTTCCCACATCCGCAAAGTAACTGGTCCCGCATCCTTGGTTGTCGCATCAAATTGGAATTACACGCCTACCAGTCGCGTCGGTGGTTTTGGACCTCAGATACCTGCCCCCCACGCCCCCACATCTTGTCAAGATTAGATGTGAGATTTTTTTTTTTGTTTATTCATACTCGCATGTAGCCTTCTAGACTATGGCGTCGCACTTTTATCCAGGTATCCCGTCCGCTGTCCGCGCGATGGCGGCACGTTGCAAGTCCCCCTTTGCCCTCCGCCCAGGCCTGTCCTTAAGAAGATGAAATGCGCACCAAGGAAACCACAAAGGAAACGAGTCCGAAAGAGAGCGACAGACAAACGAAAGAAACGGAAGAAAGCGCAGCCCGGCCCCTAGTCGTCTGCGGATGTCATGAGAGAGGGGGCGGGTAGGAACAGCGGTAGTTCCTCCCGGCACCCAATTCCTCCGCCTCCGCCCGCCTCTCTTCTTCCCGCTCCCTGCACTCCCGGAGCTGCCACTCAGACATTTCGCTCCCCGCGTCTTCGTCAGCGTGCACTGGCCTTCCCATATCTGTAGCAGAGAGGGAGTCCAATCCCGCCTGGCTGCACCTCTTGTCGGCAAGGAGGTCCTGGATTGTGAACTGGTATTTACTCCTCCCGCCCACTGCCGCGCCTCAGCCGACGTCTTTTTGGAGATCTCCCGCTAGAGGTGTGCAAGAGATCTGGGGACAGGCATTACGCGTGCCTCGGCACGATCCAAGTAACGCAGCCATTCCACCCCGCGGGCGTCTGGCTCCTCCGCCGCGATTTTAGCCCACTCATCCGCCTTTTCGTTGCCGGCGATTCCCTTATGTGCCGGGCACCACCGGATCTCAATGATTATACCCGGCCGGGCTTTCTGTAGCACTGTGATGTGCTTCCTTGCCTGGAGCGCGTACTTTTGGCTGGGACCAAGCTCCTCGGAGGCCATCCGTCTGATGGCGGCTTGGGCGTTCGTGAAGATTGTAACCCGCTCTGGGGTCGTCTGCCTTCGCGAAGCTGATTCCAGTGCCCTCGCGAGGGCGGCGCACTCCGCATCATAGGTCTCTTGGATTAGTTGTGAGGAAGTACGGCGGCCTATAGACCTCCGTAATCACCGTACCCTGATATCCGTAAGGCAAAAGCCGGCTTTCTCCTTCGGCTATTTGCCCCAGGACCTCCATATTTTGTGAAACCTCGAAAATTTGAATTTGGTCCAACACCTTCATATTTCGGCGAATAACACCTCATGATCTTCCGATTGGGCACACGGAAGGATAGCACAACTCAGAAAACCCGTGATACCAGTGTGTGCCAAGACACCAGTACATTGGGAATAAACCCAAAGCAGAAGAGAAACCACATTGCACAGCGTTCTACCTTCACTACCTACATACTACCTAGCCTAGGGGCACCTTGAGTCACACGCGTCGTTCCGTGAGTGCGACTGATGTATGTTTTGTGCATGGCCTGAAAAATCTCGGCACCTACTCATCGGAGAACAATAGAACGAGCTTTCTCACGCTCCCCAACTTAAGTGCCAAGCAATTGTCGGCGTAGAGGAAATTGCAGTCAATCGACCTATAGACGCACGGTGGGAAAGGTGGGCGGTGTTGAGCGGGTTGGGAAGTCTTTTGCTTCCTTTTTGACGGATAAGAGGCGTGTGGGAATTACTCCATTTCCGCCCACTTTCTATTTCCAATGCACCAACTACCTAGATCACGACAATGTGCTCTCCATCCATACATGCTATCGGCTATCCTAAGGTAAGAACGACTATCAAAAAACCCAATACAAAATGAAACCAATTCCCCAGCAGAAAGGAAAAACAAATTGCTGAAACGCCACATGACTTACAACTCATGGTCGATGTTAGGGGGTAATGAAAAGATGACTGCTTATCTCTCGACTAGTCGCCAGGGTCAGAAAGAAAGGTACTCCTTAAATGGTGAATGTTCGGTAGCTGAAGGCGCTGCCAACAGGAGCTCCCTGCCGCCTGGGACATTTGGACCTTAAAGCTGCGGTGCCCGTCCGCCTCCGTCGACAGTGGAAACATCAGCACCCTTATCGATCAACAGTCGCACCAACCCCTGATGTCCCCGTGCATACGCCCAGTGTAGTGGTGTCCGTCCTTCTTTGTCGGCAGCGGTAACGTCAGCGCCCTTGTCGACCAGCAGCCGCACCAGCCCCTCATGTCCCCACTGCGACGCCTCGTGCAAAGGTGTCTGTCCGTCTTCGTCGGAAGCGGTAACAACAGCGCCCTTGTCGATCAGCAGTTGCACCACTACCTCACGTCCCCGTATCGACGCCCAGTGTAGTAGTGTCCGTCCGCGTTGATCGGCAGCGGTAGCGACAGCGCCCTTGTCGATCAGCAGTCGCACCACCCCATGGTGTCCCCGTACCGACGCCCAGTGCAGTGGTGTTCGTCCTTCTTTGTCGGCAGCGGTAACGTCAGCGCCCTTGTCGACCAACAGCCGCACCAGCCCCTCATGTCCCCGCTTCCACGCCTCGTGTAGCGGTGTCCGTCCGCTTTCATCGGCCGCCGATACGACAGCGCCCTTGTCGATTAGCAGTCTTACCACCCCCTCATTTCCCCGTGCCGACGCCTCGTGTAGTGGCGTCCGTCCGCAATTGTCGGCAGCCGAAACATCGGCGCCCTTGCCAATCAGCAGTCGCAGCGCCGGCGGATGTCCGCCCTTCGACGCCTCGTGTAGTGGTGTGCACCCGGCGTCGCTGGTAGCGGTGATGTCAGCGCCGTTGTCGATCAGCAGTCGCATCACACCCTCATGTCCCCGTACCGACGCCTCGTGTAGCGGTGTCCATCCGCCTTCGTCGGCAGCCAAAACATCAGCGCCCTCGTTGATTATCCGTCGCACCAGCTCAGGGTGTCCGCTTTGCGACGCCTTGTGTAGCGGTGTCCATCCAATGCCGTCCGTAACGGTAACGTCAGCGCTCTTGAGCAGCAGTCGCACCACCCCCTCATCCTCGTGTAGTGGTATCCATCCGAATTTATCGGCAGCCGAAACATCAGCGCCCCCGTCGATCAGTTGTTGCACCAGTTCAGGATGTCCGTTCTGCGACGCCTCGTGTGGTGGTGTCCTTCCAGCGTCGTCCGTAGCGGTAACGTCGGAGCCCTCGTCGGCCAGCAGTCGCACCACCCCCTCATCTTCGTGTAGTGCTGTCCGTCCGGCTTCATCGGCAGCCGAAACATCAGCGCCCTCGTCGGCCAGCTGTGGCACCGGCTCAGGATGCCTGTCCTGCGACGCCCCGTGTGATGGTGTGCTTCCAGTGTCGTCCGAAGCGGTAACGTCAGCACCCTCGTCGACCAGCAGTCGCACCAACCCCTCATCTTCTTGTAGCGGTGTCCGTCTGACTTCATCGGCAGCCGAAACATCAGCGTCCCCGTCGATCAGTTGTGGCACCAGTTCAGGATGTCCGTTCTGCGACCCCTCGTGTGGTGGTGTGCTTCCAGTGTCATCCGTAGCAGCAACGTCAGCGCCCTCGTCGACCAGCAGTCGCACCAACCCCTCATCTTCTTGTAGTGGCGTCCGTCCGACTTCATCGGCAGCCGAAACATCAGTGGCCTCGTCGGCCAGCTGTGGCACCGGCTCAGGATGTCTGCCCTGCGGCGCCTCGTGTGGTGGTGTGCTTCCAGTGTCGTCCGTAGCGGTAACGTCAGCACCCTCATCGACCAGCAGTCGCACCAACCGCTCATCTTCTTGTAGCGGTGTCCATCCGACCTCACCAGCATCCGAAACATCAGTGCCCTCGTCGACCAGCTGGGGCACCGGATCAGGATTTTCGTTCTGCGTCGCCTCGTGTGGTGGTGTCCTTCCAGTGTCGTCCGCAGCGGTAGCGTCAGCGATTTTGTCGGCCACCGGTCGCACCACACCCTCATCCTCGTGTAGTGGTGTCCGTTCATCGGCAGCCGAATCATAAGCGCTCTTGTCGACCAGCAGTCGCCCCACCCCCTCATGCCCCCACTCCATCGCCCAGTGTGATGTCCGTCCGACTTTATCGGCGGCGACAACATCAGCGCCCCCGCCGATCAGCAGCCTCAGGATCTCGACATCGCCGGAGTTGCTCGCCGTGGGGAAAAGAGCGTTCATATCAATTAACTGCGGAGGCCATGGCGCCAATATATTGACAAATTTTCGGCTGATGTCAAAAAGGAGGCGGTATTTATCACGTCTTTCTCTGGTTATGACGTTGCGGTCATCGTCTTCCCACGCGTTTGGCGTGCCGATCAGGTTGAGACAGGCGTTTAATTCCTCCGTAGAGAAATTTTCCTTGAAAAATTCGTCCACTGAAAGGTGTGCAAAGCGAAAGACGTCCAGACTTCTGTCCTGGATGATGAGGCTTTGGCAGGCTTCGAGGAGTACGTCCGGCTGCACCGGCTCATACGAAAATTCGCCGGATGGGCTAACACGGGCGCTGGCTGCACCATCGAGGGTCTCCGATCGTGCTGGCTTGCGGGGTGGTTCGTTCCAGTGGAAGGCATCGACTGCTAGCCGCGGTGTCCCTCGTGGTTGGGCGAGAATGAGGTCGTATATCTGTTTGTAGGCGTTCCTTAGGTTGTCTGGACGGTCCCGCAAACCTTCTGGCACATCTGGCGCGGTGGCCACGCCGTAGGGATGTGTAATCTGAAGCGCGGCAAGTTGGAACCTGGCGAAGAGTTGTCAGCAGAGTCCGCTCTGTATCGCTAAAACGGTGAACTCACGTTCCACGAGATTGCTTGCTCAATGCATTGATTTCCTCCCGAAGGCCATCGTCGACGGCACCGTCCAGCAGCTGTCCGCCTTCAGCGCTGGTCTGGATCGTCTCCTTGATAAAGCGCGGAATATCATGGTCATTGCCGCCCGGCTGCAGTTCAAGCTTGGGAAATATCTCGAACTGTCGGGCAGTGCCGACATCCATTCGAGTCGTCACAAAGATCTTGACTAGATTCTTTGATCTCTCCATGACAAACCCCAGCGCCTGTAGCAGAACTTCCTGGGTCGAAGGTTCGACTTCGTCCAGGGCGTCGATGCAGATCGTTATCTGCTGGTAGACATCCGCCAACTGAACGAGGAGCGCCTGACTTTCCGAGAGGCTGAGTTTTGAGTTTTCTTGGCCTTTAGCTCTCCTCGACTCGTAGGCATCGACGATCGGCTTCAGAAGTGTCGTTTTATTCGACTCGGTCTGGACAAGCTGGTGAATGAGGGCGCGTAGGATCGACTCGGGATCTCGTCGGCTCTCTTCGCCGCTGTTGCAGTAGAAGTACGCCAACCTCCCCAGCCGGGAATCCGAAGCGAAAGAGTTGATAGCTGCCGATACAATGAAAGCCTGTCCAGCGTTTGCTGATGATTCCGTTAGACGCAATCCGCAGGATCTAGATAGTTAATTGAGTGAAGCCAGAACTTACGTATGTCTCGCAACAACAGCAGCTTAGAAGTGCCCGATGATACCCAATCCTGGTACTCCTCCTTCTGGAACAGCCACTCTCCGGTCTCTTCAAGTCGTGTTGCACTGATCCGGGTGTGGTGTTCGGTGTAAGGAGTGGCGGATACCCATTCCAAGATCTCAGACCTCCTAGATTCTAGTAAAGTGTGAGCCAATGGATATATACATATTGGCGGTCCTTGGGCTTCCTCACCTTCTAACAATTGTTGCATCTCTTCGACTCGCGACCCGACTCGTGATGGTGCTGTGCGGAGATCGCTCAGAAGACGTCGAAGATCGGCAAACTCGTTTGTGGCATCTACTTAGCATCAGCAGCGGTAATCTCACGGAGATGTAAACCGGTAGTACAATGAGCTCCTGCGGCCGAAGCATCCTTTTCCACCTTCTCCTCAAATTCTCTGACATCGTTGAAGTAGTCGGTCGTCAACTCGGTCGCGAGAGCTGCACTGAGGTGACCCTCTGGGAAACAGAACTGTCAGCGCCACTACAATTAGGATCTCTCCAGGCTGCGCACCTTCCGACTTGGCGATGGCTTTAGCCACGAACTTCAGGATTTCCGTGTAGAGCAGGACAGTTGACATCTGCAAGTTGTCTGCAGCCGCGGTTCGCGCACTGCTGAGGTAGAGCAATTCGTAGGCAGCACACCGAGCAATGATGCAGGCAGTCCTCTCGAGTCCGATCAAGATGGCGTCCGGCACGTCTGACTTGTCCACGCAGACCTTCGAAGATTGTCGTCAGTTTTCTGGAGCCGTTCGTAGGGTTGGGAGCTCATATTCACCTTCAGGAGAAACCGGAGAGCTGCCCAGGGAAGCGCGGTGTGTCCGGGGTCGTATTGGACGATGATGTCGCCGATCTCGTTGAACTTGTGCACCCACCGGAGAATTTTCATGGCAATATCATTCATGACGATCACATCCCCGCAGAAAGGAATCTTCCACTCCATTCCTTGCTTCTGTTTCTCGATCTCGGTGACGGTATCACCTATGGAAGCGGTTATCTGACGCACATGTTCCTCCCCGCTAGCTTCCGACAGAATTCGGCGCTCCTCCGCCGATAGCTTCTCACTGTGGAGAGCTTGATGCCACAGCGATGGACGCACTTCCTCTGCCGCCAAGGAGGTAGAACTGTGGTGCGTTGCACTAGCTGCGGGAGCCGTCGGCGGGATCGCACTGTGTGGGGCGGCGCTAGCTGCAGTAGCCGTCGGCGTGGGTTCAATTGCGATAGCGGCGGAATGCGACGGGGCGGGCGGGATGGTGGCTTGCGTCGCGGCTAACGGGTTATCCAGACCGACCGCAGTGGCGTGATGCGACGAAGAAACTGACGTCCCCGATTGCCGTCGGGTCTGGGCGCTATCCAGCACCGTCGCGGCAGGTGTTGGCGGGGGTTCCTGCGGCGTTGCTGGCGGATTGAGGGCAGATGTTGATGTCGACAAACCGTCTGCACCGTCTGCCACACTGCCTGCCCGACTGCCAGCTGGGTGGAGTACCGAGACGCCTGACGGGCTCGACCGCACCGACGGCGGTTGCGAGCTCGACTCCCCCGACTTCGATGGCTTCCTGAGTAAACCCAGGATTCTGGCTTTGACACTCATTTTGAAGGGAGGCATCGTGCTGGATTACGATGATTCGCGGCCGAGTAATCTAGCAGATTTGTTTCGACGAATTGACCACACCTTGGACGAGACGTTCCGGATCTTGGGCTTCGATGGTGAGACTGGTAGGTTCGCTTTCGAGTCGAAGTTGGCGATCGTGGGACCCGGTATGATATCTCGCTGATGGCAGCGCCGGCGGTATCAGAGCGAGTGTGCGTGTGTATGTGGAAGCGGGTGGACTATGTAAGGTGAAGCGCGGGGTTGCGCTCATTCTCCTCACCGCGCAGTGCACTTCGCCAACGGGGCGATAATAGATATCTCACACGCGGCCTACGTGGCATCCTGCCAGGTCCCAGGTGCCCCCGCACAAGTGAGACAATCGATGCTGGCAGACATAGTCTGCAGGGTGCACCATGCCAAGACGGCTTCACAACCAATTGCACCGCCCTGAGATGCTAACTGTTTCACCCGCTGGCATTCCCTCAGCCGTAAGCGTATTCCGGGGTTGTGGGGGGGCGGGCGGGTGAAGGTTCGAGGTCCTCCTATTTTATTTCCGTACACATAGATATGCACCGATTCCGGGGATCGTACTCGTGCATAACTAGCACCTATGCAAGCGCTGCCGGACTTGGATCACTCAGCTGAAAGACCTTTGGGCAACGGTAAAACAAGAAACGAAGTGATGCAAAGGACGGATCAGCACTGGAGAGCTGTTCTCGGATGAAAGATGCACAACTGACGTGTCTGAACTGCTGGCTACCACGGACGTAGGTTGCCAAATTACCGTCACATCGAGTTCGTGGCGGTAGTTTGTCATGCCCCCATTGTGACACAGAACAAGGAAAAATCACATGACCGCCATATACAGTATACACAGCGGCAGTGCATGGACGACCGATGTGTCTAGATGACGGATTGCAATAGCTGCCACGCAGTTTACTCAATAATGGGAACGAAAGGGCGTGTTCGAGGCCGCCACTTGGAATGGAGAACCAACAGTGTTTTGGGGGTGCTGTTAGCTCACTAGCGTGCTCTAGGATACGCACGGGGAGCCCAGGCGTGACAAAATCCACCGCCGCTCTGCCAGCTTTCATCTGATTGACTCAAGTAAGGCCAAAAAACGATCCTCAAGCTCAGCAAAGTCCATCAATTGGCTCACTAGGTGAGAAGTGTGCGCGCAGAGCCGCCCAACCGCCCACATAGATAGATCATTACACAAGTACAATCAATAACCTCTCGGTCATCACCATCACCGCCCCCGGCATGCCTGCAAACATTGCAACTGGATTCCCAGAGCTTAGGGACCGTGTTGTGGCCTTACTTAGCCAATTAGATGAAACTGGCAGAGCAACGATTGATTTTGTCGCGCAACGAAGATGCCCTGGGTCCCCGTGCATATCCTAGGTTGCGCTAGTGCGCTAGTGCGCTAGCGGCATCTTGGTGCCCCCAAAAAAGCCATGACAAGGCCTGCTAGTAGGTACTGACAAGCTGAAGTATATATATACTAATGAAATGATCGAGTTCGCCGGGAACAGTTGGAAGAGGAGGAGTTGGTGCTGCTTGAAGTTCTGCAGATGTTAAATGGCGAGCTGGCGGGTTGGTTTGATTTTTCGTTTCGCTGTACGAGTTGAGTACCGTTTCATTGTACTACTTTCCACCTTCAATCTGATACCTTTTTTCATGCTAATCGCTTCGAGAGCCTTGCCGCCGCTGTAAATATAGAGAGTAATTGGATTGGAGTTACAAGCGTCGCCAACCATAACGGGAGCAAATAGATGTGATGAGCAAATACCTCCGATACCGGGAATGAGTGCGTAGGTGGACTCAGATTTGGAGCCGGCGGGCATTGCATTTTGCGCCGGACTCGGAGCACAAAAAGTGACCGGATTTTTGCATATTATCCATCGACACGCAAGAGAGCCAGAACCTTTCTTACGGGGTGGGTATATTAATATCGCAGAGGCCGATTCAGGCCCCTAAAACACCTAATTCTGCAGTATTTAAGGCCTTAAAAGAATGAATTCCGTGTTGCTCGTAAAAACCGAGTGCCGTGTAGTGAGCGCGAGGCTGTTTGGCGTGCAATGTCCATAGATAATTGCCAAGAAAAGACCCCTGCCATCTCATCAAAAAAGAAGAGTTCTATGTAACACAACGTCGGGACAGGGGACACAGATCGAAGTTGATGCCTCAGGGCCATCGAGCTGGGGGCTTGGCCATACGCCGCGAAGCCGTGTCATGCTGAATCATGATGGAGAATGAGGTTTGGGAAAAGCTAGCACAGGGAAAAGATTTCTCACTAATTCTACTGCGAGTTTTCTCTTCGGATTCAATCATCCCGACTTTCGAAATCTACCAGTGCGGATGGAGGTGGGAATACGATTTTGCGGTAGAGATCGTTGGTAAAAGAGTATCAGAATAAGACAATCTAGTGTACGCACGGCTTCTTACGACGTATGTACTCTATAGATGTGCTGGGTGGAATTTTGCTGGGAGGCGTCGGGCGGGTGGTTGTGCGAACGGAAGCGAAAAAGACTCCGCGACGTCAATTGTTGCCAACGGAAGCGGAAGACGGACCGTGACTGTCCAAAAATTGCTTTTTTTTATTCCCGAACGGACGCTATCAGTCCTGTAAACGGAAGCAAGCGGACACCTCCACCCAAGCAGGGCCTTATCATCGACTTGGCAAACCACCCGCCCGCTCAACACGGGTGTCTTCAGAGAGTCGGAATTCGCTTCCCCGCCACAACAGAACCACTCAAGGAAAAAAAAATCCATCGTTCCTCGGCAGCGACACCGTATTTCTCTCTCTTTCCATATGGTGACGCTCTATCGGCTCGCCCTCTTGAATCACCCTCTTTACTGCCGGCGACGCTGTATTGAATTCCTCTCTTTCCTGCCGGCATTGCTGTAATTATTTAATTACTCTTTATTTGGCCGTGACAACACGGTTGTATTTACTTTCTCTCTTGTGCTGGAATTGTGCTGCCGGGTATTGAAAAGGTACATCATATCTGGAGTATGCACGAACTCGCTCCAAATTCGGATAGCGGGTTGCGGGGCCAACTACCCGGTCGACCAGTGCGGGCGGGAATGGTTTCTTCTAGAGCTGACACACATGCACCCGCCATATGAAGTCACCATGGCTGCATGCGAATTCTAATTGGATTCGTTGAGTGGAGTCGACTTTCAGCGATCGCCGGACGTGCATGCGGTGTGCTGCGAGCCGGGAGACATTCGTTGGTATGCAGCCTATCTATAACTATAGCTGAAGTTACGCGCCGCGGTATCCGACAGGTGTTCGTCGGTGAGCTGAACCTCCGGTACTCGTCGGAACTGCCTCCGTGGTACGTACTTGCCAAACCATCGGCTAGCTATATACTCGCGGGATTCGTATGATAGATATCTGCTCAGGGACTTGTCTCGTTAGGGCCATTGCGTGTGTGGCAGTCCCGTCGGCTGGCCTGTGCTCGCACCACGTCGTGCAGGCAGCCTCCGCGAAAGGCAAAGCACGGTTCTCAGGTCCCCGGCAAGCGACTCGTCGAAAGTCTGCAGGCGCGATTCCGTCCATTGGGTCTTTGGACAGGTAATTCACGCACGACGCGACTTCTCGGAACCGCACTCGTAGAAGAACTTAGGAAGGAGCTCGCCAGCAGTCGTAAATGAACGCATAGTGGACTCATCAATACATAGTATTCGCTATAGATGCGCCTCAGAATCTCGCCGGTGGACTAAACGGGATATGAGGAAGTCACCCAGAGGCTGCGAGTGCACGACTGGCCTGCATACTTGTGCAGAGATTCATCGAGAGACTCAGCCACACCTTTCGGCCGCCAGACTAGTCGCGGTCGGGGGTCTCGAACAGGAGCTCGACGGTTGTGAGCCGTCGGGATTATTGTGGAAATTCTCCATGTCGTTCGGAGGAATACACGGCAGGCGTGACAGAGAAATCGGCGTGGTCTGGTGACTCGTCCGGAGTGCCGCCGGCGGACTAAATGAGGTGCGCGCACCGATTGGTCAGTTACGCGTCCTGAGCTTCGTGGAGAGCTTCATCGAGGTGCCAGACTCGCCACGGCGGAATGACCCCAACCGACACTTGTCATTCACAGGATATCCGCGCGACAAACGCCGGGGGGCCCATCGAAATGCTGCTCTTGATATCAAAAAACTAACTATCCCCTAACCGAGCGCGATTCCATGCGTGGCGCACTGCGACTCCGACGATTCTGCGTGAAGGAGCTGCTGAGAAACAGAGACTGTCGGCAATTTAAATGCGCGCCCGAATCATCGCGATCGTCGATGAAGGACTCTGAGACCCGTCGGCGACCTGTCCGAGCTGGGCTCGTCGGTGTGCCTCGCCGGACTACTGGTCGCCGAGCTGTAGGCGCAACAGCGGTCTAGAACCACTGAACAGTGTGAGCAGCGGCATTGGATGCGGGGCATCTCCTTTGGCAGATGCTCCCACCAGTCGCCTGCGAAGACAACCACGCATCCCCGGTTTGCGAGCCCCACGGCTGGCTGTGTCAAGACGGTATGTAGGAACAGCTTTTTGCCTCCCCCCGCGATCACCTCTCCCGCGAAGGAAGAGGGCGCTCTCGGAGATTACGGAGGTAACGGAAGGTGAAGAGCGTGTTGATTGTCTGGATGGGTGGAGGTCATGGAGACAACGAATGAGATTAACATATCGGCTCCCGCATTCAGCTGAAAGGCGGGTGCTAGTCTTGTGTAACTGCAGTGCGTGCATTGCCACAGTAACTATCTCACAGAGTCTGGCGCCACAGTAGATGTGGCTGCAGGGCGGATCCCCTACATACATACATATGATAGATGTGTCCGCTACATACATACATTTTTGGGGTCCGATTGGAAAGCTTCCACCCTGCATTAGCGTCTGGTGCAGTGCCTGCACGTGAGTGGGGGCTGTGCGACAATTGCTTCTCTCCACGGCTGTTGCTACAACACATGCTCGAACGAAGAAAGTGGGGTTTCCACCCTTACGTTCTGTACCCGGGGGCCTGGGGCCGACACGAAGAGTCGCCGAAAGGAGTACCTATACGTGCAGCCGCAAGCCGCACGGCTCCCGGCCGAGAAGAACGTTCTACGGTTATACCAGCTGTCCACGAAGATCCCGTGGGCGGAGGTGCGGAGAGGGGCAGGGAAAGGCAAGAACCGGTTCCGGTTCTATGGCCTCTACGCGGACGAGCGGTGGAGTCAGACGGCCGTTAGCTTCCTCGCCTCCATGTGGGGCGACGGATACTGGGCATGGCTGAGGAAGGCATCCAGCTGGAGGTATCGGAGTGGGACGGAAATGGAGTTCTTTCCTATGGCTTTTCCCCCAGTCCACTTCCTTGGTGCGCTTTTTATCATCCGGACAAAGGGCGGAGGGTGGAAGGAGCCACAACGAGGCGCCCACGGGAACCGGACCGCGTATCTCCGTGATGTAGATAGGTCGCATGCAGTTAATGGTTAAAGAGAGCCGCCATATCGGAAGGAGAGATGAGAAACTCCGCTGCTGCATGTTGCCCGAGGGCCGCTTCGGTGGCCACCCCGTGAGTCTGCGGTCTGCCGGACGTACTGTTGCACTAGACGTCGACCGGTGACTGTGCCTGCGACGTCTCGGCCGTATCCGGTGCATTTCCCAGAGAACCCGCCGGCGAAGCACAGATGCAGCGAATGGCGGATGCCCAACCGTCCTTGCTTGAGCCCTTCGACTGCGAATACTCGACACCTCGTGCACAAGCGCGGTCGCTACGCACAAGATATGCACGGGTTAAACGCCGCGGTTCCCGGCAATCATCGAATTGACCGCCAGAAGCGGTGGGTGGACGCGAGCACGATGGCCAACTCTTACGCAGTGTGCGGACCGCGCCGCCGTCAGAATCATCCAACCCTCCCGGCTCGCCTCCCGCTCCCTGGATACGGGTGCCCAAGTCCGCGTGAGCCGGCTGTTGGCGGATGGCCTCAATCCTCATGGTCGCAACCGATTGGTCCCAGGCGGTAAGCATCACGGGATCGCACTCGCTTTGAATGTTTCTGTGAATATTCCATTGCGCCGGTCCAGGTCGTCCGGGGCCCTTTCGCGGATGAGCGGTGCGGCCAGGTGATTTTACCAGCCGTGGAGCGAAGGGTGGGTCCGGATAGAGTTGAGTAGGTTGCCCAGAGTGAGGCGCCCGATGGGAGCTCGGGGAGTGGGGAATCGTGCTTGTTGCCCAGGGTGATTGAGTTTGGGGATGAGCGGGTGATAGTGCGGTGCATATTATCTCGGGACTGGCCAAGGTCGAGGGGGGGGGGGAGGGGCTAAAACGAACCGCCTGCGGACCGATCGGGGTTTGGGGTCTCAATAGTCCGGCCAGCCCGCGGGCTGCCCACGGGCTTTTGGGACGGTCCAGTCCGGGCCGGGATTTCTGA
>Ga0307512_10005245_pt1 | contig 13625 bp, 14 predicted proteins | sample 14_EM_MG_FD_200267 | JGI IMG/M metagenome (GOLD analysis project Ga0307512, IMG submission 200267) | Populus trichocarpa ectomycorrhiza microbial communities from riparian zone in the Pacific Northwest, United States - 14_EM | ecosystem: Host-associated > Plants > Roots > Unclassified | place... | reverse complement strand
CAGTTGATGTACGACAAGATCGATACACTGGCCGACAAACCGGAGGAGGTTATTATGAAGATGAAAGCCCACGAAGCGCGGCAACAGCAGGAAGTCGACTTCGAAAGCATCGAATTGCTGGCACTGGCTAAGACGCGGACGAAGAGCGAGAAGCGGAATTCTAAGCACTCTCGGAAGTCCCGGAAGTCCCGTGGTAGTGGCAGCGAGAGCGATAGTAGTAGTTCGGAGAGTGAGAAGCATCGCCGCAGGAATTGGAAGGATACCCAGGAGTGCTACAGATGCCATAAGGTGGGGCACATTGCATGGTATTGTCCAAGCACTGCACCGGTGGAGAGCTCAGCAGCGACAGAGACAGCGGCAGCGGCAGCGACAGCCGCAGCCGCAGCGACGACAACGACATCTATTGAAAACTATTGGATGACAGTTACGAACAGAGAGAGCCCATCGAAGGAGAGCTGGTACTTGGATTGTGCCACCACCTCTCACATTTGCGGAGATCGGCAACAGTTCGTACGGTACACGCAGTATGCCAAAAGAGATCAGCGGGAAATTCACGACTTTGCTGGAAGGGTCGCAGGCAAGGCCATCGGATATGGAGACGTGTGATTGAGGCTTCGGCTGCCAGGATATCGCCAAAATCATGAGGTTGTTGTGAGAAACGTCCTGCATATCGAGGGAGCACACAACTCGCTGTCACAATCGCGGCTGATGGATCGGGGATCGCGGATTGTCCCAGTCAATGGCTACGGAATCAAGATATACCATAAATTGCTGACAGACAGTGCGCGAGGTCAAAATCAAGGTCGAGGTCAAGGTCGAGGAAATCTTGTGGGCGTGGCACACCAGATTGGAGGGCTATTCCGGCTGGATGTGAAGGTTGCTAGAGAGAGATATCGAGCGAGAGGATAGGAGGTCCAGGCATGGTTGTCTGCTTCGGAGGAGCTCCAGGCACGGTTGATTGTTTGGGAGGAATTCTTGGCGTGGTGTCGTTTGGGAGGAGCTTCAGGCAAAGCTCTATCTTCGTTTTCTTTGGAGTTTAGCACTACGGTCGTGATACCGCCCTGGAGGAGTGTGGGGACGGATTCGAGTGCGGTCATCACGTGGGCTGGTTTAGGGTTGAGCGCGGCGGAGCCGCATGCACTTTAGTTCTTGTGTACGTGTCAATTAGACTTAGCGAGAGTCAGTGAGTTTAGGTCAAATAGAGAGATTCAGGACACCGGACACCGTACAACAGATGTAAGACAAAAAATGGTTCACACTCCATGGACGCTCATTTTGCAACAGGCGTATCCGCAATGTGCAAGAATTCAATCTGGCATAGAATATCAGTAATGGTGTTTTGGCAGCCATTCTATCATTTTCATGGACTTTCTCCTTTATCACTACATTGTTCTTTAATAATCCATATAAATTGATCCTTTAAAATATACTTGAAAGTGTCCACTAATTGTAGATGATAATAATATTCAAATATCCCGTTCCTTTCGGTCAATGCTCGTCATCACTTTCAGGTTTGCACAATAGGATATGCTCATCTGAAAAATGGATGTCAGCTGCATACCCACGCAGCGGAAAGTGTATTAAGCAATGGATATTCCTTCATCAGTCACCAAATCAGAAGTAAAATCTTTACCGAGGTTGTGATCCTTGGTGTATGCATCAAGACTGAATGATCAAGTGTTCGGAACAGGAGTATGCATATACACATATCTGGGTGGCACACCATCGATATCCGAACTTGAAGGTCCCACATTACCACCATGTAGCACAGGTGGCATTCCGGTCGGTGGTGGTGCTGATTCTGGTTGAGGTGCACCCATGCCTTTGCGACCCCAGCATGTCTGCGGATTCTTTGCTGTACCATTATGGGAAGGAAGGCAGCCGTCCGTCTAATTTTCTTGAACAATTGCCAGGTCTATTTCATTTGTAGCCTTCACCTTTGTATACCGAGGAAGGTCGACTCGGTGCTTCTTCTCTTCTCGGACCTCGGCCCATGCCTTCTTGAAAAGTTGTTGCCTTTCCACTTTTGTGGCACTCGAAAACTCTACTTTGGCCATTTTGGCCATATTCAAGTGAACGCGCATGTTGGACTGTTCTAGTTGTACCCGACCTCGATGCCTTGCCATACTAGCTTACTTGCTTAAAACCTACAAGAAATCAGTTGCTTCTAAAAGTGAGGTTCAGCATATACCTCAACCATATATGACTCCGTAGCCTCCACTAGGGTTGTAGAAGCCTGTTGCCTGCACTGTCAGCGACCTTCATCAAGACATTCTTCTGCAAAAGTCCCAGCGCTGACAACATCGCGATGTTCAATTTCACGGACTGTGCGGACAAATGCCTTGGACCACCATGAAGGTTTCCCATTACAGGCAGCTATTAATTGGTCACGGAGCTCTCTACGTACACTAGCTGCATATTGTATTGTGAGTTGACTGCTGTCTACCTCGGTCTGGAACCACTTACATCCGATCTCAAACTACGTTGTATGCTTGCTGGTTCCAGTATTACGTACCATTTGTAAATGTGCGTCCCGGGTCATATATCATGTGGCTGCATTGGCAATAGCGCAGTGGACGCACTGGTGAGTGCGTTGTTTCTGTGTCTCGGTGTGTGGCAAATTGGATAAAGCGCCTGTCATTCGGCTCGATTGGGATCCACTCCCACCTGGCTGAGGTGTATGTGGAGCCATGACTTACTGTTATGGAAAAGGTGAGAAAGATGATGACGAAAAGATCTGGGAGATCCTGAGGAATATATAGCTAGCTTCAAGTCAAAACAGAATGAGTCACAGCGAGCTTGCACGTTCTACTCAAGACGAAGTCCTCTGCGTATAGCTCCAGGCTGCACAGGATGCCAACGGTCCAGCGATTTGCAGGAACTCGGTCTGATGTTGTTTGCTTGTATCCATTGATATACTGAGGTGGATGACAGCCGAAATCACTTGTTTGGTAGATATAGAAAGGACATTCTTCGACAGAAAAGACATCTGGTGATGTTTGTCTCAAGAGATCCCCAGGATCTTACATGAAATGCACACTAATCATGGAGTCATGTTATACAGTTAGCATTACTTTTCTCGATGAAGTGACGGTCAAAACGGTGATGGTGCTTTGTTTGAGTTGATCACACATAACAACTGTGACATAACAGACGCAGCTTCCCTCCAGGTGTTCCACATCTTGCACCATCTGACATCTCGCCCAACAACATGGTCAACACAAGATTCAACGGTCAATGCTATGAAAAAGAACCTTCCACCACTGCCATTGGGCAAATATTGCAAATGGACCAGGCGCTCAACACGACGACGTCATAAAGCCAATACGGGCAAAAGCAGCTGCTAGGCAGAAAGAGTCCGAGCATTGGGAGGATTGTGCAACTTACTATCTGAATAGAAGCTTTTGAGGGAGAAAAGGTGAGAAACACACATTTTAAGCAAAGGAGAGAAAGAGAAATGGATCGAGGATCATATGGATAGAGTGACTGCTGTGGCCAGAAAGTAAGTTCAGGATGCAGTGACAGGAATTATTCAAGAGCAGGAAGTTGTTAGAAACGCTGAAAAGGCGGGATCAACAACAGGAAAGCCAAAGGAACATTTGAGGAGATATGGAATGCTATTGGAGACAATCCGAGCAGTATTGCAAGTTCAAACACTGAGGAGGATGGGGAAACCAAGGAGGATGATGAAGATGACAAAGCGCTTCGCAACCTCAGCGATGATGACCAACCTGGCTGGGTGATGGGCACAATCCCCGAAATGGTACCGCACCGCATGGAAAGTTTTCGCGAGAAGCAGATGAGGCTTGATGGATTACTGCCACTGGGATGGAGGGAGGCGGCCGACTTGTGCCGTGAGAGAGGTATGAAGTATGGGACGGCCCAATGGATGATTCCAGCAGTTGGCAAGCCTCAATCAGACATGACTGAAGCCACACCATCACCGACAACATTTGGAGAGCTTATGCAGAATCTTCATATCGTCTAAGGACAATCGGAAATGCATCAAGAGACTTCTCGTCCGGCAAGTAGTCCAATGAGGCTGGGATCAGAGAAACCTCAGTGAAACAAAGGCTTAACGCCTCTCCCGCCCATCGCAGCACCAAATTTGGCACAGCTTAAACAATCAAAGCCTGTCGAATCCGTACTGATTTACTCCTGCATATAGCGTCATTCGGAAATAACCAAAAAGAAATCGGATTGGGACGAAGAAATGGTGACGGCTCCTGAGTTGTCGGATGAATAGATATTCAAATCGTCAATTTGATGATGTAACACTTTGGAAAGTGATTTGTGCACCTATTTTGCTATGTGTCAGTTTTTTCTGGATTGTAGTGACCAAATTGTAACACATGACAATCAATCAGTGTGTGCGCAACGGCCGTTCCGGCCATGGGTACGTTGTAGACTCCAAATCAACCTGATACAAAATCAACAAACTTGATATCATCCTGCATATTACGGTTAAGTAAGAAAGCAAAACCTAAATTGGGGACGAGATATACTTACAAGACTTAAGTCTGTGATGTCATACCAGTCGGAGATGGAGCGGTCATTGTGCAATCCGAACCCAGATGATTGACAGCCCTCATGATGCATCAATCCATGCATTCAACTGCATTACTCTCCACCCAGACCTGGCGCACCTGGTTGAGATTTTGATAATTGCTGATGGTATGTCGTGGATATTGAGGAGAAGGAGCTGGAGAAGGAAACGTGAAGAAGTTAGGCTACATAAATCCAAAACTAGTGGATGGATCTATATGCTGGTAATTGCCAGCTGAAAGCACTGTAACGTGATAAGGCTACGTTATTCATCGCTCAGATATCATATGTAGTGGTGGCTCAGAAACAGAAAGCCCTCGAAGCGGTTGGGTGCAAATGATTATACCAAGAAACGAGATATTGGCTGTCAATTATGACTATATGCATTTTGAGTGCAATGATTGAGCATCCAGTGACTGTTAATATGTCATTAAGGTGAGCGTCAATGGAGCGTCAACAATTTTTGGTCTTACCCTTTCTGCAATCAAATGGCAGCATGGTCATATCATTCCAAAGAGGAACAATTGGCCGGCTTTATAGGTAAAATGGAAACCAACACGCTCATTGCCCCATCCTAGACATGAGTGTCAATGGAGCATCAACAATTGTGGGTCTTGCATCTTGGATAATCGCTGGGCTGTGAAACTACATTAACTCATAATTACAGTATTGGCCGCCTTTATGGGTAAAAATGGTAGCGAGGATATTGCTACTGCCTGCTGAACAGGAGCGTCAAAAAAGCGTCAACGATTTTCGGTCTTCCGTAGTGAATATTCTGAGTGCTATGCAATGTTGTCAACCGATAACCGAACTGTCATCCGCCTCTATGGGGAAACATTCTCATGAAGATATCGCTAGTAGCTCCTCAAAATGAGCGTCAACAGAGCCTCAATGATTTTTGGTCTTGTATCTTGGATTATCAAAAAGCTTTGCAATGGTTTTAACCCATGATCGAACTGTCCGCCGCATTTATGGGCCAAAATGATACAGACGATATCACTAGAACCTCCTAACAATGAGTGGCAACTGAGCTTCAACGATTTTTGGTCTTGTATCTTGGACAATCACTGCGCTATGCAACGAAGTTAAACTATAGTCGAACTTTCGGCTGCCGTCCATCGCAAAACTGCAAGTGACGATATCGCAACTGCATCTTAAAACTGTCTGCCAACGGAGCGTCAACTGCTATTGTGGGGGCTCAGTAAGCTACACAGCAACAAACTGTACTGCAAGGTTCATAAATGGAGTTATTAACGGTTAGTCTTCTTTATATGTCCTTGTATTCAACTTCCCATATATGCATCCTATGTCTCACAGATCTGACATTTTTCTTGCTTCTAGCTCTAGAGTCAAAATTTAAGAACCAGCTTTCTACGTTACTATAACGCAACATTTAACAGTCTCCCAAAGTCAAATCACCAGGTGTTCGAATTCGTACCGTAATGTAGGAATCTAAATCTATTGATACCTTGTTGCTAGCGTTTATAATCTCTTCCAGAGATGAACATGTTTTTATTCGCGATTTGAGTGAGCTTACATTCCAAATCATACTTGATGCTTGGTGGGCTTCAATGAATGTAGGCTCGAAGCGTCCTGTTGCTTGGAATCATTTTAGACATGTGCCTTCTTGGCGATTCTGTATTCATAGCGGATTTGAGGTGAGGGGATGCCCTAGGGTCATATGTATCGTTTGTTGTCAAGTTCTTTGCCATCACTCAGAACATGGGACCAGCTCAATGGAGAAACGCTTGTTGGCAAAAGCGCAAATCGCAAAGTTGAACAAGTTACAGAGTCAGATACGACTGAATTGACCAGTTCAACGGTTGATGAAACAGCTTTGGCCATACTGAAGAGGCAAGGAAGTTGAGCAATTACAATTTTCAGTTCACAGATGGAATTCATATTCGACATTTGGATCTTATCTATATTAATTGGACTGAGAGACATATCGCTCCAAACTGGCAGCGAAGGACTTTCAAACTGCCCAATTACACCATGACACGCGGAATTGCTACCTCATGTGAGGATTTGCATCGGCATATATTGCATGGAATGCGATTATACACCTAGAGCTAGGATGGTCATATAATGCATTATGGAGCGAGTTGGTGCTTCAGTCTGCCAGCATGCTGAGCAACATTTGCTGGAGGGAATACACACTGACAGTGGATGGAATTGTGAAACAATTGCCGTCTACAAATGAACTTAGTTTAGATTTGGATGAGTGGACTTCGACGAACAAATTGGCCATAATGGTGATCATCGCTTGCTATATGGATTGAAATTAGGCATTGCAAGAAGTACAACTCACATTGAATGAGGTTGATGGCCTGCTCCTTTCCATACTTCGAAAGCTGAGTAAGGCTAATAGGTCAAGGGTCTACATACTGGTGCATGGCTAACCGTTCATTTGAGGGACGTTCTTGATTGTTTTGAGCTTACCAACAGCCGTCTACTTGGCATTATAACTGATGATGCTTCCTCAAATTACTCGATGACTCGCAAATTACAATCAACCCTTCAGGCCTCCGGAATTGAGTAGCCTGCATTGTGAAACCACATGCCATGTATGGCGCACGCCATTCAGCTTGCTTTGGGAGCATTCATGATCAGTCTGAGTGGAAAAGGCCGCACCAAGTCTTGGGAAGCCCATGAACGTGATCAGCAATTTGGAGAGGATGTAAGCATAGAAATCGGGAAGAGTCAAAGACTTCATAAAGGGAGCGATGCTGAAATCAACAAGTTGTGTGCCATGAGACCTCGTTTAGCAAAGATAATTGAGACAGTACATATTTCAAGATATTGGAAAACTCTGACACTGACAGCCATAGAGCAGCAGATGGTTGTGGTATTGATTAAACGGACACATGGTCGTCGAAATAAGTTCATTGACTGTCAAACAGCGAAAGTGTGAAATGCAGCACTGCTTGTCATGGCCGTGAATACATGGTGGAATTTGACATTGGAGATACTTGTGTAAGCCTACTGAGTACAAGAATTCATCCTCAAACGGCTCAAGAATCCAAAATTCAGTGATTACAGGACTCTGTTCACATCACAGGATGAATGGACCATTGTTAGGTATGTCATGGAAGTTTTGAGGCCATTCTGGTACTAGACCCTGTGGATGTCGAAACGACATATGGTTACTCTGCCTCAAGTTATCACTGTCTACAATGAAATGTTCAATCATATGGATGGCGTTATGCAAGCTTTCGCTATGACGAAGACTTGATGGAAGGAACAGTCCATCTTCACTCCGAAGTTAGCAAGCTAAAAGCTGTGCAAATATTATGCCGAAGTTACTCCAACGACGGGTTTGCTTCTCGTATCAGCAGACATCCTTGATTCTTTCTGGACATTGAGATGTTTCAGGAACTCGCACAAGCAAATGGGGAATAATCCTGAGGAAGAGACCTCCTATACTACCCAACACCAGGATGCATTTCTGAAGTATGTGGGGAATGAATACTGCACCAAACCTCGACATTTGCCCGTCATTACACCTCAAAGCATAATTAACAACAATCTCTTCCCCTCTGCAATAGCTTCCAGATCTAGTCAATCTTCTCATGATCCATATGATGTGCCCAGCCATGATGAAGAATACATAATGCCAAACGATATGGTCAAAACGACGCCCGAATGATCCGATGGTGCAGCATGCTCAGTGATCGCTGCAAGACTCAATTCGAATTTACCGACTGAATCTCCACATAACTGGGGGCAAAGTAATGTGAATCTTAATGATTACCACTCGCATCCTATCGAGATTAGCAGTATATTTTGGATACCAGATATCACCGACTGGTGGCATCCGTGAGTGGAAATGCACTCACAGTATGGTGATCTCCCCAATGTGGCACGCGACCTATTCTCTATCATACCACACCACATCGCAGTGGAGGCTAGTTCGTCTTGTGGGCGAGGTGTTATCAGCTGGAGGCAGTTAAATACCAGATGAGAGACCCTTTCCAACAACGTCATTGTAAAGCAGTTTGCACGACCCAACAATGGGATATTGGGACGCGATGACCTAGCATTGCACATCACAAATTCTGAAAATGACTTGAAAATGTAGAGAGAGGCAGAGGAAGGGAAATTGCACAGAATGGCCAAGGTACATGACTTTTTGGAAATTTGGTAGAGCAGCCAAAACCTACGTGCTATACAGAAGGAATCTCATGCTTCAAGCAAACAATTGACAGCCGTGGGATACCATTCAGAGACTGAAGAGATCGTCAAAGCGTCATGGGCTAACTTTTGACATGCTGGTGTGGCTGCATTTCAATTGTCGGAAAGATCACCTTTGCCACCAGCTTAGAGTGCAATGGACCTCCCCAGAGCACGAACTCAAATATTGAATGTCCACCAAATCCGAACAATCGACTGACATCCAGCTGAAGTGATGAGCATAGCACACCTGAAAGCATTTCGTATACTGAAAATTGGCTTGACTGGAATGGGGCCTTGGATGAACCAAACTACACAGAAGACAACTGCGAGGCCGACAAAGAATCCAACATAGAGCTAGATAATGCTGTCGATGATCCAGAAAGCTCAGTGGTGTGGGACGTGATTGCCACACTGAATGTTCCAGGATTGATTCGGCCAACATGGAGGTTGAGAAAAATCGCTGAAAAGGTGTTGATCATGGTCAGTACAATGCACACGAGCAGGAATAAGGGGAACAAGAAGAAGTAGGACAGAAGTTGTCAATTTATGTTCAGCACGTTCTGCATGTCGTTTGACCGAGAATTTGATTTTGAGATATATTATGGGAGAACGTTGGGCAGTGGCATGTGAATATTGGTAAATAAAAAGAAGTATAGTGGGCGAAATCGGTGATTTGGCAAGATGTATACATGTTAATATAATGAGAGGGACCAGTGCATGAATATTACTTAGGTTGGCTTTGCCAAAGGGCCGAGTCTCAATCAGGCAGAGAGGCAACCAATAAGTTCAAATCATTATCATCGCAACTACTGATGGCAGCAGATATGGAATGGACAATACATGAATATGAGGGTCAACGGAGCGTCAACTATTGTTGGTTGTGTAAGTATGGTAATTGAAAAGTTATTTGGTTGCTGTTATGAATAACTGACATATTGGCACCCTTTATAGGCAAAACAGACTGCAACACAGTCGCTGCCCCATTCTGACAATGAGCGTCAACCGAGCGTCAACAAGTATTGGCTTTCCATCTTGGGTATTCTGAGTGGGAATTCGTTGAAAACATCCATTAATGAAGTATTGGTTGCCTTCAGCGGTGAAAACAAATGCAACACACACTCTTCCCCATTCTAAAAGTCATCCTCAACCGAGGGTCACTGATTTTGGTGTTGCATCTTGGTAATCTAACTGGCAATTGGTTGCACAACTCTGTAAATGAGGTAGTGGCCACCTTTGGAGGCAAACACAAAGGCAACGCAATCCCTACCACATCCTGAAAATGAGCGTCAACGGAGCGTCAATCATTCTTGGTATTGCATCTTGGGTAACCTACCTGGCAATTGGGTGCAAACATACATGAATGACGTATTGGCCGCCTTTAGCGGTAAAACCAATCGTGACACACTCCCTGCCCTATCCTGAAAATGAGCGTCAATGAAATCTCAACGATTTTTGGTGTTGCATCTTGGCTAGTCTAAGTGTCGCTTTGTGGCAATGATTCGTATATGAGGGAATGGCAGCCTTTTCAACCGAAACAGTGCATGACATATTCGTTACTCCATCATGCAAGTGAGTGTCAACGGAGCGTCAACAATTTGTGATCATGTGTATTGGGCAGTCAAGCCATTGCCCAGATATATGAGCTCATATCGGAACTATTGACCCCCTTTATAGGCAAAATCCAATATATAAAAGGAAAAACACAGATTGCAAAATAATTGATATTGCAATCTGCGAAACATGCAAAAAGAGATTATTGGCTGCTGAATTCGTGATTTTGGTAAGATACTATTATCAAACTGCCAATGCAAGAGGATTATATGAATCTACAGATAGACCCGCTGGGCGTCCCGCTGACAACCCACCAAATTCAGATGAGTTGAGTGATCCGCTTTGAACCCTACCCGAATTGACAGTTCTGATGTATTGACGACCCGGACGGTGAATTTGGCAACTGTTCGGCTTCGACCAGGACCTGGACCTGGAGCAACGGTCTGGAACTTTCTGTAACACTACAGTTTAGTCAATTTGGTGATTATTCGAGACCGCTGTACAGATCAGCAGGAGCTGCTGAGACTTTCTGTGTACGTCAGTGGCAGCACTTGGAATATGTATTCTTTGGCAGTGGTCCATAGTGTGCCAAAAGCTGTGTTGTCTATCACATTCGGTATCAATTAGACATTGGTTTCATCATTGTCGAGATTTGCAGTGGCACAATTTGGCAATAATTCCCTATCGAAGTGTATGTAAGTATATATATCAACTTGATCAGTGAGCAGACAGTACTCGAGGGCTATCTGAGAACCACCAGGCACGGGCGTTCCAGCGCAAATAAGGATTTACTTTAGGGAGGTGGTCCAGCATGTTGGGAGATACACTTGGAGACCATAATCAAGTGACTTTGGAGATTCACTTGGTGGCTATAATCAAGCAAACTCAGAGAGGCACTGGGAGGCCATGATCATGGATACATTAAGATCATTTTGGATGTGGTGTTCAAGTGAGATTGGAGATGCAGGTAGTACCCATGATTGACTGACATTGGGGATGTACTGGGTGGCTATCATCAAGCGAGTTGGGAGATGGTCTTTGAGGTTGTGACAAATTTAACCCTGCGATGCACCTGGAGGCTACCATTGTGGGAATGTGGAGGTTCACTTGAAGGCCATAATCAAACATGGTAGGAGATGCACTTGGAAGCAGATATTAAGTAAACTCTAATATGCACATGATGGACATCATTGTGTGCAGTTCAGGATGAACATGGAGGCCAAGATAATGCAGGTTGTGAGATGTACATGGACTACAAGAGCTTGTACACTGAGAGATGAACTGGAAAGGTACAATCAGGCAACTGTTGAGATGAACTTTGAGGCTGAGACTAAGCGAACTCCGGGATATACTCAGTGGCTGTGATTGTGTGAACTTAGTCATGGACTCAGAGGCCGGGATTGGGTGAATACAGAGATGTACTCTGTTTCAATGATCGAGCAGAATTGCAGGTATACTTAGATTTGGTCAGTATGGGGGCAGTTAGGCGTAAGTGTAGTACACCGCATGTCAAGACCCATTTCAGTGGTTAGCTCATAATTGTGGCAACATAGAGAGTAGTCTTCAACATGGTTCCCCACCGGATGAGATAATGAGAGACAGGCAAGGATCAGGACACAATAGAATCTTCGGTTGACTCTGCACGTGGTGGATGTCAGATACAGGATGTACTAAAGATCATGCCATGGTGAGATCGACTCGCATGATTTTACTTTGCATACTCACCTCCTGGTTGAGTTGTGAACAAGCAACAGAAAGAAGCAAGAAGAAGAGGAAAATTATAATCAGAAACTGGGACTTAGGTAAAGTTCCTGAGCAATTCAATTGCCATTTCCGGCACAGCAGGCATGACCCCGTGTCCTGGGGGTAAGAAGGGGATCATTAGGAATTTGACATTCAATTCAGCTGGTCACACCCCTAATTACCCATCCGATCCAAATCATTTCGTTCTTTATCCACCATCTCTTTCATGTCTACAACTCAGACATTATCACAGAACGTATATTGAAATCATCTCTCTGTATATCACCCTGCCATGATCATGAGTTATTGCTGAGTACAGCATACACCAAGTACTGCATACAGCAAGTACAGCATACATCAAGTGCAGTATTCACAAAATATTACATACAACAAGGTCAGTATTCTCCTTGTACAACATACAGTGAGAAAAGAGTACACCAAGCTCAACATATAGTGTGTAATGTATATACTGAGGAAACCACACACTCAGAACAGCATATACCTAGTACAGCATACACTGGTTACAGTATACACTGAGTATATCATAGCCCAAGTACAGCATTTGCCAAACAGTGACTGTCTCCCCTCATTCTCATACTTACGAGTTATCCCCTCATCGTAACTTCTACCTCTTTCATTCCTCACTTCACATAGAGCACCACTAAACTGCTCTCAATTCTAGCCCAAAGGTGAAGTGATCTTATAACCTTCTCACAGTAGCATATGACTTAGTGTTTCTTGAGTACGTCGTTATGTAGCTTTCGGTTAGGGCTTGCAGCTTCTATCTAGAGTGTGTGTGATCTTAGATAGAGACTGAATCAATCAATCAGCTCGACAGGTTCAACACATCAGGTTGTCAGATGTCAATCCAAGGAACACAGTCTCAGCACCAGTCAGGCATTCCAACTACCCTATGTCTGATCAACAACTCCCAAGTGCTCCCGCCATGTTGCTCAAGCGAGGCCTCCAAGTGCATCTCCAATGTCACTTGGATCAATGCCTTCAAGTACATCTCTAAGTTTACCCAATCATGGCCTCCAACTCCATCTCTCAGTTTACTGAATCTTGCCATCTAGGCCCATCTCCAAACGTACTTGGCCACATCAGCAAAAAACAGTTCTGTCCGGGCGGGATGGCTCCGGCAGAGTGGACGCGCTCCCTCAGAGCCGTCAGAGACACCCCGGTGGCGGAATACTCCGCGCCCGGCGTCAAGACCACTAGTCACATCACATATTGCCCTCTCATTGCTGTTTCGGCGTTTCTTCCCGCTCTGTTGGTCACCTATTTTAAACAAACACTCCGGCGATGTGGCCAACTGTGACCATATGTCGGAATGGGTTCATTGGGTACATGCTTGCATCGGGATTGCAATGCAATGGGTGACGCTGCGAAAATCTATCCTCGCGTTCCTTCTATATTGAGTTCGAGGAGCGTAGGAAGGTGAGAAGATATGATACTACCCAGCCGTGAGGATCCACAAAATCTCGGACAGAGTGAGTGAGACCAAAAGTTGGGAAAGATAGAGTGTGAATTTTCATTGTATGATAAGAGGAGATGGAAATGAGATGATGTCTATCTACTCCGGGGTCTGCTGAATATATACTCCCCGT
>Ga0307512_10005244_pt1 | contig 13630 bp, 12 predicted proteins | sample 14_EM_MG_FD_200267 | JGI IMG/M metagenome (GOLD analysis project Ga0307512, IMG submission 200267) | Populus trichocarpa ectomycorrhiza microbial communities from riparian zone in the Pacific Northwest, United States - 14_EM | ecosystem: Host-associated > Plants > Roots > Unclassified | place... | reverse complement strand
GCGTCGTGTCCGTTCCGCGACGCATCGTGCAGTGGTGTCCACCCGTCGTCGTGAGCAGCGGAGATGTCGGCGCCCTTGTCCAGCAGCAGCCGTGCCACCGCGTCGTGTCCGTTCCGCGAAGCATCGTGCAGTGGTGTCCACCCGTCCTCGTGGGCAGCGGAGACGTCGGCGCCCTTGTCCAGCAGCAGCCGTGCCACCGCCTCGTGTCCGTTCCGCGACGCATCGTGCAGTGGTGTCCACCCGTCGTCGTGAGTAGCGGAGATGTCGGCACCCTTGTCCAGCAGCAGCCGTGCCACCGCGTCGTGTCCGTTCCGCGACGCATCGTGCAGTGGTGTCCACCCGTCGTCGTGAGCAGCGGAGATGTCGGCGCCCTTGTCCAGCAGCAGCCGTGCCACCGCGTCGTGTCCATTCCGCGAAGCATCGTGCAGTGGTGTCCACCCACCCTCGTGGGCAGCGGAGATGTCGGCGCCCTTGTCCAGCAGCAGCCATGCCACCGCCTCGTGTCCGTTCCGCGAAGCATTGTGCAGTGGTGTCCACCTGTCCTCATGGGCAGCGGAGATGTCGGCGCCCTTGTCCAGCAGCAGCCGTACCACCGCCTCGTGTGCGTTCTGCGATGCATCGTGCAGTGGTGTGCACTTGTGGTTGGCAACGGCGTCACAGTCTGCACCTGCTGCTAACAAGTTGCCAACTGCTAGAGCGCAACCTTCCTCTGCTGCAACTCCGAGTAAGTGATTGCGTTGATTTTGGACTTTGTTATAATCAATGCTAGAGTTGGCCAGTCGTTTCAGAAGACAAAATGGTGGTGAGGGTGGATTGTTCTGATGGCTTATGGTCAGTTCTAAAAGGACCTGACGAACATCAAGTTCTATGTCATTCATATGCCGTGTCAAGTACTCGAGCGAGTATTTAAGGAATGGTCTCGTGTTCAGATATTGAACAAATTGGCGATAATCTGCATCTCTCCAGTCATCCGTAGCGCATTGGAAACTGTATATAAGCTCTTCGTGATGGAGCTTTAGATACCTGACACAGGTTGTCTGAATCATTCTTCGGGCATGTTGTCCATTATCAATGTCTGGGAAACAAGACCGAGTCACAGCTTGATGAGGGCGGAGGAAGAATTCGCGAACTGTTTGATGCATGACTTGAACAACGGCAAGTTCCTCAACTTGAAAGAATGACAAATTTAAATCGTACGAACACCTCAAGTGGAATGAGGGACTTACCATCGAGGCCTGTGGCGGGACTTTTCCTAATTTCCACAAAACCCCCCACGCAGTGAGTCAATCGCCTGTGAACGTTTGGCTTATCATCTTCCCATGATAAGTCAGGCGGTGGGTCCAATATATCGCCAGGAATCGCCAGAGCGTGGCCTAACTCAGCGAGCTGTATAGGACGGTGAGAGAACAGACAGAATTGAAGAATTCGCATGCCATCCCTGATGTCGTCCAAATCACCGTCGTCTTTATCGCTATCATCTTCATTGCAGCCATGCTTATCGCCGCCACTTAATCTTGCAAGCATATACTTATAATAACTTTCAAGTCCCTTAGGTAGTGATTCGAGGAGGTTCAGTAATTTACGCGGTGACGAGCCATTCCTGGCAAAGCGCACCAAGCTTTGTCGAACCAAATGCACCCACAAAAACACACCATCCGCATTCTCGACAATGTAGTCCTTCGCCTGATTCCTGACACCTTGAACTGAGTGAAACACTGGATCCTGGAGAAACGCATCGGTATAAAATTCAATATCCTTCCTGTTCCTTTCTTGCAGTAAGATCCGCTTGCATCGACTTGAAAGATCTCGATGAAACTCATTTAGTGGTCGACTAGCGAGGAAGACTTTTACCACGCAATCCTTGTCAGCAGAAACAGACAGGTCCCATAAAAATTGAACAATATCCGCCCTATCAGCACTATCGGACTCATCCATAGCGTCAACAATCAGGACAAGCTTTCGTTTCAGCGGATGTGTTCGGCAAGCACGGAGGATAGTCTTCAAGGTTTCATAAGGCCAGGTTTTAGATGGTCCAGATGTTCCGGTTCCAGCAGTCCGCAAGTCACGATCAGCACCTCCATGATTCCGATATGGTTGTTGGAAATGAGTGAAGAACGATTCGTCTGCTTTGAGAATATCATAGAGTAAGGATTGCAACATGCTGCGATGGTCTCTCTCTAGTTCCTCGTCCCGGTGGCTATAAAAGAACTTCGCAACAATTGCTCCATCCAGTGGCAAGTGATCCGTGAAATATCGTACCAGCGTGCTTTTGCCACTACCTGGCTTTCCTTCAATGAACAAAAGGCTTGAATGATTAGAAGTGTTCCAAGCACGATACTCTTGGCACTCCCAGAGCCACTCAAATGTGTGTTCATAATTTGCGGAGATCTTCTGATACCGTGTAGTATTAATTTGGAGGGTCTTTAGACAAACTGTGATTACGTTAGATAATCAGGATTAATCATTGAATAGAAGGCGGACATTTGTGGGCCATACAGACCTTGTCTTTCTGTATCGTAATCAAGAAGTAGTTCGGAAGGCTTTTGTAGCCCTAGATCTCCTGTCGAGGGCGGATTCGTGACCAGCAATCTCACCGTTGAGTATTCTCGCCGCAATGTTGCCATCATTGGACGAATAATATCCATCAGCTCTCTTCCTGTTTCCACAGTTTGATTATCAAGGTCTAAAATAAATGTCAATTTCCGCCTGCTCCGTCGTGACGTCTCCAAATCAATGCTTCGACTGTGTAGTTCGGCCTCGCTGATTATTTGTTCCAGGGCATCCCATAGACTTTTGAGAGTGGAAATATGTAATAACTTCTTAAAAGATTCTTTAGGATCATCAGCTCCAACTTTAGTTAGTTCCCAGTCATCCAAAGTTGCCAAAGTCTTTGTCAGAAATGACTCCAGAAGATATTGCTGTTGAGATGACGGACAGCTGTCGAGCACCTGATTGAGTATAGTGCACGCCGCGACTAAATTGCGCCAGATGGTGGAATTCGATGATTTCGCCGAGCTATAGAAGAAGTACAGCAATAAATTGTTGGCTTCACTATCCTGCAAGGTGCGGACAATATGGGACGCAGCGCACTCCAAAATAGGCGAACCTCGGAAGACCAGTACATCCAACTCATGCTTGGACCACATCTCGTAGTCTAGGCTGTGGAAGATCCAAAAGAATCTACCGTCTTTCTCAGGCTCACCTGTCTTTGAAAGTATCTCAATATAATGATTTTGATCCACGAAGAAATCATCGGCTACTCTTGCCGCGCTGAGAAGTGGCCGCAGAATTTTTTCTCTGCTAGTTTGAGCTAACATAGCATCAGTCCCCGCTAACTGGAAGTTCGATTCCAATGACGACCCGAAAAACGCTACTTGGCGGATTATGGACATTTTATACCGAAACTTAGGACGTACCAATACACTCCCTCAAGTGTTTAACCACCGTTTGATAGGTAACGTCAACCGGAGTGGCAAATTTCGCAATATCTGTATGGTTTTTCTCGACTGGGAATCGTTGCTCGGATGGCAGATATAATTGAGCAGATAATGGCCGAACCATTTGTACCTCTGCACCATCTCTTGCAAATTCGCCCGACATTGACTACATGAATTAAGTAACATTTCGAGCGACACTTCGGAGAAGGGAGCATATTATTTACCATTCTGACTGACGGTGTCATCACTGTTTCATAAAAGCTAATCACTGTGTGCTTGAACATTTCCCATACGTATAACATAGACTCCTTTTGCTCTTCTAGGAATTCTGAACCCTCTTTTAGTTGCATGATCAAGTTATTGTTTGGTTTGCCCGAGTAAGCGGCCACCATGTCTTCCAGTTCGTCGGTTCGTAAGCCTTGGTGAGGTGTTCCAAAAAAGACGATCCCACGGGTTGAATCTAGGATGGACTTATGATGTGGATTTCGATATGACTCCATTAGTATCTGCCAGAGGCAATTATGAGCTTGCGGTTGAACGTTTAAAAGGCGCACATGCTCACTTGTAGTATCAAAATGCCTCCCAAACTGTGCCCTAGGAAAATGATGGGCCGGTCCTAATGTACAGAATACGATAATCAACACCTAGACCTCGTTGCTACTAAGGACACTTGCATACCTTGGGTGTGCTTCTAGAATTTTCTAGATTCTGAATAAAGTTTCTTCTGTAGTCGACCAGTCTCTTGTCGCTTCTATCAAGTCCAACGAGGCTACTGTCATAACCATACGTCATAATCCTAACACTATTGACATCTTTAGGTAGGAAATCTTTAAGCCACATTTGGTGAGTCTCACGGTTCCTCCAGGAACCGAAGGCATGGCCTGCAAGGCCAGTCACAGCAACAACACTGAGTAGGACTGATGTCAGAACCAAAGTTTAAGTAGATCGAGTGCAACTAACTCTGCAACAATGTTCCCTTCGGGAGAATTCAATGGCGTCAAGCCATAAAAATGACTATCAATCACAAGAATATTATTGTCCGTGGTGTGCACATGGTTGAAATCATTTGGCTTCAGACCATGAAAATATGTCGTACAGGTCCCTAAATTAAGCAATGCAGTCTGAGTCTGAGTCGAGTCCAGACACGGGTAGAGCGAAAGCTGAAGATTATGATCTTCGAGACAGGGGTCGATCGTTACGAGAGCAGCAAGTAGAGTAACCTCCTTCCAATCTGGCGGAACGTTGGCTATTCGGAAACACTTTGGCCCATCATTACCGGTGCGAGTGAAGCTACGGCCGCGATCGTCGATATCTGAAAGCAAAAAGCTACTTAAATCACACTCGTTATGTCGGGATATATTTTTGACCTCAAATGACATGTATGGTGCTGCTGTAGCTGTAGGACTATAGGTAGCAGCATCAAAAGTGTAAGTGGATCCTTCCGCTTGTGACCTGAGTTGGTGGGCTGAAGTTGGTGATGGAGACGGGATGGGGCGCTTATTCGATGGCAGGTCGGGCGCCAGATGATCTGCTGCTCGTCGTTTAGACATCGTTGTACCATAGGTTGATGCGAGGCTTGAAAGGGTGATCGATAGTAAAAGAAATCGAATGGCTTTATTCAAACTTAGTTAGAGACGACGCTAGTTCGATGATCAGAAGTGGGACGGGGTAATGGACTCTTCCTCCATTGCTGTTACCGATGGGAACAAGCATTGTTTTACGCCCCCTATTGCGCCTTGCGTTCGCACACAAAGTGAGCTAAACTTATTGATGATTTGATTGGCGGCACACCGATTACAAGGTTATTTAGTGCAGATGATCAGTGGTTGGCATGTGGGATACACGACACCTGGCCTAGTTCCAACCCCAAATTGTTACAGTACATGCGCAACTCAAAATTAAATACAGCTGCGGCACAACGAACGTGGACGGTGGATAAATTCAAATGGTACAGTTTGAATTCGGTCTGCATTGCACCGCATGGTGCCGGATTAAGTCTCAAGGGTAAGATGTTTCATACACAGCCAAAGTAAAGACTAACCTAGTTTGGTTAACTTGCGGGGTAACCGTTTTTGTTTGTTTTGTTTTAATCATACTGTATTCACTCTAATTAGAGTATGACAGTAGCGGGGTAACCGTATGTCATGCTACGATTTGGTTTCATGCTTCATCCAATAATCGGCTGCATCCTTATCCATTCAATGATGCGGCACACCCAGTTTGTGTGCGATCGATCCATATGAACCAGGGTGAGAACAGGGATTTTTGTGATTCAAGTATTGAGTACCGGTCACCACTCTGAGAAGTTTAGAAAACTATCATGCCCTTAACGATGTAATGAACTAACGTGCAATGCAGTTAAAATAGCCGCAGGAGCTAACCAAAACTCCCGATGCCTGTCCATTCGAGAGAATACCTTCCACAACACATTAACAAGCGGGATTGACTAACGCAAGAGTGGAAGATTTTGCGTGCAATGGCAGCCTGACATTTGACCTCGTACCCCAGCCCTTGGATCTCACGTGATTTTATACGAACCGAAATGGTGAGTCTGATCCAAATTGGGATCATGAAAACAGTGAGGTGAAAGGGCCTGGAGACATGACTCCACCAAAAATTCAAATCACCTCCAGAGAGCTGAGCTTTTGGGGGTTATTAATTTATATCTACCTGAGTCAATGCCGAGTTTTTTTTAAAACATTCAACCACATGTACTCTCACTGCAGCCTGAACCCGAAGTTGATCTGGGCTTAATCTGGACTGTGACCTGCTGGTCCCAGCTGCTCCCAGACACTCTCCTTATCTTTGCACATGTAGTTTTGTCTGGCTTGCTTAGAGCCCCATACAAGCTCTTTTTCCCCCACTCTAAACTCTTCTTTCCATCCAAATCCGGTACAAACCTATGGTGTTGAGATTTTCACTGGGTTAATGAGATGCTGATCCGGTTGACCCGTGAACTTTTGTGGGAGCGAAGTCTCCAGGCTCTCTCACACCTTCCTTACCCCTGCTACACTATTCCCTTTTTATCACTTCCACTTTCATCTTAGTTCATGCCACACAAATATATTTGAGAGCCTGATTCGAGGCCACCTGGCATTCATCCTAGTCCAGCTATTTGCTTTTTATTTTATTTCCTTGAACTTGATAATATGCGCTGTCACGTTTCCGGTTCACCTACTTACACCACTCGGACTACCGGAAATCCCCGGTTCGAAGAACTAGACACGAATGCAAGATTTGAGTCCCGCATAACCTCGAGTGACCTTCCTCGCCCTGCCTAAATTAGGACCATGAAAAGAAAATGGAAATAACCAGACTGCGCACGCTATGACTATTAATGCATTACTTTGCTTGGTGGAAAGATCTAGTGACGGCAATGGGGGACTAGTCCAATCTTGTCCCACGGCCAGACTGCTTGGCTATTACGTGGATTGCCATTTCCAGTATAGTTCTTTCGACATTGCGTCCTTTAGTTTCTCCTTTCTCACCTCCCCCCAGATATAAGACAATTGACGGGTCCCCCACAACCACCGCAACGCATGCCTGTCAACACTCTCGATTATACTAGCCTCGATCGAAGCCGTTTTCTATACCGATTATTCTCACTGCGCGACCTATAATACACAATATTAGCTATGTTAGAGCTACCAAATTTGCAGATATGAGGACAATAAAGTCGCTAGGACCTGCCCGGACCTGAGATAAGCATCGAGGGGTTTTTGTTTGTTACTAAGTGAGCAGGACGATAGTGTTGCTTGATATAGGGCGACCACAAGTCGTTTCATTTCGAGCGACTAATCTCTAGTGCCGTCGTTCGGTTCTAGTCCATTCCTCCGTCTCCTCCGTACGCGTCTACGTGCAACTTATCTTGTCAACGCCGTCGTCTTTCCCTTCGCTATCAGCTACCCCTTCTCCGGCATCATCTGCCCCACCGCTGTCACCTTCCGCACTTTACTTCGCAGTAATCTCTTCTCCGCGTAGTCGTCTACTTCTACCACGATGACCGCTGAAGGAGAGTTTTACACTCTTCGACACCGTACTCAACCTCCGGGAGAATAGCATTACCACCTTGTGCTAAGTGACCGCCTACAACGAGGAACTGAGGTGGATCTGTCAACAGCTTGACCCGCATGCGTCTATAACAGTTATTCAACTCAGACATGTATAGAGAGAAGTCCCAAATGAACTCGGCAGTCTACAACTCGTTACATAGTACTGCTACCTACGTGATGAATGAGGTCGCTACATCCGGGAACCTACGCCCAGCGTATCCCTCCGCGACGATGACCTGACCTCTGGCGCCCAGATTTAAGAGGGTACCACTAACAAGGAGGAGCGCAAGGAATGTAGCTAAGCGGTGAGATGGGAGCTTTTATTTGCCTTTAGGTGGGAAGCCATTTGGCCGAGGGAGGTGAATGTACGGTTCATTGCGGTTCGGTTAGGGTTGTGCACCTGGTTATGTGTAACTCAATACTGTATATTGATAGGCACCCAAATGGTATCTCCCAACTATTCCAGTGTACCATCATCCGTCTACTTCGACACGATGCACATCACTATAACTGTATAACATCAGCACTCTACATAATCACTAACTACACAAATACCGCCTACCTTCATCGGTTGGCTTACGTCAGTGGTAGCAAAAGTCCGCTCTATCCGGGTAATGCCTTACCCTGTACCAGACTATGATTTGCTGACCTGGAGATGTTTTAACAGAAGGACGATAAGTGACTTGCTGTCATATGAGTGATGCTCTTATTATACGAGTGATGAAATTGTGACCGAGTGATGGCCTTTGACATTCCTATGATATGCATTAATCTTACATCCACTGTAGTATAACTTACATGTATGATGATGTAGGAACGGAAGAGCCCACTTGACGGCATGGGCTAATTTAACCAAAAAAGAGTAGTAATCAGAAACTCCAACTGTGCCAGTGACCTCCAGCCGCCCCAGCGGGGCACTGGTCTTGATATACCTGCCCATGACAGAACAGCATCGGGCCCCAAATTGCAGGAGGACTATTTCCATCTCTCGCTTGCATTGTGCATGCATGCAGGAACATAGTTTTGTATCCATCCTCACACATTCTGGGCTCGTTCTCATTTCCACCCGACTAGAGTGCAACATTCTCCAATTATTATGACAAGATGATAAACCGTACCGCACTTCTAGGATCCTCTCTGGGTTGAGACTATGCTGTCGCAGCAGTCAGAAACTTGGCGTTAATGTTGCTATGTATTGTCACGGCAGTGTGTTGCGTTCGAGGTAAGGGTTGCCGCGGCGGGGATGTGAGATGCCCAGAGCCAGCTCTCTGCAACTCAATATTGACAACGTACCTCAAGCGCTTCGGGCAGCGAGAAGACGACCAGTGCTGGTGGTGCGGAAAGGCCGCCCCGACACGAGAGCATCTCTTCGGCCACTGCAAGAAGTGGGCGAACGAGTAGCAGGAACTTTGGAAAGCAGTCGGGCGGGAAGCCGGCTGGTAAGCGGAAATGTGCAGGCACGTGCAAATATCCGAGCTGTTTTCCTGGAAAAGTGTGATCAAGCGGTATTAGACTTCCTGGCGGCTACAGAAGTCGGGAAGTTCCCACGCCGCTGAGCTGAGCAGAGCGGGGCAGGGTGGAGCAGAGTGTAGCTAGCAGTCTTTCACTTCCTTTCTTTTGTTTTTCAGTATGCTATTCACTTGCGTTTTTCGTTTGTTGAAAGAGAAGAAGGGTAGAAGGAGGGGGGCACCAGACGGTAATATATGTGGGAGTGTAAAGTAAGATTACCGCTAAAGATATAACCCTTCTGGCGAGGCGTCAATATTGAGTTTTGTTTTGTTTGTTTTAGTCATTCTGAATGCACTCTAACTAGAGTATGGCAGTACCTAAACTCCCCTCCCCCAGAGCACATGCATCCGTGAAATCCTATCCGTCAACAGAACAGGATGAAACTTGACGTAGTCGGGTGTGCAAGACGAAATCGGAACTGTTTTAGCTTCGAACGATTCCGGTGTCTATAGGAGCAGCGATTAAACCGTTCCGATTTTAACCTTACATACCCGAGTATTATCTGAAAGTCTGTACTTTTAGGACCTTTATCATCACCAACGCGGCAAAAGCATCATGCCCCACTTCACAAAGCATGCAAAATTTGTATCTGTACACACGCCGTGGGGATAAATTAATAACCGTGCATGAACGTCTGTTGTTTGGTTTTATGATGACATCATACCACGTGGGACTTGGCATTATAACATGTAGCGTCTCGCGGCTCTCCCACCACATCGCGTTCCCCCACCCAACCACCTCCGCACCATGGCACCCGCAACCCTCTCTCTCACCGCCCTCAAGATCCGCCTAGCCAAAGTCGACCGCAACAACCCGCTAGAGCTACAATCACTCTACGACAGTCTCTTCTCCCTCGCATCATCGCCAAAACCAATCGCGGTCGGCGACCTAACCGAGAGCGAAATCTTCCGCTACTTCTCCCTCCGAAACAAAGTCCAGCGCGCTCACGGGTTTAGCGAACACGAGATCCCGCTGCTGACACCGACGTCGCTGCCCCTCGACGTGGCGCTGCCAAACTTTGACGACAAGAAGGAGTGGCTCGGTATGTGCGCGACTCTCTTCCGGAACTCGTGCTGACCCCGTAGATACCGCCCTCGAAATGGTGAATGCAGTGTGGGGTACCGAGAATGAGGCCGGCCGCAGAATTGCCGTCGAGTGTCTGATCACAGACGTACTGTACCGCATCCGCCAGCACGATTCCGCGGAGCCCTCGGGCAGCGCGCTGCCGCCCCCGTCCCCAATGCCGCGGTTGCACCTCCGCGGATTCGCCGAGGCGTCGCTGTCATTCCGTGCCGTTAGCCCCGCCGGAAAACCGGTAGTCATTAATGGACGCTGCGACGTGGGTTTCGGGTACATTGAAGACGAAGAGGAGGCGCGGCGGCCGCTGGCAAAGCAGCATACATTCCTAGCGGTGCTGGAGGCGAAGCGCGGCGGAATGTTTGACAGTGCGTTTCCGCAGCTGTTGGCGTATATGGCGACTATACACCATGCGCGCCGGGAGGCTGGGAAGAAGAATACCACCGTGTATGGGATCATGTCGGATGGGTTGCATTACGCGTTTGTTGAGGTTGATAATAATTCAATGGTATAGAGCACTCTCACAAGGGATACGGGGAGGCTGATAAGGGTGTAGGTTTATCGGTCGGAGAAATATAGCTTGATTACGGACTTTGAGACGGTGTATGATTTTGTGGCGAGGATGTTTTTGTGTGCGATACGGAGCTCACCGAGTACGTCTCCCGTTAAGGGGTATGCGCAAATGATGGAGGAGGTGGAGGGGTTCCCGAAGGTTGTTGATGACCAGTACTTTTGTCATGGCAATGGGGATTGGTTGCAGCTGGTGTATGATGATCCGGATCCGGTTGAGGTTATTCCGTGAGTACGGTAGGCGGGAGTAATGATACTGATAGTTTTCTCCTTATTTCATACACTTTTTATGCCCGGTAACACCTCGAGGACCGGTATTTTGCAGGATAACCCTTACTCTGTTTGAAAATCCCATCAGTTGCCATGGGTGTTTTTACTCAAGCACGGACCGTGAGTCAAAAGAATCCGTAATACCCCTTTTACCTTCTCTGTCCCTTTGAGACACAGCCTTCCTAATTACCACATCCCCCTGTGATCTCTTGATTTCGACCGTAACCACTCTCACAGCACCGGTATATATCTTCAAACCCTACCAGATCGCGCCCCTCGACGTCATTCAACTTACAGAGGTATCGATCACTATACAAGAGACAGCACTATGCCACACACGGTGACACACCTAGTATTTGATGAAGCGAAGTGAGGTGCCGGATGCAGGGCAGGAGACTGGGATATTGCGTGATGTTGAGATCAATCGAGTACGAATAGAGATATTATATTGACTATTGTACAAAGGTGATTGTCTAAAGCGCAAAAACAGAGAGACAGGCATGTATAAATGGGAAAGGAGAGACCATACTCGGTGAAGCTGAGTATCACAACCGGAGCCTGATGCTGAGCATCACTCCCTAAGCTAGGCCTACTCCTCGGCATGGGTGCTGGTAGCGACCATGGGGGCTACAAGCAACTAGTCTCATGCTCGCAGCCTTAGGCGGATGGGGGCTGTAAGCCCCCGAACGCGCAGGAGCCGTCGGGCCAATCCCATGCCAACACCTGAGCGACAGGAGCATGAAATTTGCAAAGACATACACTAAAGGAATAGAATGTACAAGTAAAATGTAATACCGCCATTCAAAACCCACGAACTTGCATAAATACCAGATATATGCAAGGGTAAAATCTCAATCCCCAGCATCAGAGGGTTATCCTACATAGTGGGAGGTTATCCTGCAAAATACTTGCCGTGGAGGAGGCTACCATGAATAACAACCGTATTTCATAAGTCTTCATCTGAGAGGTGCATGCCTCAGTATAGGTAATAAGTAACGTTTTCCCTTCCCCCTCCGGGTGAACGGAGCTCACCCCTTCTACCCTTCTGCTCCTTTAGCAAATGAAACGTAAAAGAAAGGCGCACAACATCCACCCCCGCTCTCCTTCTTGGCGTGGGAATTTCCCAACCTCTGTTACTGCAAGGAAGTCCATCACCCCCTGATCCCACATATTCAAGAAAAACAGCTGATATCCCAACGGTAAACGATCTTGGTGAGGCGTTGTGTAGAGTAAACTACCGCGGTATAAGATATGGTATAAAATAGATGATGTGTTGTAAACGTAGTTTGATTTTGATTGATTCACATTACAATTCCACGGCAGTAATCATGGTGGCATAAATCTGTCAGTAGTGGCGATGCCACCAGTACTCTCCCACTACAGATGGCTTGTAATGTTGAGAGTAGTGATAGAGAAGCATGATTGGGTTTATCTAGCCGTGGCCTAAAGGGCCGCATATGTACAATCTTCCATATCAAAAACATATATATGCGTAAGGGTACACGCTGATCTGCGACGCATTACCCTGAGGCCTGATACAAACCCGTATCTTCAAAATAAGGCATATATTCATACAAGCCTCAAATCCCGATGCAATAATAGTCGATCCATTCGTACATGCAACATGTAAATCGCTCTGGTGTGAGTGATAATTCGTGCAGCATGTACGTTGTAAGCTAAATTGGAGACGAGGTCTATTGCACTATCCAAGGGAAAATCGATGCTTTATATACATGGATAGTCCGGAGGTCCCTCGGAGATCGATTCAGTGGCGTTCAGAGTAGAATAGTGGTTGACGAGTGCGTAAGGTGTATGAATCTACGTGCATGTGTCTAGGTATGAGTCGAGCCAGCAACTTCAGGGTTTCAGCGACCTCCTTCCAGACAGTGTTCTCAACCGTCCCGTCCGTCCGGGAACATGCAGGATGGGCACGAGACGGCAAAGCGCCGTCCGTCCGGAGACGAACGGATAGGACTGCCGAGAACTGAGTTTCACCGTCCCCTGCCGTCAACTGCTGACATCCATGGAGCTTTCTCAGTGTACACAATATTGATATAAAACTCGTCACAATTATCTATCCTGACCATGAAGCAAGATCCTTTAGCGTCTGTTCCACCCTTACAATATCTGATTCCGTTGCTCCAAAGATCAGCCCTACTATATCCACAATTTCAGGCATTAAGATGCCTCTATAACATCATCTCTCCAATAACAGCTGCATTCATATGCAAGGACGGGACGGTTGAGAACACTGCTTCCAGACAATACCAAAATATGAAATACCATTCTAGTGCGAGTGATACTTCGTGGAGGGTTTACACGACAGGATGGTAGTGTAAATTGCTTATGTTGGGCCTGAGATATCGTGCCAATATCTGTGCAACTCGTGATATTTCAATTTGGTGTCGATATTTTCAAAGCAGCAGGACAGCTTTGTCATTTGAGATACAGGTTCAGGACATTTAATTTACTTTTACCTCGTACAATTTTGGCCGAATACTTTAGTGCAGTTTCTAGAAATTCCGTGTAGATGTGGTGTGTAGGTGTACAGTCATGATAATGGTGGTGGTAATGGTGATAAGTGATGGTGATGGTGATGATGGTAATCAGTGTTCCTAAGCGGCCCGGCCTCCATTCTGAAAGCCTGCGCTAAGGGCGGCCCGGCCTGCACGTGATTTAAAAAGCCTGCATCGGCCTGCATAAGCCTTGGTCTGG
>Ga0307512_10005243_pt1 | contig 13631 bp, 14 predicted proteins | sample 14_EM_MG_FD_200267 | JGI IMG/M metagenome (GOLD analysis project Ga0307512, IMG submission 200267) | Populus trichocarpa ectomycorrhiza microbial communities from riparian zone in the Pacific Northwest, United States - 14_EM | ecosystem: Host-associated > Plants > Roots > Unclassified | place... | reverse complement strand
CATGTGGTTGAAGAGTAGATTCTACCACATGACTATACTTTAGCTTAGGGGCGGCTTTGGGAGAACTTGGGCTTGGGATTCTTTGAATGTGTGATGTTGCGGACTCCGTCCTCAACACATAGCTTGGAAACATGCAATACAAGTCCCTTTTCAGCTACAAACCAGAAGGAAATGAGTCGATCGAAAAGCACTCCTGGACAGTGGTGCAACAGAATATTTTATTCATCCTTACACAATAAAACAACTTAAATTAACTACATGCACACTACCCAAAGCACAGAAAGTCCAAAATGTAGATGGAACTAACAACAAAGCCGGGCAAATTCTAGAAGCAATCAACCTCACAGTCAATAACAATGGGGAACAAGCATGTCATACCTTCTATGTCGCAGACATCGGCCAAGACGATTTCATTCTTGGCTATCCCTTCCTCAAAGCCTCAAACCCAAACATAGATTGGCGAAATGGTCGCATAGATGGCTTTACCACAGTTTCAACAGCCAAAGCTGACAATTGGCAACCCATTCTCAAGGGAACGAAACAAGTTGAAACCCCACCAATCTGGGTAAGATCCATACCTGGATGGGAAGAAGGCGACGAAATCTGGTTACAGACTAAAATTGCCAAAACTACAGTAGCTTCACAACTAGCTCAAGACACAGCAGACAAAAAGGAGCGCACCTGGCAAGAAATTGTCCCAGAATGATACCATTGACACGGGAAAGTCTTCTCAGAAGAAGCGTCAGAACAATTCCCAGATCGTCAACCTTGGCATCATGCTATTGAGTTGACGAAAGATGCACCTACATCGATTAACTGCAGAGTCTATCCACTATCTCCTAAAGAAAAAGAGGAACAACGCAAATTTCTCTCCCAAAATCTACGCCTACAAAGAATCCATTGATCCAAATCACCTTATGCAAGTGGATTCTTCCTTATCCAAAAGAAAGATGGCAAGTTTCATCCAGTTCAAGATTATCGAAACTTGAACAAATGGACAATTCCCAACAAATACCCATTGCCATTGATTTCGGAACTCATTTATGACCTTGCAGAGAAACGCCTCTTCTCAAAGTTTGATATTTGATGGGGATACAACAACATTCGCATTAAAGAAGGCGACGAATACAAAGCCGCCTTTAAAACTAGCGAAGGACTTTTCAAACCAACGGTTATGTTCTTTGGACTGACCAACTTCCCAGCTACCTTTCAAACAATGATGGACAACATCTTTCAAGATGAAATTGCTCAAGGATGGCTCTGTATTTATATGGATGACATGATCATTGCCACTGAAAATGATGAGGTACTCCATGAACTTCACATTAATCACATCCTGGACAAACTCAAGAAATTTGACCTATTCCTTAAACCGGAAAAATGTAAATTTCACCAACAAGAAGTTGAATATCTTGGAGTACTTATTGGTAACAGAACCGTCAAAATGGACCCCATCAAAGTTCAAGGCATTGCCAACTGGCCAACACCCCTAACCGTCAAAGATGTGCAAAGCTTCCTAGGATTTTGCAACTTCTATAGAGCGTTCATCAAGAACTTCTCTGATATTGCCTGTCCATTAAATGACCTGACATGCAAAAACGAACAATTTATCTGGACAGACGAACACAATAATGCCTTTTTAGAACTCAAAAGAGCATGCAGCAACTATCCAGTACTTCGTACCCCAGATTGGACCAAACAGTTCGTAATGGAAACTGACGCATCTGGTTATGCTCTTGGAGTAGTTATCGCTCAAGAGTTTGAAGACGGTATTCACCCCATCACCTTTCACTCTAGAAGTTTGCTCCCCGCTGAAAAGAACTATGATGCACATGACAAAGAACTCGCTGGTGTAATCTTCGGATTTAAATGTGGCCGCCCACTATTTCTTGGGGCTACACATGCAATTCGCATTCGTACTGACCATAAAAACCTACAGTACTTCCGCGATCCACACAAGATCACAGGACGACAAGCCAGATGGATAGAATTCCTACAAGACTTCGACTACACCCTTGAACACATCCTTGGATCAACAAACACCGTTGCTGATTTGTTGTCGCAAAGAAAAGACCTTAACAAGGGGGTAAATACTGACGAACCACGTGTTCTTCTCCCTGAACACCTCTTCATGCCAACAAAAACTACACATGCCAACAAAATTTTCCTTGAAGATGACCCAGATTTAAGACAAGACATCCTTCAAACCCTCCACAATTCCCCCACAGCTGGACATCCTGGCATATCGAACACTTGGGAACTTATCTGAGAACAATACGAGGGACCCAGACTTAGGGAATTTGTGGAGCAATACGTTAAAGGATGTGCCTGCTGTCAAGAATCCAAAACTAACATACACCGATCAAAAGCACCCTTACAACACTTTGATACACCTGTCGAAGAAGGCCCATTTCAATATGTATCGATGGACCTGATTACAGACCTTCCCAAGTCACAAGGCTTTGATTCCATTCTTACAATTGTCGATCAAGGCTGTTCTAAAGCAGCTAAATTCATCCCATGCACAAAAACGATTGATGGAACAGGCGTAGCACTTGAGTATCTGAAACATCTCATACCCTGGTTTGGACTTCCCAAAAGGATCATCTCAGACCGCAATCCCCAATTTACTTCTGCATTTGCAAAAGAAATGTGTAAGGCGCTGGGAATTCAACAAAATCTCTCTACTGCCTTTCACCCTTGCACTGACGGACAGACGGAACACATGAACGCTTGGATTGAACAATACCTACAACCTTGGACCTCTGGAAAACCTTCCGCCTGGAGCCAATTATTACCTGTTGCTGAATTTGCTCACAATTCTTGGAAACATGATGTTGCTCGCCGATCACCTCATGAACTTCTGATTGGAATCAAACCACAGGTGATTCTGAAACATCTAGAATCCCCTACCCCTGCTGCGGAGACACGTTTATGCCTTCTGGATGAAGCTAGACAATCGGCTCAAAAACTTCTCCTACATGTACAGAACCGCAAAGATAACAAGAAGTTGACAGAGATTAAAGAAGGTGACCAAGTTTGGCTCGAAGGTTGCAACCTCACTATTGCCAGCAATCGCAAACTTTCCCCAAAGTGATACGGACCCTTCAAAGTTTCACAAAGGATCAGTCCTGTAGCCATGCGACTCGCACTCCCCCCATCGATGAAGATTCATAACGTGTTTCACATAGATCTCCTCCTTCCATATAAGGAGATGGAACAATATGGCATGCCGTTTACACAACCACCTCCGATCATCGATAGCAAAGAAGAATACGAAATCGAGAACATTCTAGATGCACAGCATTATGGCAGAAGACGAAAACTTCAATACCTTGTGCATTGGAAGGGTTATCCACACTCCAACAACTCCTGGATTGATCACAAGGACCTACACGCCCCAGATGCATTGGCAGACTTCATGTTGACAAACTCCACTATGGCTGGACAACCTACAGTATAAAGAGACCACTAAAACCCTTCAAACAATTCTCATCCCCACTTCACACTGGCTTTCTTCACACCAACCCTCCCAGCTTACTGCCCCCTTTGCATCCATCACCTAAACACACCTTTCGCCCTATACATACTATACAACTGCCCAACCATTTCAACAATGTCTTGCTTGTCTTCCCCCATCTTCATCCCCTCTTGTTCCTCCTCTCCTATGAACAGCGCAGGCAACACCCCCTACATCGTTACTTCCCCTCCTCCGGACAGCCCCACTAGTGATAAACTAGCTCTCCCCCACGAACAAATAATTCAACATATTGCTCGCCTCCTCAACATTGAGGAAGAAGAGGTCCACCACCAATTCCCCACTGTCCGCTCCCTTCTTCCCATTGACAGATCCCCTCCCACTCCTACCTCCGTTCTCACCCCCAACATGTTCATGATGGCCCATTCTAGCACCACATTCAACGACGCCAACGACTATGAAGGTATTCATGCCTCCCCAAACACAGGCTATCCTGGGACAGAACTCACAGACTATGTCAACCCAACCTACCCTAACAGTCCTCCCTATCCCAGTCCCGAGCCACTTCCTGTTCCTCCCCCTCACTTCCATGATAGCATGTCAATCACGCCCCCAGTCACCTCTGCAACCAATTCCACATACACCTCACCAGTCATTCCCGCCTTCATTGAGGATGTCCCATCTTGTTCCCCTTCTCCTGTCTCCCCCTTGGCCGTGGTCTTGTACCAACAGGCCGAAACTAACGCACTGGAAACTAAGGCAATGGACGTTGAGGTAGAGAAACAGACTCCCAGTCCCAACAGTCCCCAACCAGGCATTCACCCAGGTCCAGGATGGAAGGACAATTTTGACGCCGTTGGTACCCGCCATTTCTTTGTCATCCCTGATGGCGAAGAAGATGTCATTGCCCCCTTCATCTCTTATGATCTCCACGCCACTTTTCCCAAACTCCTTGCCACTAATGGTTGTGGCTGCACAGTCCATTCTCGTCCTCTTCACGCTTGCCCAGTCAGACAACACCATACTGCCATTTCTCCCAAAGACGAACTCTTGCTCACCACTGGTATGCAGTTTACTGACCTTGTTGACTGGGCCCTATGCAAAGAAGACAATGCAACACTTATCGGAGAAGTGCAATACTTCTGCACCCACCATTCCAAAGCCATACAACTTGCTTGCCACATTGGAGTCCTCAAAGAGTCTTTACAGACTGAAAGACTGGCCATGTACCAGAGCTCCAAACGACTTGCCACCGCTAATGCCATTGCCCGCATCTGTCGCTGCATTGACCGCGACATGCACCAAGCCCCTTACTTCAAAGGCAAGAGAGGACACAGGGCTCAAGTTGCCATTCACGATTGTGCCATACATGCCTGGGGTAAAGACAACAACAAGATGTGCGATTGGTGTGGCAAGACGGGTCACAACATAGAAGAGTGCTACTCCCTCAGTTATTGCTGACACTGCCTATGACGCGGCCACAATGGCATCGATTGCCTTCGCCCCCATGACCTTTGTAACAAGTTCGAGGACTGTAAGGTCTACCCCTCTCACCCCAACTTCGAGTGTGGCCACTGTGCCTCTGTTGACGATGACATTGACATCTAAAGGATGTTAACAAGGGGGTAATGTCACAGACTGCCTCCTCTTACATAATTCTCTCTTCCTATTTTCGTACTCAACTCTGGACCGGTTCCCTTCCCGCTTACATAACTTACCTATGGATAGTTCTTGTGTTTTCTAGAGACTTCCATACAATTCTATGAGCTTCCATTTCCTTCCATGACCTTCTCTCACCTTCCATAATGTTCTAGTAGCTTCTACAACCACATGTATATATACGATACCTCTTAGCATAGAACGAGTTCTCTAAGCTCATTCTATTTGTGCAATACAGGCTATTGTATCGACTCTATCGAACGCATGTAGCTTCCCTCTGAAAGAACCCCCTTTGCGATAGTTGACTTGGTCACTATTTGCCTTCTTCTCTAAACGTCTTCGAGATCATATGTTGTATCTTGCTTGATTCCAAGTCACGTTGACTTGTGTAATCTTCACTTGCTTCCAGACAAATCACATGACACATCACATGATCTTCTTCGACCTTTCAACTAGTCATGTGATATCTCATGTGATCAACCCCGACACCCGACACCTGCCTTTCCTCTTTGAAACACCAACACGATTACCACATTAGGACGACTTCCTAATTGAGATGTTGGGTCGACTTCCTATTTAGGAAATACCCCTCTCTGAAAACTCTAGAACCAAGATGACTGAAAGACATGGTGACCTGACCATGACAGATAGCATCACCACAGACAAAGACAAAGAGTTCTCACATGACATTTTCAAGGTATTCACTACCGAAAAGAAGCAAGCGGACAAAGCGAGCAAAGCCCCAGAACTCTCAGCACCACCTCCGCCAACTCAAGCACCAAGCACCAGCTCCGGCAGCACTTGGCCCAACACCCAATACCGGTATCAATCCAATGTGGAAGACCATCAGCTCACTACAGAGCTAGAAGAATACCTCATGAAGGGCAAGCTCTCGCTCACTATGCCTGCTCATGTCTTAGCAGCCAGCCCCGCAATTTGTAAAAACCTGGCCAAGAAGCTTAAGGTGCAACGCATAGAGACTAATGAATACAAGGTAGTGGCCGCAGGGGATTTGCAAGCTCTGGCTTCGCGTCGCACAACTGTGCATGACGACACTTCTAATGGCATGGAATCACACCTGCTCGCCAATGATCAACCTCCCACCTTCTGTCTCCCACTACAAGGGATCGATGTTCTTGTCAACGGCAGCACCAAGATTCCCGCCATCCTCAATACCGGCTCACAGATTAATATCATACGATACAACCTTGTGCAATCGCTCAGAGCCCACATCAATTCTCAGCGGCTCATAGAAATGGAAGGAGCCAATGGTGCTACGAACTGGATGGTAGGATGTGCCAAGAACCTTATGCTACAGGTTGGCAACATGTTGATCAAAATCCACACACACATTGTCAAGCACGCATCTTTCGAGATTCTCTTGGGCTGGCCTTTCGGACGAACCGCACTCTGTCGGATCGAGGACCTTCCAAGCGGCAAAGTCGAGGTCTCAGTGTGTGACCCCACTAACATCGCACACAGAGTGTATGTCCCCACACAGCCTCGCATCAGATGCACAATGGCGGTCAAAATGCTCTCTGTTGTCAACCTCGCCTCGCCTCCCTTGCGCCCAGAACAAGTCCTCATGCCACACAAGTTTCCATCACCCCCACCTGCCAATCCTGCCATCCTCGTCCTCAAATACAAACAAGTCGACAAGAAGGTCCGACCAGTTCCCACAACACTGCCCAAAGAATACTGAACAGTCTGCCGCATTCCCAAAGATCCTCTCTTATCACTCCTGCCACTGCCAACTCACCCGCCCGACTTTACACCCAGTGAACACCTAAGTCAAGAACGCCTTGACGAACTCCGGCTCAACTGTGACAACTTCCTTTGGCCCAAGGAGCTCAAATTGGTACAACACGTCCTCAAAGTGAACGAACGCGCACTAGCATGGATGGACACAGAGAAAGGATGGTTTAAGGATGAGTATTTCACACCCATCAAAATCCCAGTCATTGAGCACATTCCTTGGGCACAGAAGAACCTCCCGATTCCACCTGGCATCCTAGAGAAGGTCATCAAGCTGTTCCGAGAGAAGATCGCCACTGGAGTATACGAGCCTTCTGACTTGTCCTATTGGTCTCATTGGTTCTGTGTCTACAAGAAGAGTGGCGAACTGCGCATTGTGCACAACCTCCAGCCCCTCAACGCCATCACCATTCGCAATTCAGGTGTACCTCCCATCCCAGATCAAGTCATCGAGTCCATGGCTGGATGTTCTTGTTACACAATGCTGGACTTGTTCTCCAGTTATGACCATCGCACTTTAGATCCTGCATCTTGCGATCTCACCACTGTTCAGTCCCCTGTAGGAGCAATAAGACTGATGACTGTACCGCAGGGATGGACAGGAGCCATTCCAATATTCCACGCCAACGTCGTTTTCATCTTGGAGCCGGAAATACCAGACCCCACACAGCCCTTTATGGACGACTCTAGCATCAAAGGACCTCCGACCTATTATAAGATCAAGGACGGTGGGTACAAAACCACCCCAGCTAACCCTCAGATCCGCCAATTCATCTGGGAACATCTCAACAATGTCCACTGAATCCTCCATCACTTTCTCCACACTGGCGCAACCATTTCTGCCAAGAAGATCTTCATCGCCATTCCTGAAGTTGTTATCTTAGAACACAAGTGCAATTACAAAGGCTGCGTTCCCGATGACTCCAAGATCGCCAAAATCCACAACTGGCCCGACTGCAAAAACCTCTCTGATGTCCGTGCCTTCCTCGGCATCACCAGCTACATGTGCATATGGATCAAGAACTTCTCCGCTATCGCTTGGCCACTTGTCAATCTCACTTGCAAAGGCGCGCCCTTCATTTGGCAGGAAGAACATGAACAAGCAATGAAATTGCTCAAAAGCACTATCGTCCATTCCTCAGCCCTCATCTCCATTGACTACTCTACTGACCGCGCTGTATACCTATCAGTTGATTCATCTGTCCACGGCGTAGGATGGATTCTCATGCAAGACTGCTCCGACGGACGCCGCCGCCCCTTGCGCTTCAGCTCTATTTCGTGGAACAAACGCGAGTCCCGCTATTCTCAAGCCAAGCTCAAGCTCTACAGGCTCTTTCATGCCCTCCGCACTTCCTGCCTCTACCTCATCGGAGTCCACAATCTCATCGTTGAAGTCAATGCAAGCTACATCAGAGGGATGCTCAGCAATCCCGATGTCCAACCGAACACAGCCGTCAATTGATGGATTGCAGCCATACTGATGTTTGACTTCAAACTAGTGCACGTCCCCACAAGCAAACACAAAGGACCTGACGGCCTTTTGAGATGCGAACCAGCCCTGGGCAAAGGAGAACATGACGACCCTGAGGACTGGGTCAATAGCGCGCTGTCTCTTGGCATCTGGGTGGTGAGCTGGCTCAACACGTTCCCTGCTAACTTGCATCGCACAGATGCTCTCATTCTCGCTCTCGAAGCCTCCGACGATGATGAAGACTTCACTCATCGTGCTTGCTCTTGCTGTGACCGTTGTCTCCCCATGCAATATCGCACTGGTGACTTTATTCCCACTTCTTGCACTTTCGCTCACTCACAACTCCTCGCTTCCGACCTGGCTCCCAGCAACGTTGAAGACACCAGCAATGCCTTGCAGCAACAGGGCATATCAGCAATCTCAAGGATAGGAGCACAGTCGCAAGCGACTACAAACCCTGACACCCCTGATAGCGAAGACAGCCTTGCTGCTGAAAGGGACACCACTGCTGCCGACGATGATGGTGATGGTAGGGAAGAATGGAACACAGACACCAGCGGCGACATACACTCCCCTTTATATATCGACCTTGATAAACTTGCATGTGCAAGCAACAACAACAGCAACAGCTACTGGATGGTTGGTAACGAGCAAGATGCTCGCAACTCACATGCTCTTGGCAAACATGGCAAGTATTCCACCATCAGCTCTAACACTGACACCTGCCACCACCACAGCAACTACAGCGACAACATCAACAAACACTTCGATGACACCGACTTCGACAACACCAACATCGACACAGCCACCAACAACAACAACAACAACAACAACAACATCGTTATCAACAACGACTTCAACATCAACAACAACATTGACAACAACCACACAGAAGATTCCACATCAATCAAGTTCCCGGCAACCAACAATGCAAGCAAGGCTGATGCGGAGATAGATTGAATCCAGCAATACCTCCTCTCATGACATGCCCCTCCCAACTTGTCAGTGGACGCACTCACTCGTTTTATCAGCAGGGCACAGCGCTTCCTCATTGCAGGAGGATGACTATGGCGTCGACAGCACAGCAGCCGACATCAGCTTTATGCGCAACCCTCGGTGCGACATGCACTCATTCGCAATGCACACGACAAGCTCAGCCACAAGGGCTTTTACTCAATGTGCCATGCCCTCCTCGATCGCTTCTGGTGGCCAGCACTCGAAACCAACGTCAAGTGGTATGTGCAAACGTGCCATCAATGCCAAATCCAACAAACCACCAAGATCCAACTACCGCCCACCGTCGACACCCCAGCACCGCTTTTTCGCAAAATATATATCGACACCATGTTCATGCCGCTTGCAGGAGGCTTCAGGTATATTGTGCAAGCTTGGTGCTTACTCACAGCATGGCCTGAATGGCGCGCCCTTTGTACAGAGACTGGCCACACGCTCAGCAACTTCATCTTCAAAGAGATCCTGTGCAGGTGGGGCGCAGTAGGCGAAATCATTATGGATAACGGTACGGCATACATCGCAGCTTTAGAGTGGCTTGCGGACAAGTACAGAATTCGTCACATCTGCATTTCGGCATACAACTCCCAGGCAAATGGCATCGTCAAACGTCAGCACTGCACCATTTGAGATTCTATCTTCAAGGCATGCAATGGCAAGGACTCCTGCTGGCCGAAGGTCGCCCCCTTCACATTTTGGGCTGATCGCACCACAGTTTGCAAGTCAACTGGCTACTCCCCTTTCTATATGGTGCACAGTGTGGAGCCCATCCTTCCCTTTGACCTTATTCAGGCTACCTTCCTTGTACCCGATCTCACACAGCCGCTCTCTACAGAAGACCTCTTAGCTGTTCGCACCTGCCAGTTGCAGAAATGCCCAGTCAACCTTGCCTCCATACACAACTGCATCCTTGCCAGCCGTCACGCCTCAGTCCGCCAGTTTGAGAAGCAGTATGCAAACACCATTCGCAATCTCGATTTTATGCCAGGATCTCTTGTTCTTGTATGCAACACCAATCTGAATATGGACAAGATGAAGCCACGATACCTTGGACCAATGGTCATGCTCCGACACACCCACAATGGCGCTTACCGCCTTGGCAAACTTGATGGCACGATTTCCAAACTACGCTATGCAGCCTTCAGACTTATCCCCTACTATGCGCGCTCATGATCTTTTATTCCAGTCACACACGTCATGGATGGCAATGACCTTGCATCCCTCAAATTCGATGACACCCTGGCAAGAGGTGCGGATCCGTGCAGTGATAAGTCAACCCAGGAGGGTCAAAATTTAAACCCCCAGGGAGGTGTAAGGATGGCATATGCATTGACCTTGGAAACGAGTCATGTGACCCACAGTGCCTTATCTCTGAGCGCAGATCCACCTTCGCGCATCATGTGAACATCTCGTGTGTGTACTGACCTTCCACATGACTTGTTGTTCGTTCCCCCGCCGTCATCGCCTCCTTATCTACTTGCTGTTGTCACCATCCACCACCTTGCCACCCCTCACCTTGTCCATCTCCAATTCCATTGCCTTGTCAAAGCCTCATGCTCAAGTTCTATACCAAAGATTCTTGGATCACCCACCACCCTTGCTTCAACAAACAACACACATTGTGCCTTGTCACCTTGTTCCTTTGTTGTTGTTAAATCCCGCTTTTCTTATCTTTTCCTTTCTTTCTTTCAATCAATCCTTTAGATTTCCCTTTTTGCCTTGTCCAATGGTCCAAGCCAAACACTGTCGATGCTTTGACCTTGCGCCCGCAGTCACGCCCCTCGATATGCCATTCATTACCCCTCAAACTGAATACCAAACGTTCCCTTGGATTACATCACTGTGCAGGATTGTCGCTGGCGATGCACATTCCCTTCTTTCCATTCTTCTTTACTCACAACCATTTCATAGCATACTTGTCTTATCTCAGCATCGTTGATGTATAAATACACATTGCCCACCTTGCTGAATGGCAGGCAATCGCGGCCCCCTTTTCCTCCTCTAAATTGTGTGCTTTTTCCTTCTCTTTCTGTTTTGATTGACTCCGATTTGGCAACGCAGTGGCCATCATTGAAGTTACCCTGTTCCTGTACGTTCCCCTTCTCCTTCAATGCTAAACACCATCTCTAGATCGTTCTCATGCTCTCGCGCACTCTCTGGCAGTCGCACAAGTAACGCCCATCTATCCACCTCCCCCTTTGTGCTCCATCGCATGTCCCCTTCATCAGGCGCGGCTTTGGTTCTATTCCATTAAATCCTCCTTCCCGAACTCACAGCGCAGACTCACTGTCAGCACTACAACGGGTATATGGGTCCCATCCCCATCCCATCTGGCCTTGAGCAGAGAGTTTGACGGGATGGTTGATGGGCTGGTCACCCCCATATCAGACCATCAAGTGATGGCCATAATGGGCTATATGATGGCCGTATTGTCGGAATCGGCCATCTTTGACAATGTGACGCCTCCTGAGCTGCCCAAACCCGCCACATGTCCTCTCTGTCTCTTGTCTACCTGCGTGCCTCCTCATCCTTGCCCCTCTCGTCCCCCTGGTTCTCCACCCTTGTCGTCAACAGATCTAGGCTTTCCCTCAAACAGTCAAGCTGCCCTGCTCGCCACGCACCAAGTACCAACAGCCAAAGATTTGTGTATCGCCCACGTTGCATCGGCCAATGTCAATACTCAAAAAGACCATTGGTCATGTAGCGCATGTCTCATGTTGCCCCTTGACAACCATCCCTTGGTCTGAACTCATCAGGATATTTAGGAAGGATTCAGGATAGATATAGAATGGCTTGGTTTTTCTTGTGCATTTTTCTCTCTTCTTTTGATCAAGACTTGTCCGCTCTCCATTTTTTGCCTTCCCCATTAGACTTAGACTTCACCCTCAAGTATTGCTGTACTGTTCCTCACCCCCATTGCCATTGCGCTTGACGTCATGCACCTCATGACGATTCAGTAAAGTTTCTCAACGTTGGGCATTGCCTTTCCTTGCATATAATGCCACATGGCCTGTCACCAGCATAGACGTTTGTCATTTATTCTCACTTTTTCTTACTTACTTCATGCGTAGAGTACTTGTTGTGTCAACTGTGCTCTGCATATAAAAACACCGTGCCTGGCTTTGTCTAGAGGCGAAGGCAACTGCGGCCCATTTCCCCTCTTTTTCTGTGTTTTTGGTTTCCAACTGTGTGACAACTCATGAGCCCACTGTGCCACAACAGTACTTCTGCTCTTCTTGTTCTGTGTCTGCACTCACCATCGCCATTGTCTGTCCTCATCATCACCACTGTTTTCTGCCATCGCCACTGTCTTCTGCCAATGCCATCATCCCCCACCATCGTCATTGCTGATCATCTCCTCAACACCCCAACCCCAATGAGGAATCTGTTGACGCCATCTGATGCTATCTGACGCAAGCTGACTTGGCTGGTAAAAACTGACTCTGAGAGGTGCCAGTTGACCAGACTAGAGGACAATTGAACTCAACTCAATACACCTCATTCTGACACATCTCAAATTTACTTCTCAACTCTTTCTTCCCCCCTTTTCCTCCTCTCCTTGCTCCTTGACACCACTACCATTGCCTTCATCAACATCGTCAACATGACCATCACCACAATGTGAAAATGGCCACCACACTCATTATCCCGCCTCACTGCTTCTTAGTCTGTCTTGTTTTCTATTTTCCTCATCATTCTTGCTCACTCACTTGACATCACTTAGAAAGTCACCACCATCTGGCACTTGTATGCTCCAATTCTCAGCCTTTTTCTTAGTTCTAACCTTCCTTAGTCCACGCTGTCTCGCTTCAACCTTGTCAAACTCAGGTCGTTGTACAGATGGCGCCTCCTTCCTCAATGATGGAACTTTTTTCATCGGACAGTCCATAATTCATGTGAGTACCGTATCGCACACTCACAAGTTGTCCACTCTCTCATTGATGGATGTTACACATTGGGGACACTGATTCTGTATGTGTCTATCGACTATTGTCTTGGGCCTCTCACCTTCCTTCAAGTACCTGAGGCGGTGAGGCAAGGTGCCCTCAACCTTGGCCTGCATGATCAACGTGTTGCTCTGGAGTGGGTGCAGAAGAACATCAAATTTGTTATGATCCTGGGCCCCAATTTTCATTTTCTGGCCCACTTATTCCATTCCCCCAGACATTCTTTGCCATTTACCCCTTATCAAGTCACCTGACCCATCACCTGACACCAATCACCTGATCCATCACCTGATACCAAGTCACCTGATCC
>Ga0307512_10005241_pt1 | contig 13632 bp, 10 predicted proteins | sample 14_EM_MG_FD_200267 | JGI IMG/M metagenome (GOLD analysis project Ga0307512, IMG submission 200267) | Populus trichocarpa ectomycorrhiza microbial communities from riparian zone in the Pacific Northwest, United States - 14_EM | ecosystem: Host-associated > Plants > Roots > Unclassified | place... | reverse complement strand
TTATCCATAAAGTACCATCTTATCGTAAGGAGAATACTTAAGAAAGTACAAATATTAGTAAGAGAAATGTAGATACTTCCGTATTTTCAATACCCCTTCTCACCTTGATCCAAATATCTTTGAACATAAGTGGTGATTAACATATCTCGTCATTCCCTTTGTACATATATCTGCCAAATTTTCTTCCGAAGGTACATACATAACAGGCACATTCCCTTGATCGACTTTTTCTTGAGTAGAGTGATATGCGATGTCTAAATGTTTTGATCGGTCGTTAAGCTTTGGATTATATGCCACATCTATCGCAGCATTACTGTCACAAAAGAGAGCCGTAGGAATATCTTCTTTCAGTAACTCCTGAGTTCCGCTCTTCAACCAGAGATGATGTTTTGTCATCATAGCAAGTGCCATATACTCAGCCTCGCAGGTAGAGGTAGCAACGGGCCGCTGTTTCCGACATCTCCAGGAGATAGTAGCATTCCCAAGTTGAAATATATATCCTGAAAAGCTTCGTCTCATATCTAAGCGATTGCCATAAGATGCATCCGTATACGCAGTCATTTTGAGTTGATTATTCCATGGATAAAAAAGGTGTCTATCCTTTGTTCCTTGGAGATAACGAAGTACTCGTTTTGCTGCCGTTAGGTGCTTTGTGGAGGGAGATGAATTGAATTGAGAGAGGTGGGTGATTGTATACGCTAGGTCAGGTCTTGTTCCAGTAACTAAATACATCAAAGATCCGATTATTTGTTGGTATGCCGTTGCATTGGTACACTGGTCTTCGTCTTCAATAGCCTTCGATTGATGGTTTGAATCGATAGCCATCGAGACCGGCTTGCAATCTTGCATCGAAAAACGATTCAGAATCTTATCGATAAAGGTTGCCTGGGAAAGGGTGATCCCATCGTCGGTATAGGTTATTTGGATTCCTAGAAGCCAATTGAGCTCACCCATGTCGTTGACTTTAAACTCACTCTTCAACACGTTAATGGTTTGCTCTTTCAGCTCTCCAGTAACTCCAAATAGTGTAATGTCGTCCACATATATAGCTAAAAAGAGATCTCCTGTTTCGTGAACAAGAACACAGGGATCCCAAGCAGTGATAGCAAATCCGAAACGTCCTAGGTATTCTACTAACCGGTAGTACCATTCCCTCGGAGATTGCTTCAATCCATAAATACACCTCTTTAATTTTGCCGCCATTCCATCTAATCGGCTGCCTTCCGGTAGATCCATATAAACTTCTTCCTTTAATATCCAATACAAAAATGCAGTCTTGACGTCCAGTTGTCGTGGTCGCCATCCTTTGCATGCCGATAATGCCAGTAAATGTCTGAGAGAATTGTAACGAACCACGGGGGCGAATATTTCATCGTAATCCTGGCCTCAGATTTGTGAGAATCCTTTGGCAACTAACCGTGCTTTATATCATTCGACTTCTCTCTGAGCATTTCCTTTAGCTTTATATACCCATCTGCTAGCCACAATTTTTCTTCCCGCTGGTTTCGGGATAACATCCCAGACATCGTTTTCCTTAAGTGACTTAAGTTCTTCATCCATTGCCTTCTTCCAATCTGACCATTGTGGTGACACTTTGGCCTGTCGGTAAGACTTTGGTTCTTCAACTGTTAGTACACTTAAATTTGCCCACTGACTTCCCTCGATTCCCTCCAGAGGTTGAGGTTCCGGGGTAGGAGGTCAAGGAGGTGCATCCTGCATACTGGCTTCAGGGGCATAACCCTCGAAACTGTAGCACTCAGGTGTATTAACAACTCTTCCAGCACGAGTGACGACCTGACCAAATGGAAATGGTGGTGGCGTCATAGGCCTTGGAGCAGCAGGAGGAGGACGTCTCAATGGAAGTTGAGATCGTTGGTCGGATTGTTGATGTTCTAGAATGCGGTCTGCAGGAACAACCATTCGGATAGATTCGTTGAATTCTTCGACTCTGTTGAGTTCTTCGATCAACACTCTTTCGTTAGGTTGTTGTGGTTGTTGGGGTTGTTAGGGTAGGTGTTCTCGATAAGCCATATCATCGGCGTCGTAAACCCAATAAGGAGCACCTAGATATCCGTCTCTTTTTCCTTCTATAAAGTCCAGTCTCATTAGTCGAGCAACAATCTCATGACCATTGTCGACCAAATTATTAGCTACTTGAGGATTCTCATCCATCCATTGACGCCACATATCATCTGATGTTTTACCCTTATTATTATAGGTATACTCGACAGATGTTGATGGGGTGTTGTTTTGGAGGGGAGTGAGAATTTGATCAATTCGACGGCTTATCGTTGGCGTAGCCCCTTCTATCTTAAGAGGGGGGAAGAAGGTGTCTGCTGATACTATAGTCTTTTTGGTATCAGGTAAGAACACTCTATAATGATGGGGGACATTGGTGTATCCGGTAAGAATAGCCCTTTGTGCCCTCGGAGATAATTTCTTTCCGTCCGTTCGTTTCTGATACGGTACATGGATATAGCATTCTCTGCCGAAAGGTTGAAGGTGCTGGATCGATGGCTTAGTGCCATAAAAAGCCTCATAAGGAGTTAGATCCTTTAGTGCCGAATGAGGTTGTCGATTTTTTATATATACTGAGGTTAACACAGCCTCAGCCCATAACTTCTTATCATAAGTCGATGGACTTTCAAGCATAGCTCTAAGTGACTCTCCTATTGTACAATTAAGACGTTCTGCAACTCCGTTTGACTCGGGGGAATAAGGAGGGGAAAACTCATGTATAATTCCCTTTGAAGTGAAGAACCCTTTCAAGTCCTTGGTAACATACTCCCCACCATTATCCGTTCGAAATGCGGCAGGAGTTTTGTGGTTTTGAAGTTCCATTTCTGCAACAAAATCTTTGACTATTTTAGTTGTCTCTGATTTTTGTTTCATAAACCGAACCCACGCAACTCTAGTAGCATCATCGATTAGAGTAATATAGTAAAGGGAATTACCATATGACGGAACCGGAAAGGGTCCGCTCAAATCGGAATAAACAAGCTCGAGTTTTTTCCTATCTTTCTTCGATGACACTGTTCGAGGAGACCGAGTAATTTTGCTTCGAACACAGGAGGAGCAGATGTAATTCGTAGGTCTTGCTGGTATATCGGCGTCGGAGTACAACTGTAGCGATTTATCCATTGTTGATGGTGCCTGATGTCCGAGTGCCTGATGCCAGAAGTCATAAGTAATATGGGCCGAATGTAATATCTCAGGGATTTTAAACAAATTTCCGTCAAAAACAGCTTCAAAAACAACTTTTGTTCCCTTGTTAAATGAAATATAATCCCCCTCTCCAAACTCTGTATATCCTTTTTCTCTCAATTTTCTCCAAGAAATCAAAGGATGCGCCAAAGTAGGAACATGCAAAACACCTCGGACACAAAACGAGGAAACCGATCCATCTCTCAGTACACAGTCCATCACTACACCTCCCTTGCCAACAATCTCCAAGCTCTTTTGTGAACTGGATTTTACAAATCCGCCACATACCGAGTAGTTGAGGAGACGTCCTGCATAAGGGGTCATGTGTGAGGTACAGGCCGTTTTAAAGTAGAAGAATTTGTTTCTTACTTTTAAATCCTCACTGGTAATATTTGCTTCCTCGGCCTTATCCTTCTCTTCTTTTTCTTTCTTCTCCTTATTCATCTTTTGCAGACGAAAGCATTCGTTCCAGGTATGTCCTTCGGATTTTCCTGGATTAAATTTCTTGCACCAGGTGCAAGTTTTCGGAGAGGAGGAGGAATTGTTGGAATTTCCCGATTTCGATGTATTCTTCCCTTTTTTCTTATTACCCGAAGGTTTAGAAACAGAAAGAGCCGAATTCTCTTCGATATGTGAAGTGTCGATATCCATAAGTCATTGCTTAACGTCAGCATACGACAAACTATCTTTTGTTGTAAGATTATCGTTCACGTTTTTAGGGTGTTTAACCAAAAAACCCAACAAGAAGTCTCTCTTGGCCTTATCTTGATTGAGAAACGTAGCGAAGGTCTTTCGGTACGAATCAGATGAGGCTTTCGAGAGTTGTGTAACATGGAGCCACTGGGACTCAAATTTGGATATAAATCCTGGTAAGTCTGTACCAGAATATTGGGAAGGAAGGGAGACCAGATTCATTATCTGGGAGACATATGCGAAAGCTGAGTCTCTATAATATTCGGTGCGAAGCCAGGTCCACATTAGATGAGGGTCCTCCAACTCGACAATTTTCTACAAAATGTCTTCGGAGACCACCTCTATGAATATGGTCGACGCGGTGTGTTTAAGATGCTTGTATGCATCTAATTCTGTCTGTTCTGCATCGTCTGCTGGAGACACACCATCCACCACTACCTCGTACGCCTTAATACCTTTCAGAACAATGTTCATCGAGGCACTCCAGATCCGAAAGTTGTTCTGTCCAGTAAGTTTTCTGATACTATCGAGTTTGACATTTACTGGTGTTTTCTTGCCGACGCGAGCCAAAAAAGAGAACGTAGGATCCTTTCCGGAGGATTCGCCAGGAGCCATTGGTGACTTAGATCGAGGTGACGGGGGTATTGATCCGAGAGGTGTTGTGGAGGGTTCAGGTACTTCTTGATATTCGACAGGTACTGAGTGAACGTCGAACAAATTCTGAGTAAGAGGAGGACATTCAGGATTTGAATCAGTATCGCTCATCCGGGCTCATAACCTATTCATTAATAACAGCGAAAGTCCGACGAGATCTATTAGAATCTCAAAAGAAGTATACGAAGAATAAGTATTGCAAATATAAAGATTTGAAGAAATGTTCGAAATATAAGCATATACTGAGAAGAGGATTTCGAGAGGAGATATTGTAGTATTCCGATCGATGTCTGAGCAAGTCTCAAGAACTGTTCTCTAACCGGAGAAACAGTATCTATATATACAATAATAAAAGAGTGACTGTCCGTGACCACGGTCGCGGATCAATAACCAAAACAGGAAGAGAAAAACTCTGCAACTGTACAAAAATACCTAAGAACCATAAAGAATCTAACAGAACAATCTAGGCGCGTTCTTTTAAGATAAGGGCTGATAAATCCCTCTTCCAACGGAACTAAACAGAAGGTTCTAGACAAATTCTAACCGGAACTTTCTAGACACCTAACTTAAAAAGATAACAAAAGTATTAAAAGTTATTAACACACCACATTATCCTTATCCATAAAGTACCATCTTATCGTAAGGAGAATACTTAAGAAAGTACAAATATTAGTAAGAGAAATGTAGATACTTCCGTATTTTCAATAAGCCGGTAGTCATCGGTAATTGGCATTGACTCGGTAATCGTCTTTCGAAAACCGCTTCTGTGACCATCCGGTCGACTTCATGGTTGCACTCTCGATAGGCGGCTTCAGTAGAATCTTGGTCGACGTAGACTTGCCGGTCGACATCTCGGTAGACTCTCGGTGCGTGTCTCGGTAGACTGCCTGGCGGTGGGCTTTCCACTTGTCGGTAGGACTTTATTGTATAGACACGGCTATCTCCCCCTTTTTGAAAGTTCGTTGCTCCGCCGACGACTTAGACATATATCGATTGTCGATTGCCATCGTGGCTCGGTAGCAGTGTAATCGTGATTCTGGATCGTAATCGTAATCTCTGTGATTTGACATGTAAGTCGGTTTGGCTTTAGCTTCATCCGCAGACTATCTTTGTTCGGCTTCGGTGCGTTCTTAGTCGACTTCTCTGTGGCCATCTCGGTAGGCAGCTTCGGTAGAATATCCATTGGCTTCTCGGTAGTCATTTGGTAGGCCTCCAGTAAGATGGTTCGGCATTCCGTTCGGTATGCCGTTTGGCGATAGTTTCTTGATCATTTGGTATGCCATTCGGTAAACATCTCCATCAGTGGCTTTGTCCGGTTGGGCTCCCGGTAATCCTCTCGTTCGATCTCCATGTGAAGTCCTTGGCAGTGATATCCGTCGCTGTGAGATCTCAGTGGTCTCTTGGTAGTTATCTCGACTGTCTCTTGTGATGCCATTCGGTAGACGATTCGGTACGCTCGGTGGTCATTTTTGATCTCCTTCGGGACCAATTCGGTAGCCCTATCGCAGTCGTTCGGTATCTCGTTCGGAACTGCTTCCGCTCGCTGCTCATCATCACCATCGCCATCGCCATCGCCATCGCCATTGGCCATTGTATCGGTATATCTAACTTGTAAGCATCCCGGTAACCGGTCATACTCACCATACTTTCAAGTGCGCTAGCACTCGAGCTCTCCCAATTCCTCGTGAAAAACTCCGCAGGCCCAGCCCATCAGTGATCATTGTTGCAGCTTTAGAAGCTGCTTCGGTAGTCATATTCGTACTCCTTATATATCCTCCCTTCGTAGATCAGGGCCCCTGAGACGACTTTCCAATTCTTATGCGAGTCCGTTGCGCCCTCCGCTCTACCGTTCTCTGTCAGGTCAGGGTTACCGACCATTGGGATATCGACGATTTTCTTCTTCACGTCGGTAGCCAGTGTGTCAGTAGCCTGGGCTGTCATGATAGCCGGTAGTAATCGTAAGGTTCAATGGCTGCTAAAGTTGCTAAAAGTCGTGCAGTAGGTCTCTCATATCCGATCTCGCAATCAGGTGCATTTGCCACTGCTAGCTTTCTCAATTGATGAATGTATCTCACGGTGCTTCGTTCCTACACTTCCGGTACGGTAATTGTTTGCGGTACGGGTTGCGATTCCGGTACGGTCATCCCCCTCTTTTGAAAGTCGTTGCTCTGCCGATAAGTTGTATATCTGCATTCGGTTGCGTTTATTGTAGATCTTCGTAGCTTGGTTGATTGAAGCCGGCTACCGCTCAACCTCAGTGATATATCGTGGTATGAGAATACTCGCTTCCGGGCCAATATCCGTTGATTGTGCCATTCGATCACTCAGGGGCCATAGTATCTCAGGCCCGTCTGTAAGTCGTGATATCTCAAATACAGATCGCACGAATTCGTACGACTGCTTCTGCTCTATCATCTGCATTAGCTAAAGAATCAACAGAAGATGGAGGCGATGAAGGGTAAAATCCAGGAGGCCTTGTCATTAGCGGTTCGCCCACAAATGGACCAAGCCCCGCCGTCCAGTCACTCCCTTCGTGCCTCGGCGAGCCAGTAGCAGTCATTCAAGGATCCCATGTGGACGCTCTTCTGCCGCAACTACTGCCACTGCTCCTTGCTCGGTCATTCAGCCTACGAGGGTTACCACTTCTGAGGTATAGCCTCCGTGGTTCCACTCTACCGCAGCTCTAGCACTCCTAATCGCAAGCTCCACACGTTGTGGCTAATGCCCGCTCCAGGACGATGCCAGTCGGTTGACGACTGGACGATCGTGAGTTTTGTCCTCGCAGGGTCTAGAGGATCAGCAGTCAATTGCCGTCCAACCGCCGCGGATTATTAACAACTAGTTCCGAGCTGGAACCGTAAGAGCTCAAAATTTAGATTGCATGCATCTTCCTCACCCGTGCACAGGTGATCTATGAACATTGCCTCACCCCAAAGTAGGTGGTATAAATAGCCTCGAGATCAAGAAGTCTCGGTATTTGTGGGCCCCCAGTGCTAGTCATTGGGGCACCCGATTGCCATCTCGATAGAGAGAAAGGCTTGCGGTCAACGTAGTACCGCAGGATAAGTTGGGAATTCGCTCGTTTCAAGGTCACTTGATAGTTCGCCACTGGTAGTACCTCCGAATCGCTGCTAGGTGTCGGGTGCAGCATCCGCAGTGCTTCCGACAGTCATCGAGCTCAGCATAGTTGTAACCTTTGCAGGTCTGGAGGTCGACCATCAACCTTCGTAGCATCGTGGGTATAGGTGACTGAATGCGCAGAAATGGTATTCGCTGGACCGGGATCGATTTCGGTCGTGTCAATTTGAAGGAAAGCATCGTGCTCTATGTAGCATAAGCAGTCATTGCGGTAGGTATTCGTCGAAATCGTAGGTGGACATCGAGTATCCGATCACAATATCCTCATTCTCATCGTAAGTGAGCTTCGCCGGATGACATCTCCTCCAGGTGAACTTTCATTGTGTAGTTGATCTCGGTAGCCGGATTTCGTTCGCAGAATGGCTCTCCTCCGTAGGCGCTCTTTGATAGTGAGATGTACACTTCTCGTTGGGTTCTCGTCAGTCGTACGCGTTCAGGAGTAATATAGTCGTTCTTGTCAATCGCGATCTTTGCATCGCATCGTGCTGCTCAATTGATTGCAGTCGATTGTGATTGTGCTCGCTGCAATAGACCGTATGCGATTTGCTCTCGTTGGACGTGTATAGGAGTTGTCTCTCGACCTGTAGCAATCGTCGACAGTATAGGCCTCAAACGCGTCTCGCTGCCGAGTGCATCTCCGAAATTGTCTCTGCTCTTGACAATTCACCTGATTAAAGATGAATGTCTTAAGACTCAGCGCTCGTGTAATCGGTAGGTCTCCGAGTTGTCGCATTCAGGTTTAGTCGACTGTTGACTTCTAGTTGACGCGTCGGAATAGATGTAAACTCGCAAATCTTGTGAGCGAAACATATCCGTGTACTGAAAAAGCGATAATAGTGTAAGGACGCATACGCCAGCGTCCGGCTGCATAGGGATATGGTTGCACACGTGGACTCGAGTGACTATATATGTAGACGTGTAGATGTATAGGTAAGATTATCGCTAGAGATCTAAGGCTTGTGGCGAGCCAACATATAGAATGGCCGTTACCCGGCCCTGGACACGTCAAGTGCAGCCGTGCCGTTACAACTTTCGTGACAAACATTGTTTGAATACTGACTTGCATTTGGAGCCAAATCACAAATAACAGGTCATACTTATGCCTTGACAACAATATCATCTGCATATGTCCACATTTCAGTCAGATATTATGACGCAACCAAATATGTGAAGCTGCCAATGAATCAGTTGGCAATAGACATGAAGGAAAGTTCCAGTTATAAGAAGTTTTGAATGACACATGTGGTGTCGCTGTTTGTCCTTCTTGTTTATTGCAAGTTAACCATAACCAATCCAGCTTATGATGAGCTACGTTCCCATCCTGAGCATCACCAGTCATCGGGCAATTAACACTACCAGTTACAGTTTAGAGTCAGCACTGATTCAGTGATGCTTGGTTGATCACTCAGGTATGATGTGTGGTCTTGCTAAGTGGCGAAGACTTCCAAGGTGGGCTCCTTGCTATCGTGAACTTGGTTCATCAACAACTTGTACATCTCTCCATAACCAGCAGGGAAATCATGTGCTTGCTCTGGTAGCCATCACCAATGCTTCTCAGTACATCCAGTTGTTGCCTGGTGCCGCTGGAGCTTAACATGATGATTACGGACCATGCAAGAGAAATTTCACAGTGCTGTGAAAACTATGGCAGTTGTGGAGATTGATTTATGATGCTTTGTGAATTGACAATTAGAAAATTCAAATTTGATGGGGGCTGAGACCTCTCGAAAGGGTGATCGGAACCTCCACGTGCAACCGAGACCGCTGTGCAGGCCATGTGTGTCACTTGGCGCTATATTTCCAAGCAGTGGTTCGTAGAGTTGCACAACCACAAAGTATTTGGTTGATCCTATCGATTCATCAGCAAAATGTACATGGTCCAAAAACACCACCCAATTCACGTAGACACTCTGGGCGACCTTACCAGTCCTTCTAAGTACATCTGGATGCTTCCAGACCCCCCTGGAGCAGAATACAGTACATTCAGACTCTGAAAGAGCATTGTCATCTGCTCCTGAAAGCACCTGCAGTTAGGGAGGTAGACTCAGGATGCTCCCAGATTGAAGTTATAGAATAGTGAAACATTGGAGGTCCTGAGACCTCCAGGCACATATCAGAGAGATTTCAAGAAAAGCTGAGACCCATGGGTAGCTTGGCCACATTCTTCAGGATCAGCCGAGACCTCTGTGCAGTTCACTGAGTGCCTTAGCACTGAATAATCACAACGGTGGTGCTTACATAACCAAAAGGCATTTCATTATGTGAAGTAGTGGTCGCAATGGATCCAACAGGCTTGAATGGTTCTGGGATTGGGTTGGAACCGCAACCGGATTGTTAGAACCAGACTTACCCAACCACAACCGGTAAAATTGCAATTTGCCTGCTTTCATCACCCAAAACCCACCATTTCAACCTGATTACTTTGCCAACAGTTGAGATTCTGAGTTCGGATTGTATCAAGACATGAGGAATTCATATAGTGTGCATGGTTTGCGTCTCCATCGCCTCCCGAGTTCAGATTTGCCATCCAATCACTATTCCTGCAGTGACTATCATCAATCTGCTAATTTCAGCTGAAACAGAGCTATTATTGAAAGCCGCTCAACAAATACTGGTCAGCTCACCAAACTCAAAGCGGAAGGTGAAAGAGCAGTCAATTCTGCACGACAAATGTATTGATCATGTCTTGATCCAATCACAATTGATATACCTCATTGGAGACAATGATGCATGATCTGCAATATGTCACAGTGTTCAGGGTACAACCCGCCTAAAATAACACGGAATTATGTCTGGTCCTATCAACAACCTGGCCCTAGTCACCCAGGTTGGTGTTCAAGTTGGTTCCTGACCTGGCCCAGAGCCTCAAGAACGATTCCAATGCGATCCAAAGCCGGGTCACCTGAGACCATTGGTCACAATAGTGTTATTATATTTGTCTATTACAGTCACAAAATTCGCTGCATCATAATGTGGCATGCATTATTTGAGCATCACTCTGTATATACATATGGTCAATCTGGCTGCAGATGGTACTCGAGCATAATCGGAGGAGCATCTGGACCCGCTTGTTGAAAAAATTTAGAGATTCACCACTTGGAGCCAGTTGTCGTGAAACGATTGAACTGGAAGGCAATGGGCCCCCCATCAACACTGCGCTGAACCTCCCGCGATATCCATATGCAATTCATAAGACCAGAGACCATTTAATCTTCTGGTCGTAATCTCCTAGTTTCTGGCAGCTGGGAACACAGTCCGAAGAAGTATCTGTTCAGAACTTGTGCAATATCATGCTCAATCCTCGTGCCGCGAATCAACACTACATACTTTTTGACCCCTTGGTACAACAATGAATTTATATATCACCAGGGCCAGTTACCTATGATCATGTGGGACTTTCGAAATCCGTCCAACGCAAGGTTGTGCAATGCACTCAGAGAGAAATAAATCCTTTGGCTGGCAGTTCATATTTGGCACATGGCATAGCCAAGAGATCAACCATTCAGTATTGTATGGAAAGGTGTAGTTGTGAATGACTAGGTGTGACTTACTCAATCTTCCAACTGAAGGATTGAGCATTGGTTTCGTCCAAGTCGTATTCAATCTTCCGACAAGAAGACGTAAGCATCTAACAACTTTGATGTAACCTCTCCAAAAACACTCTTGACAATTTCTCCCTGACAGAATGCTTTCTTCTAGCCGCAAGTGGGCAATTGGTACCTGGTCAACCTATATTGACCACATTGACATCGCGTGGGGCATGTAGTAGTTAAGGCCGACAATTTGAGACGGCCTAAAACCTCTGACCAGAAAGTCGAGAACTTTGCAAAGGTCAGACACATTCACAGTTTTGCGGACGGAAGTTGGTGGGATGTACTTTGCCTGATCAAGGCGACCACCATACATTCAAATACAGCACAACCTGCTTATGGGTGACTGCATGAGAGTGTTTGAATCATCCGTCCAGTGATTTGAGGCTTTCTCGTACATAAGCCTCGTGATAGCCTGGGTTTGGGGGAACCTGGCAGTGTACTGGGTTTGGCACTGAACAAGATTTTGGTTCGTTTCTGGAACAATCCGAAATCAAAACCTGCTACTTGTTGGCGTGCCTAACTCAGACTCATACACTGAACCAGCAGGTTATGCCGGGTTGGGCTAGACCTGTCACTTACAATCTCTGGGACTGAATTTCAGGTTCTTAATTTATGGTCGCATTCAGATATTCTGCTGGTCATTGCAAGAGAAAGATATTTGTACATCATTTTCATTCTTGAACTAATTGCCAGCCGGTGGAACTGAAAAATTGAGAGATAGACTCACTACCTCATCTCGCAAATCAGCGTTGACAGAGTGTCAACAATTTTTGGTGGTGACTACTGTGTACTCTGATAGGCAATGGGTTACTTATAGTAATAAAGGTTGTATTGAATGCCTGTATGATTAAACCTGAATGCAACACACAACCTGCCCCATCTTCACAATCATTATTAACAGAGTGGCCATGATTTCTGGCCTCGCATCATAGTGACTGAGAGGGCAGTTTAACTGGTACTATGTATAAACATAGTTTTGACATTTTTCCAGACTAAAACTCCCAATCCACATTATGTTGCAGGTAGTGTTAGCAACCGGTCCAAATTCCCGGGTTGGTTCGGGCTCCGGTTCGACCCGAAACTGGACTGTGGCAATAGGTCTTACCCCAAGAAAAACCCTGCGGACTGGAAATCGGCCGGTTTTACCACCAACAACCAGGCATTTCAACATCAAAACGCGGCTTCCAATTAAGTATTTGAGTTCTAACCGTATCATTCCATGATCAGTATGTTAATTGTGCAGTTCTACCCGCTCTTTGCCCTCTCGACCTCGGATAGGTAGTATGACCAATATTAGTTGAGTCGTTATCGAATACCAGCCAATTTCGCCTACAGTGTGAATGTATTTCACAGCCACTCAACGAATATCAGTCAGATCGCAAATCGGAGAGCGGGAGGTGAAAGAGCGGGTAGAACTGAACAATCTACATACTGATCACGTCATGATATGATCAGACCTTAAATCCTTGATTGGAGGCAAAGGTGTTGGGACCGCAAAGTTGGATCCGCTGTCCGGTTCCAACCCGGCTCCAACCCGGCCAAAAACCCGCGGGTATGCGACTGTTCCAGGTAACAAACCGGCCAAGCCTGCGCGGTTCGGGTTTTTGGCTGGTTAACGAACTGAACACAACCAAACTGCCGGCCAAATACCACACTGCTGGAGGATTACCCGTGTGACGGCTCAAAGGAATAAGATGCATGATAGGTTACATTCATTAGAGGAAAGCGGGGACGAAGGTTCTAGAAGGATGTTAGGAGTTCGGGGTAGTGTGAGAGTAATGTATAAAGATAAGGATAAGGTGAGAACGTAGGAAGGAGTGTTGCGACGTCGGATGTTGTGGCGTGGTTGTACCGATAAGAAGAGTTTTTAGGTGTGTAAGATCATGGGAGGATTATTCGGTTGGTACATCAAAGCATGAAGGATGATTCGGGAGTAGCGAACGGATTGTATATAAAGAGAGGATAGTTGGTGGTGGATGGTTTCCTTTTCTTCTCTCTTTACTCGTTATCTTGTATAGCAAGCAATAGTACGACTTTGAAAGATATTCTGATTCTTGTTCCTCGATACGCACTTGGAGTTCAGTTCCGCAACATCCATATCACCTGCGCCCGACCCCGCCCGTTACATTAGAACGAGTCTTCCACATACGCACCTGATAGCGGATGTTTTGTCAACATTGCCTGACTCCTTGCTTTGATTTGTGTTGGTATCTCTTCGAAGAAACTGACAGTTATATTTCGATCTGCGGTTGTTGCAGTTACGAATTGAGACACTTGAATGTGCCTACATCCCTCGAACGGTTGTAGGTATTGTCACGAACCTTGTTCCCCCTCCTGTTGGGTATATTTA
>Ga0307512_10005240_pt1 | contig 13633 bp, 15 predicted proteins | sample 14_EM_MG_FD_200267 | JGI IMG/M metagenome (GOLD analysis project Ga0307512, IMG submission 200267) | Populus trichocarpa ectomycorrhiza microbial communities from riparian zone in the Pacific Northwest, United States - 14_EM | ecosystem: Host-associated > Plants > Roots > Unclassified | place... | reverse complement strand
TAAGTGGCGCCATGCCATGCCGTCGGAACTTGAATTTTCAAAGTGGGTCCAGTTCACACGCTCCATGGGAGATGCAACTTTTTGAATTTCTCCTCCAAAACTAAATATATTAAAAAACGGCTCGCGCTCAGAGTTGCATCTTTACATTTAAGACATTTGTGCGCAAGCATATCCTAAATATATGTTGTTGTTGGAAAGGAATTCAAAAAGTTGTGTTTGTCACGCATTTTGTCACTTTTATCACGTGACGTTGGATGAAACTAAACTGGCCCTACCTTATACTTTTTCTTGTCGCCTACAAACTGTTTCTTGCCCACCAGAAGACGACACAACATCAATATTTCGGGTCTTTATGTTTTTCTGTTGAGTTCACACAAGAAAAGAGGGAAGTAAATAGGGCCTTGGTCCCACTGCCGGATTTACATTTGCTACAGCACTGTACCCAGTATTTACCATAATAAGTACAATAAGGTTCAAGTATAATTTGAGGAACGTTTGCATGCGCCTACCGACTGCCTACACTAATAGGTGCCTGTCCGAAACTTCAGCCACCTTCCACATATTGTAAGTTGTGGTTGATATAACGTTCACGTTGATCAACAACATTCAAGTTCATCATCTGATCTGATTGTGAATATATTAATGAACCCATTGTTGGGTAAATTATTTTTTTGACGATAAATAGCTTAATTTTAGTTTAAGTTGACTCAGCAGTTGTTTTGTTACTGTAAAGTACGACTCCAACCTGATGTGCTGTCCTGACATTCGGCATTTTTTACCAAGCTACAACTAGAATGGCCACGACGGCTCGCAACATCGGGACGCTCATAGTCGTCATATTGAAAGCAGTACGTCGTTAAAATGTCCTAGTTAGATGCCCTTGCAATTCCTTGACTACTTTGCCTGCTTCAGCGCAATTTGCCTAACAAGAGGCAGTTTGGGAAGCAAGATCCGTATTGTGTGGTTGTGCTCAATGATGAGACACGCAAGACCAGGATCGTCAAGCGTGGTGGCCAGCACCCAGAATGGGATGAAGAAATTCGATTTACGATTTATGAAGACTCCGACGCTCTCAACTTCTCGGAGGATGGGACGCCTCCACCTTTACCCCCTAAGGCCAGTCGCAGTCCCAAGAAAATTCAAGGAGGAGAAAAGATGGCTCTTGCTTGTTTTGCGGCCGACAGGGAACCAGAACTCATTGGAGAGACTATGGTAGACCTCAATGAAGCTTTAACCAAGGGTGAAACAGATGGTACGTCTTCAATGTCTGTCCAATCGTCTGCTTGCTCACACTTTCTCTCAGAATGGTTCACACTACTTCACAAGGGCAAATACTCGGGCGAGGTCTATCTAGAGCTCACATTTTGGTCGAACGTGCGTTACGTTTTGTCCATGATGCATCGATCTCCCCATTGATTGCCAGTCTCTCTAGGAGCCACGTCCCGAAAAGAAATCCGTGCCAAAGTTTGCTAAGGCGAACAAACAGTATGGTGGCCCTGGCGTCTTTGTTCCGTCAGAGGGTTCTCCCAGTCATGTTCAACGTGGCAGCAGTAGCTCAAGTGATGACCACCGTCGGGATTCGTTTCCTTCGTCATTCCTCCCATCGAACTCGTCGATGGGGCTTGATTTGTACAAGCCTGACTACGAGCAAACAGTGCGAGGGCGCGCGCAGCAAAGCGCTTCTACGGAGCAATTAGTCAACGACATGGGCGAGTTGACGGTGTTAGATCCGAGAAGACGGGACACGTTTCCGGTGAGAATCTACTTTGTTCATCGGTGTTCCCTGCCCTTGGCTTATCATGCGAAACCCAGCCAATGCCGTCAAACTTTTCAACGCGATCAGTATCGACGTCAGGGCACTCTGCTACGTCGTCCTCATCCTCTCTACCCTTTCCGGTGTCGGAAAGCTCAGTCCATGACACCTCAACTTCTAGCTTCGCCCCCAGAGCTGTGACACCCATAGGACAGCGACCTCACCGGTACTCACTTGCGAGCAGTCAATCATATGAGATCCAGCAGTACCAACCTGCCTATGAGCCCGTGCCCCCTCCTTCGAGGTCCTCGTATCATACACCCTCCCGTCACGGACCGCGATATAGCATGCCCGCTGCATCCTCTGGATTCATGCCGGTTCCATCGACGTTTGAATCAGCTTCACATTCGCCGCGCACCCTGGCCTCTTATGGATCGGAACCATCAGGCCTGGCACCACCGCCAACAAACGCAAACCTCATTGTGCCCGGATATACTTCCTCCCCAACTCACACACCTGCTCCGACGAGTTTCACATCAGGTCCATCAGTTTCTCCAGCTCCCACACTCTCAACTGCATCAACCTCCACTGGTTCTTTTATGTCAACAAATTCTCCGCAACAACCCCAACCCATGTATATTCCACAAGCAGGATACAACGCCCCAGTTTCAGCACCACCATCGACGCATCTTCCCACACCGCCTTTGCCGGCGATTCCAACCCCTCCACAATCAGCACCACCTCAGGTCCACCCAGGTCTCGCACAGCCAGGTTCTAACCAACCGCACGAATACGTTTCTTCCTCTGCTCCTGTACCACAAGCCACTAGCCGTGTGGTATCGAACCACGTTCCAGGATCGCGGCCACTGCCTCCCCAACCCCAGCAGACCGGACAACTGGTTCCGTCCTCTGCCTCGATATCTGCGAATCAAGCTTTCCCTCACGCGATCGGAGCACTTCCCTTGCCATACGGACACGGCCAGGTGCCGCCAGTCACTCCCGAACGCGCACCTCCGCCTATCCAGCACAATCCGCTCCCTGTTCCCCCTGGACCTCCGGGTCTTGGGCCTGGGTTCCATACACCCCCGAACCCCATGAGTGCCATTGTTCCTGCAAGCTCGTCTTATCGTTATACCTCTACCCCATCACCCCAACCGTCTCCCTCGCACCAGTCGCCTAACTTGCGTATACCTGACGGGACGGCGCAATCAAGTAACTCACTGCCGCCGTCGCCTATACCCCCACGGACGGGACATCCAAGATCGGTCTCCGGCAGGCCGAGTCTGCCATTGCCGCCTCCACCACCGCTGCCGCCGACGGGGTCTTACCAACAGTTGCCACTGCCTCAACCGCCTATGCCGCCGGCACAGGTCCCTAGCCCTCAGTCTCAGCAGCAGTACTTGACCTCCTCTCCATCTGCGGTGACGCAGAGAGGTCAGCAGCCATTCTACCCTGGACCTCCTCCACGCCCGCCAACTCAAATCGCTGATTCACTTCGACCCATGTCATACCACCAAGCTACTCACTAGACCCAGGGCCACCGAAACGTACCATGCCTTGTGTTTTACGAATCTACTGTCAACAATTGGACACCAGTCTGCCGCCAAGCATTTTTGTCGTTCAATCATTCATGAACATCATTCTCCCAATCGTTAGGTATCAGGTATCATTAGTCCTCACGAGCGTACACGCTGTGTAGAGTAGAATTGCAAGTCACGACTTCAACAATATCATAATTCCATCTATTTTCACCCACGAGCTTGGGGATTCGCCGGGAACCCTCCTCGCTTGTGTTCGTCCTTCCATTTCATGATCTGTGACTCGGTGGCAACAAGCCCACGACGCGCAAGGTCAATGCGTGCCTCCCGCCGCAGGTCGTTCTCGGTCATGCGCTGCTGGCTCTCATGAGAGAGCAACGCGGTATCGGCACCAGAAATGAGGCCATAGATGGTGACTAGGAAAGAAAGAGGATTAGGGCGAGAAGCAGGAGAGCTCACTGTACGCGGAGGCTAACTTATGGATACGAGAAAACCCTTGAATGGGAGGGTCTGACGTCTGGGCGAGGACGAGGTGATTGGTCATTCACAAACGATGTTGGTGGAAACTGACTGGAAAGCAGGCCAGGTACGATGCGCGAATATTGCAGAGCCGAGGCTAAAGGCGCCATATTGCGCCGCTCCCTGTGCACGCTGATATATGAATGCCAATGAAAGACACGGTGGATTTGTCGTGCGGGTCGGTCAAAGGAATGTGACGTGCCATCAGTCCGGCTTTGACCTGGAGTTGATAAGCTTCCTCCACCAGCTCGCGCCGGCGAGAGCGTCCGTCCGAACTCATTGATTTTTCCTTTGAGTGGGACTATACTTTAGGAACTGGGAAAAACTTGGAGAAGCAAGGCCAAGGCAAGTGATTGTGATTGACAAACGCTGGCGTTGGTGAGATGGTGAGACCGGGCCGTATGGAGCCGGTAGATGGTTCACACGCATATGCATCGTTGACTGAATGAGGCAGGCGCGGCGTGGATGCCATGCCGACAAACTCCCAATAAAATGTGCGTACAATCGCCGAATGACGACTGCTCCAATTCTAGACTGACACCACCGTCTGATGTTCCGTTCGCCACCACCAGTCCAGACTCTTTCGAGCATAAGTCTCCTATTAAAACACGCGCAACACCAACCTGTGACGCCACTACAGCACTCCAGAAGGCAACGAGAATCCGAGACGCATTTCGGATGGATCTTTTGTGTTTAGAGGATGTGATTCGGCCGATTTTCTTACGAGCGAATCGGCGATGATGCGCACATCATTATTTTGATAATATAGATCCCTCCGCCTCCAATGGCACATGGACGGAACTTTTAACGCGCTTCTTAAGGGCGCCGGGAGGACAAAATCGGGGCTTTTGGTTTTGGTCTAGCGCCTCCAGTGCCCATCGCAGTAACCCCCTCCAGTGGCTCATAATGTGTGCATCCTGCAATACAGTCAGATCACCCTATCAGAAATAAATAAGATCAGAGAGACGGCGCACTAGAATCGCGGTGAGGAAACGGCGTGGTGCGTATATGAAAAGCGGAGTTCGGGCGTCCTCGACGAGGACACGACCCACCTTAAAGACAAATACCCTGATTGACAACACGGTCGACATTCATTTATGGTTTGTTCCGGAGAGGGGGTAACAATGACTCCCTGGCGAAATGCGCGATCAGATCAACTAAAACCGACCAGATGTGGGGACCTCCGTGAAAGCCGTGTGGGGAGGTAGTTGGGGGTAGCCGATCGTTGCACAGGTCGTGCTTTACTGGTCCCCTGTTTCCTGACAACTCTCCCTCAAGGTGGGGAAAACACTTGAAATGGATCGTGTTTCACTGGCACTGGATGCAGTGAACCGCGATATCGGAATCTTCATGTCCGTCTTCCTGGCAAGAGATTTTGTCCGAGCTTGCTTCGAGCTTGGATACCTTGACACCAGCCGGAAAACAGCAGTATCAACCATGCATCATTCATCAATTCATCCGAGGGTTGGGTCGGGGTGATGGCGGTCGCCGTTGCGGAAGCAATTCACTCCGATAAACGAGAGTGTGCTTGTGTCACGCAAGTTCGCAGCGTTCTCTGTGGAAATACACTCCTCAAGTCGCGGACAAATGGATTACGAACAGTAATATTTTATCTTGGTGTATGGCGATTAACTCGGGTAAACCGGCCATCCCCCCGGTTCTGGGGACCAGGCAGCCATATCTTTCCTTATATTAGTTATGGGATGGCGTTCGTCATCTCTGACAGAAGGGAACGAAAGTCCACTTGTCCAGAATAAACAAGGCGCTGTTCCAGTGACGTGAGCCGCAAGATCACGTATAGAAGCACCAAACATCTCACCTCAGCTGTTTCTTTCCGGTGATGCCATAGGTCCCGCGGCTCTAGGCTGGGAGTAGAGTGGGCCCAGTCTGGAGTCAGAAACATTTGATGTTCCCGAAGTTACAGTCCAAGTGCAAATCGACTCGCTATAGATCGTAATGTCGGGAAGAGTCAGTAATCCAGATGGGAATACAAAGTAATCACCAGAGAGAGCGTTACCGGGGATATCTCATTCCTGTGCGATATCTGAAATCACCGTCGAACATTGCTGCTCCGAGGCGTCATGATTCTTACCAAACAGAGGTACTCATGGCATATTGGTCGGAGGGAGAAATTCGGGGTGTATAAGTTTGAGAGGAAGTCTGGGGAAAGTGCCTTGAGAGACGGACCTGGTGAGATCCCCTATTAAGACGTGGGTGAAACTGCAAGGAATCTCTTGAGGATGGGAGTATTTCCAGCGCCATACGAAGAGGCTGGGATGTTCCATCTGGCTGGGTGACTGTATCCATGCGTGAGGAGATAAGGTGGAATAAATTTTGGGTATTTGTGAATCGTCCAGAGGGATCCCAACTGCTCTGGCCTGAGTTGAGTGTTGAGGTGGGGGTCCTTGAATGTTCGATAACTTGGCCACCCCTTCGACAATGTGAGATGAGGGCAGGGAGCTGGCCACTATGGTCGGTGTAACTTTCACCGGCGAATCAGGGCTGGATGAAGAAGAACTTCGACGCCACTACTGGTGGTAGAGAGGACGATGCAGAGTGATTGACACGCCGCAAATTGTGATTGCCACTGTTAGGACGAGTCCAGACATCCATGCATCCACCCCTGAGAATGCCGCGTCTTGATGTGTCCAGGTCACCGGCAGGTGGAACATTGGAAGGTTTCCTCGAACTCGACCCTACAGTTGGATGCTGATAGGGATTTCGTTCACCATCACCAACAGGTTAGAGGAGCGAACTATGGGAACTGTAGCGATTTCCCTTGCGCAAAAGCCGCGCCTCGTTTGGTTCGTAACTCTTCTATTGGGGACTCCGGGATTAAAAAGCCGTTGTCATCGGGATCGATCTTTGGAAAGTGAGTGTAAATATTACGAACTTTTTATTTCCTCGTATCGTCACAGACGGTCTCAACCCGGCACTATCGTTCCATCCTCGCCACAAGAGACTCCAAAACGTTCAGAACCCCGAGGATAACATGACAGCGGAACCGTATACGACAAAGCAAAAGCCTATGCGGCGGCTCTTCACATCCCTGGAGTTCATTCATCAATTCCACATGGCGGCCTCCGTGGTGAAGAGCCCTTATCCAGGGAAAGCTCTTGACGGTCTTAGAACCCTCGGCAATGATCAAGGTGCTTCTGTTACACGAAGGAGAGAGAAGACCGCGCTAGCGTGGTATGTCTGGAGTGATCATATGCGTACTAGTAACAGCCTTCAGATTTCGAAACCATGTTGGACCGAAAGTCGTCCCAAGTGCCTATCGTGTCGTGTGAACGCGGGAACAACTTTTTTCCCTACCAGATGCCACCAATTGGATCTAAGCAGGCAACGGGTCCTGTTCCAGTCAACCATATTTTGGGAGTGGTGTATTGATATATTTTAATGTCCTATGGCACTGGCACACACGGCGAGATACAGGGACGATCATTCCGCAGTCAGGTAAGAATTTCATATGTGCAGGACTACAGCTCTCGCGCCTTCCGACTGTAGTACCCCTAGCTCTCAAAAGGGGCGCTCGTAGTGATAACTGTTGGTCATCTCTCCAAACGATGGGCCGTCTGATTATCGAAATCCAGTGTCACGTAGAGGGGCTAATCTCGAACAACGTGTATATATCCTTTAGGGGAGCACGCCCATCACTGTGATCACTGATGTCGATTCCAACGACTCGCGGAATAGATGCATCGATAATGAACGACGAGAAATGCGGGTGCGCGGCGCGTTGACACACGATGGCACAATCGCTAAAGCAAGATCATCATGCGCGCCTCGTCCGCCGGTTTCATTTATGACCTGGGCGAGATGGACGCTCGTACATCTAGATCATCAATAGTCGCAGCGGATGAGCCATCCCGAATATATTATCTTGTAAGTCCGTCCGCTCGTTGGCCCGTTTCCCCTGGGTCTACATTAGCACCTCGAAAAGGTGCGAACGCTGGATCCGGTCAGCCATCATTGCATATTGTGGCGCGCAACACATCTTCATAAATGTTATCTTGTATCTGGAAATCTGTGCTGGCAGACCGATCGTTATGGCAAGCCGAGTGAAGAGATGTGATCTCCGAGAGGAGCGCTTCTTAGCTGATGATGATACATTGGAGCCTCCTGATACTACACGACAGATCGCCACTTCCCCTGGGCCTCTAGGGATGGGTCAAAAGTGCGGGATCGCCGATCAAATATGGGAGTACGACAGAACCCAGCCACCGACGGAAACATTCTCACAGGACCCGTTGGTCTGCCCGAACATCGAACAAAGGAAATGATTTGACGTGGATCACCTCTTACGTGGGGAGTTATCGCATCTAGAAAGGGTAAGTAACCTATTGCAGCTGACCTCGAGCTCCGGGTCATCGTCCACTTGATCGGATGTTTTTTCAAATTCCGGCTGGAGCCAAGCCGCCTTCTGCAGACTGCCTGTTATGCCTTTCATTTGACGCGTGTCGTTTTGGCGCCTGGCTAGGAGGAGAATACATGGACAGGAGGCACACGATCCCCCTCAAAATGGTAGATTCGCGGTCAGAAAAAGTTACGGAGCTTGCAAATTGGAACGAAAAAGGACACGATCCGACAGGAAACCGTGAGGTTCTGACGGTTCGCGAGATGTCGGTGGAAGTCAAACGCGTATTCAACATGCCCATAACCAAAATTTCAAACCGGCGGCTCCCACAAGCGGAGACAACAAAAGGAGGTTTGGCACCCCTCGTGGCGTGCGTGTCGCCCGCTGGCTGGTGTGAAAAGGATGTGGGGGGTGGGGGGTTGGACATTCAATTGCCGACAGTACATGAGGTGGCGACAAACTCTGACTGTGCAAGGGGAGTGGGTCAGGGCAAAAAATTCATTTGTATCACAAGGGGGGCACGTAGGATTTGGGGCTTGCGATGTTTGGTTGCGGCGTTGTGTCGCCGCAAGACAACAGAAGATAGCAGTGAAATAGTGTGCAAAGTGGGGCGAAGGTTGGATATTGATGCGGGCAGGGGAACCCAATCGCTTAGTAACAAGCGCGACACAACGAATATGCATGGTGGCCATGAGAGGAGCCAATGGTGTGTGCTGGTGCGTGATTTAATTTAAGCACGGACATTTGTCTGCTATCACCTGCAGGCCGCTAGCCTAGCGGCGGGGAGTGCGAATGGAGGCTCCTGACCGTCAGGAGACTAGACTCGAGCAAAACCCGAGCGAATGGGGCAGAGGAAACGAGCGGATACCTAAACTGGGTGTGTTGATGGAAGTAGATAGGAGAACGTGTCGCACGCGAAGGGCCCAATCGCACCACAAATCTCAACCCGTTCTCGTGGGTGTGAGTCGTGCGCGATCGTCGTCATGATTGATAAAAAGGAGCATGGCTTTTACGTCACATATCTCTTAATATCTAGAAGGTCAGCAGAGGAGAGCGAAGACCGGACTTGGCGCACATCTGCACCGAAGCTCGATCCCTGGTACATGTTTCCAATCAGGTCAAGTGCGACTCGTTTGGGACGCCCGAACACGCCTTTGACCTGTAAAACGGCGTTATATCCACATGAAACTTTACCTCGTGCCCCAACGTCGAGTAAAGTGAACGCGGGAAAAGGAACCGAAGGTTGACACGAGCCCCGATGGCAGATCGTCGGGGCGCAAGGTCGTTCGGGTAGTTTTTTGACGGGATGTCATGTCAGACGGACAAAGATCGCACCGAGGGGGCCTTCAGGGATGGTAAAAAATTGGCCATAGCCAGCGACCGGTCGTCAGCCTAACGTTCAGATCCGACTGGGACTCACGGCCAAGGCGTGTTTACCCGACCCTCGGGATAGTTCAATTGGCAAACACCTGGCGGTGAATCAATCCTGAAAAACTCAAGTCACAAGGGCACTCCGCGGCGTCCATACCGAGTCTCTCACGTGATCTCCACATCCCCATTCCAAGAGCGTAGCGGCGCTCGGGCGTCTGTCGTCTGTCTCTTGCCCCTTGGGTTTTTTTTTCCCACCAGGTTGCGGATATGTCAAAGGCCGTAGCAGCAGCAAAGCCACAGTTTGTCGTGCGTGTACATCTTTCTCCTATTCCGATTCAATCTCAGTTCCTCGACCCTGCAAACAACAGCGCCTCCTCATCGCTGCAGGCAAGGCTGCACCAACGCCTCCTGTTGGTCCTGCTCTCGGCGCTCGCGGCGTTAGGTCAATGGACTTTTGCAAGGAGTTCAACGCCCGTACAGCACATATCTCTCCAGGAATACCAATTCCTACCGTGATCAACATCTATCCTGATCGATCCTTCTCCTTCGTCACGAAAACCCCAACGGTGTCATATTTTCTGAAAAAGGCAGCAGGCATCGAGAAGGGAACCGGCCGGCCAGGCCACGAGACAGTTGGCACTGTCAGCCTCAAACACGTGTACGAGATTGCAAAGATTAAAGCCACCGATGAACATCTGAGGCATCTGCGGCTTGAGGCGATTGCGAGTACCATCATCGGTTCGGCTCGAACGCTAGGCGTGCAAGTGGTGCCGTGAACTTTGGGCGCTCTTGTGGCTCCTCCTCTTTCACTTCTTTTGTGAATGTGAGTGCGCTTCTGCCCGTCCACCTCGGGATATGCTGATCCCCCGCGCCCCAGGGATAGGATGCGAAGCTCGACCCAACGCGCGGGTTGCCGGTGAATGATTCTCCGCTGCAGTTGATCTGCCCTGGCCGTTTATGCTGGTCGCTGGCCATCTTGGGTTTTAATATCCCGGAGCTTGTGAATGTTCGGTAGAATCGCAATTGCAGGGCGTTGTACCCCGGGTCGGAATGCCGTGTTGAGAGCCTTGAGCTGATATTGGAGAAAGATCATCGATTTGGTTCCCTAGATCGAAATAAGAGCCGCGGACACGTCGGATGGCTGCTGCGCAGGTCAGAGCCCCATATCACTCCAGACTTGATGGGACTTGCTCTCTCTCATAGTCATGGATAGACTTTTCGGTGATCCATTCTACATCGAAACCCACACGGCTGCGTCCGCACTAGTGGCAGTGGCGGCGGCGGAGGGCGCTGGACATATTGTGCCCAGGAGGAATCTTCCTTATCACGCCTCGCCTTTGTGCTGTTCGAGGGATTGTTGACACGCTGTCTACACGCCCTTTGAGTTGAGACACGACCCGGGGAAGGAGCCGCAGCAGTCGCCAGACTCCCGCATCCGGGTTACCATATTCGTTTGCTCTCCGCCGCCTCGTGTTAGAGGTCGCTTTCTAGGCGGTGAGTAATTTATTCTTTTTTCCCCACTCAGCCATGGCGAGCTCACCGCGATTTTTTCCCCCTTCTTTACGTGGTCAGTGTATTTATTTATTTTCGTTGTTCTGGTAAATATCGTCGCCTTCACCGTTGTCGTAATCAGGGTTCATCACGCTGCGTGCAGCCAATGTAATGGCTGACATTCTGCCTCCCAAGCTCGGCGCTTACCTGCCACCTCGTGTTGTTTTCCGATCAAGTTTGCCATGACCTGAATGCGGATTGGGAGACTTGCTCCAATGAACGAGCCTCCTGGACACGTCTGCCAGCCCACTTCTCGTGCCGACACGCTGCGAGTCCTGTATTCAGCTTTATCGGTCACTGTTTCCACGTTTCGATCGAACAATTCACCATCACCCGTGTGCATGAGTATGTGCCCCCTCCCGGGGCAAGTATAAAATGCCTTGCCGAAGGGCACCAGTCTTCCCAGTTCTCCAGACCACACTCAAGTTGTAATCGTCCTCTCCACTTACATCCTCATCTGCATTCATGGCCACCCACCCGAACGATGTACTCTCCTGGACATCTCAGGATCCCCGAAACGCCATACTCTTCAGTTCATTAGGCATCGCCTACCGGTTCCAAGTATGTTTTATCGGCATCGCCGCGCCCCGATGGTCCTGATTCAACACCCCCAGACCGAGACCAACGCGCAGGGACAGAGCACAACCATTGTTTGGCGTGCGATACGTGCGAACAAGGAGGATCGAGTGGCCAAGCTAGAGTGGGCCCCTGGTGGTGGTCTCGGACGCGCTGTCATCGGGAAGGTCAGACCTTCGCTTCAACGAACTTTCCATTTGACGTCTTTCTTACGCTCCCCTTTGATCACACAGAACCACGTTCCTATGGCCGACTTAGTCCGCCGAGACCCAAGAATGCCCGTGCGTGTTTTGGTCTTGTCTCGATTTCATTTCCATCTGACATGGGGTGAACAAAGAACTCGAGAATATTCAATGGCCCCGATGGTTACCAATACAGATGGAGACCAAGTACTACCAGCCAGGATATTGTGGTGGGTCTCACTAGAATACGACATGCGAGGGACGTCTGATCACATTTCCCCCCCTCCAGTTACAAGATCCTAACAACAACGTGATCGCCTTCTATCGCCCCACTCGGGCAGTCCGCTATCAAGGGCTCGGAGATGTCTACGCGGAACTTCACTTTGTCCGTTCCGCTGGCGCGGGCGTGGTGGTATGTCCAGTTGATATTTCGAACCATCAGCAAACGCTGACCCGGACCGAATGTAACAGATGCATCCGCCGCTCATGGACACCGTCACGGTGACCGCGATGCTCCACAGGTTTGTTTCGACATTCAACCTTTGATAATCGTCTCGATATCGGACTGTCTTCTTTACTTATTTAAAAGAGGCTGGCCTAAGCACTGATCTGTGGACGGCGTCGCGTGTAGGGGCAATTACTTATCTTGGCATTTCCATGTTGTCGTGTCTTAGCTGCATATGTAAAGTCGCAACTCCCACCACCTTCCACCGAGAAACGTCCACTCGCGTGAGTTTCCGGTTTAACCCCTGGCAGGGCCTGCCCGGAGTAGCGTGTTCAGAACACGCATCAGGTGCTGGTCGTTCAGTCTCCCACATGTGCAACGTTTCGAAAGTGCTTCTTGATGCGCCATCTCAGGAACGACGTGGGACTCGTGTGCGAATGACAATTTCAAAAGAAAAAAAAACAAATGTTCGACGTGATGCGCGCGAGGCCTCCCATCAATTAGGCTTCAGGTGGATCACCTCCGCTCAGGGATGATCGTGTCCATGAGGGTATCAACGGTTCGGATCACCCACTCTGCTCCCTCGTCGCTCGCAAGCCACCGGTCTTCCTCGCTCAGACCTTCGGTCGTACGCGCCTTGAGCAAACCAAATACGTGACTCGTGAGTTGCGGCCCGACGTGGCCTTCGGCGCGCAGACAAGCGACGCCCACGACGGACCCCAAGGCGCGGCTGAGATTGCCTTGTTCATTCGCTCCGGGGAGAGGCGACAGTACGGAGCCGTAGGACTGGATAATGAACGCTGGAAAGGAGATGATGTCCGTGAGCACCACCACCGGCACCATCGAGGCTCGCAGAAGCCACACAACGATGAAAAAGGAAGATCACGATCGGGAAGAGGAAGTGTGTGTGTGCATGTGTGTGTGAGAGAGCGCACGGGCGCAGGCGTGGAGACGCTGTGCACTTTCCGCATCGGTCCAGGGAGGGGGGAAAGGAAGAAAGGGGACGTACAGATCAAGTCGGGGTGGTATGACGCTAGCTTATCGTGCAACTTGACGGCGTGCGGCTCGTAAATGGAGTTCCAGAGCGAAATCCCGCGGGCAATAATGGCGTCGACGTTTTCCGGGTTGGCAGTCCTGAGAAAAGCCACGGGAAGTTGTGTCCCCCCCCCCCCTTGCTCGTTGGCGGGCGTCGAAACTTGAGCCAGGTCAACTAATGAGCGCACCTTCGTGAATCAGTCCGGAGGCCAGCCTTCACGTCGTCTTCGAGCTCATTTGCGAGCCCTGCGAGAGCTCCGATGGTCTGAGTGCGGTGCGAAAAAAAAAAAAAAAAAAGGGTGAGTA
>Ga0307512_10005239_pt1 | contig 13637 bp, 10 predicted proteins | sample 14_EM_MG_FD_200267 | JGI IMG/M metagenome (GOLD analysis project Ga0307512, IMG submission 200267) | Populus trichocarpa ectomycorrhiza microbial communities from riparian zone in the Pacific Northwest, United States - 14_EM | ecosystem: Host-associated > Plants > Roots > Unclassified | place... | reverse complement strand
CGCGCTCATGGACCGGATGGGCCTTGCCGCGTACTGCCATCCGGCGCGCGAGGTCGACGCCGACCGGCTGCTCGAGCAGTTCCGGACGCTGGAGAAGCGATCGGCCGAGCTGCGGCAGACCCTCGCCGAGCGGAACCTGGCCGCCGCCCGGCAACTGGAGGACCAGTTCAGCTCCTTGACCGCGGCCGTGTTCCCCGCGACCGGCCACACCCACGCTCACGCTCGGCAGGAGTCTCCATGAAAGCGATCGAAGTCCCGGAGATCACCGGCGCTTACGTCTTCGAGCCGACGCCGTACGCCGACGAGCGCGGCTTCTTCTGCCGCACCTTCGATGCCGACGTGGTCCGCTCGGTGGGCCTCGACCCGCACGCCTTCGTCCAGGACAGCGTGTCCCGCTCGGTCCGGGGCGTGCTGCGCGGCCTGCACCTGCGCTCCGGAGCAGGTGAGGCCAAGCTGGTCCGGTGCTCGTACGGGCGGATCTTCGACGTCGTCGTGGACCTGCGGCCGGACTCGCCGACCTACCGCAACCGGGCCTTCTTCGAGCTGTCCGACGAGACACAGGTGACCCTGTACATCCCGGCGGGGTGCGCGCACGGCTTCCAGGCGCTCACCGAAACCGCTGACACCTCGTACCGGATCGACCGCCCGCACGATCCGGCCGAGGACGTGACGATCGCCTTCGACGACCCGGAGCTCGGTATCCCCTGGCCGCTGCCGGCCCTGTCGATGTCCAAGCGGGACCGGGAGGCACCGAGCCTCGCCGAGGTCCTGAAGCAAAGCGAGAAGTGAGGCCGGCGTGGACACCGAACACACCGAACACACCGAACACTCCGAAGAGACCCAGGAGTTCCTCCTGCCCCGGTCGCGGCAGGCGAACGAGCGGCTGCACGCCCTGATCCCCGGGGGCGCGCACACCTACGCCAAGGGCGACGACCAGTACCCGGAGAACCTGGCCCCGGTCATCAGCCACGGCCGCGGTGCCCACGTGTGGGACGTCGACGGCAACCGCTACATCGAGTACGGCTCCGGCCTGCGGTCGGTCAGCCTCGGCCACGCCCACCCACGCGTGACCGAGGCGGTGCGGCGGGAAATCGACCGCGGCAGCAACTTCGTCCGGCCGTCCATCGTGGAGGTCGAGGCCGCGGAACGTTTCCTGGCCACCGTGCCGACCGCCGAGATGGTGAAGTTCGCGAAGAACGGCTCCGACGTCACCACCGCCGCGGTGCGTCTGGCCCGCGCCGTCACCGGGCGCCCGCGGGTGGCCATCTGCGGCGACCATCCGTTCTTCTCCGTCGACGACTGGTTCATCGGCACCACGCCGATGTCCGCCGGTGTTCCGGCGGCGACCACCGAGCTCACCGTGGCGTTCCCCTACGGGGACCTGGCCGCCACGGAGGAGTTGCTCACCCGGTACCAGGACGAGGTCGCCTGCCTGATCCTCGAACCTGCCGGCCACAGCGAGCCGCCGCCCGGGTACCTCGCCGGCCTGCGTGAGCTGGCCGACCGGCACGGCTGCGTACTGATCTTCGACGAGATGATCACGGGCCTCCGCTGGTCCGAGGCGGGCGCCCAGGGCCTGTACGGCGTCGTGCCCGACCTCTCCACGTTCGGCAAGGCGCTGGGCAACGGGTTCGCCGTCTCCGCGCTGGCCGGGCGCCGCGATCTGATGGAGCGGGGCGGGCTGCGGCACTCCGGCGACCGGGTGTTCCTGCTGTCCACCACGCACGGCGCGGAAACGCACTCGCTGGCAGCCGCGATGGCCGTGCAGACCACCTACGTCGAGGAGGGCGTCACCGCACGGCTGCACGCCCTCGGTGAGCGGTTGGCCGCCGGTGTCCGCGACGCCGCGGCCGGCATGGGCGTCGGCGACCACGTCGTAGTCCGGGGCCGGGCCAGCAACCTGGTCTTCGCCACTCTCGACGAGAACGGTCGGCCGTCGCAGCAGTACCGCACCCTGTTCCTGCGCCGGCTCCTCGCGGGCGGAGTGCTGGCCCCGTCGTTCGTGGTGAGCAGCGCGCTCAGCGACGCCGACATCGACCGCACCGTCGATGTGGTGGGGCAGGCATGTGCGGTGTACCGGAAGGCACTGGACGCCGGTGACCCCACCCCCTGGGTGGGCGGGCGGCCGGTGAAGCCCGTATTCCGCCGCTTGGCGTGAAATGGCAAGAAGTGGCGTGAAGTGAAGTGAAGTGACGTGTCGTGATGTGACGTCAGCGGCGCTCCCGCCGACGGGCGTCGGCCATCCGGTCGACCAGCCACGCGGCCGCCGGTATCACCGCCAGCGCGGTGCACCAGCCGCCGAGGACGTCGGTCGGGTAGTGCGCGCCCAGAGCGACCTGCGCCCAGCCCATGGCGGCGCCGGCAACCAGCGCCGCGGCGAGCACGAGTGACGTGCCGGCCGTCCTGCCGAGGGCGAACCGGCCGGTCGCGAGCAGCGCGACCATGAGGGCGAGCGCGGTGAAGAAGGCGGTGTGCCCGCTCGGATAGGAAAGGTTGCCGTCGCCGTGGATGGTGCGTCCCACCAGGTGCTTGAGCAGCGTCGCCGTCCCCACGGCCATGCCGACGCCGACGACGATGAGCGCCGCCGCGCGAGGACGCCGAAGCAGCAGGCAGCCCGTCACGGCGGCGACGATCAGCATCGCCGCTCCGGCGGGCTCTCCCAGGAAGTCCAGGGCCAGAGCGACCCGCCGCCACGGCGGCCGCACACTGTCCGCCGTCGGCCGGCTGATCCACCGGTCCACCCTGCCGGGCTCGCTGTGGCCGGCGTACAGGACGCCGAGCATGACGACCACCAGCGTGGCGAGCGCCGCGATCAGCCCGAGCCACGCGCGCAGCGACGGGGGCAGCACCGCGGGCGCCGACCGGCCGGTCACCCGCCCACCGCGTCCGGTCGACCTGCGGCAGCGACGTTTTCGTCCGCCGTGCGCAGCGTCGGGCGTTGCGAGATTGCGGCGGGGCGTTGTTTCCGGACGAGTCGGGTGCCCGGAAGTCCGGCAACGCCCGCTCCCACGCCGAGGGCATCGCGTTTCGGGCGCCGGTCGCCGACTGCTTCTACGGCCCCGGCGAAGGCCCGCCGGTCCGCTGCTGCCAGGCGATCCAACCCGATCCCCCCGTCGTGTCCGACCCACCCTCCAGCGACCATGACCGCGCCGCGGACACCCTGAAGCCAGATCCATCATCTTGGCATACGGAGACACTTGTCCACGAGATCGACCGCCCCCGGACGACCCTGAGTTGCCTGGAGGGGCAAAGTCCCCGCCAGGCAACCGACTTGAGGCTCTAGAAGAACCCGAGCTTCTGTGCCGAGTAGCTCACCAGCAGGTTCTTGGTCTGCTGGTAGTGCACGCTCGACACCTCGTTTACCTGCGGAAACAGTAGAACCTGAGGCTCGAGGGGCGGAGTTGGCCCGCGTATGGTCCGGATCTTGGGCGGGGAGCCGACTGCCGATCTCAGCTCCTCTGCCGTTGTGGGACCCGTCCTCCGCCGAACAGGCCGGGAAGCGAGCCAGCCTCCTGGTCGAGCACACGCGACCGGCGTGAAGGTGCGGGTGTGGACCAACGTGGTCATGGGGCTCACGTTACGAGGGGGCGCTCACCGGGCCCGGCGCGCGATGCCGACAACCAAGCGCGGGCCATGACTTGCCCTCCGCCAGTCCCGTCATATTCAAACATCCAACAAAGCAATCTTCGCGACCGGCAAAGAGCTCTACCCGCATAGATGATCCCGGTGCTGTCATGCTCACGACCGCCCGGAATTCCTGCCGGGCACCGCTCCGGGAGATCCCCCCATGCCCCGAATATCCCGCTCCCTGGTCACCTCCCTCTCCTCCCTCGCTCTGGCCGCCGCCGGCCTCACGGTCGCCGCCGGCACCGCGCACGCGCAGAGCTGCAGCCAGGGCTACCTCCCCCTCCCCGACCCAAGTTGCCAGCCCGGCGACTTCAACCCGGACGTCACTCAGTCCACCATCGACTCCACGATCTGCGTCTCCGGGTGGACCGCGACCGTCCGGCCGTCCAGCTCCTACACCACCGCGCTGAAGAAGAAGCAGATCGTCGAGTACGGCTACACGGACACCAGCACCTCGGACTACGAGGAGGACCACTTCCTCCCGCTCGAACTGGGTGGCGCCCCCAAGAGCGAGCTCAACCTCTGGCCCGAGCCGGAGTACGGCACCAAGACCGCCGCCAACAAGGACACCGTCGAGAACAAGCTCAAAAAGGCCGTCTGCGCCGGTACCGTCACGCTCTCCGACGCCCAGGACGCGATCCTCACCGACTGGACGACCGCACTGTCCGACCTCGGCCTGAGCTGATCCCGTCCGCTTGACGTAGGGGTCGGTCTCACGCACGGGCAATCGCGGCGCCGCCACCACTCGATGTTCGCGGTCGGCGCCCGCGTTCACTGCGCCACGTCGAGGGCGGCTTCCGGTTCGGCGGGCTCGTCGGTGAGGCCGAGGCGTAGGTGTTCGGCGTGGTACAGGGCCTGGTCGAGGAGTTCGGCGACGTGGTTGTCGTAGAGCGCGTACACCACGGAGCGGCCCTGGCGGGTGCCGGTGACCAGGCCGAGGTTGCGCAGCAGGCGCAACTGATGGGAGCAGGCGGACTGTTCCATGCCGACTTCGTTGGCCAACTCGGTGGCCGGCAGCGGCCCTTCGCGCAGCCGGGCCAGGATCAGCAGTCGGGAAGGAGTGGCCAGGGCCTGCAGGGTGGTCGCCACCTTCTGTGCGCTGACCGCGTCCAGGTGCGTGTAGGCGACGCGGCTCGCGGCGGGGGTGTCGGCTCCATGACCCATGCGGACATCCTACCGGGATGCTTACATGAAAGAGTGTTCATACATTCCTGTATGGTGGAGGAGTCAAAGCCCGCTTGCTCCCCGTGCGTGAAGGACCACCGCTCTCATGTCTTCCACTCTCACCCGCCCGGCCCCCGGCGGCGTGCGCGATGCGGTAGCCCCGCGCCGCCGTACGCGGATCTTCGCTCTGCCCGAGGCCCGCTGGGCGGCAGCCGCCCTGGTGCTGTACCTGCTCGCGCTGCCACTGCACCTGCTCGGCGCCCCGGCCTGGGCGTGGGGTCCCCTGTATGCCGTCACGTATGTCACCGGCGGCTGGGAGCCGGGCTGGGCGGGCCTGCAGGCGCTGAAGGACAAGACCCTGGACGTGGACCTGCTGATGGTCGTGGCCGCGATCGGTGCCGCGGCCATCGGCCAGGTCCTCGACGGCGCACTGCTGATCGTCATCTTCGCCACCTCTGGCGCCCTGGAGGCGATTGCCACCGCCCGCACCGCGGACTCGGTGCGCGGCCTGCTCGACCTCGCCCCGACCACCGCCACCCGCGTGCTGGACGACGGCGGCGAGGAGACCGTGCCAACCGGACAACTCACGGTGGGCGACACCATCCTGGTCCGGCCCGGCGAACGCGTCGGCGCCGACGGGCGGGTCCTGGACGGCGCGAGCGAGGTCGACCAGGCCACCATCACCGGCGAACCGCTGCCGGTCGCGAAGGAGTCCGGGGACGAAGTGTTCGCCGGCACCCTCAACGGCACCGGCGCCCTGACCGTGCGAGTCGAGCGCGACCCGTCGGACTCGGTGATCGCCCGGATCGTGAAGATGGTTGAGGAAGCCTCCGAGACCAAGGCGCCCACCCAACTGTTCATCGAGAAGGTCGAACAGCGGTACTCCATCGGCATGGTCGTCGCCACGGTGGCGCTGTTCGTACTACCGCTGGCCTTCGGCGCCGACCTGCAGTCCACCCTGCTGCGGGCGATGACCTTCATGATCGTCGCGTCGCCGTGTGCGGTGGTGCTGGCCACCATGCCCCCGCTGCTGTCCGCCATCGCGAATGCCGGACGCCACGGCGTGCTGGCCAAGTCCGCTGTGGTGATGGAGCGCCTGGGGCAGGTCGACGCCGTGGCGCTGGACAAGACCGGCACGCTGACCGAGGGCACCCCGTTTGTCGCCGAGGTCCGCCCGCTGAACGGCTCCGGCTTGGACGAGCACACCCTGCTGACGCTGGCCGCCGCGGCCGAGCACCCCAGCGAGCACCCGCTGGCCCGCGCCGTCGTCGACGCCGCCCGCACCCGCGGTCTGGATGTTCCGGCCGTGGGGGACTTCACCTCCACCCCCGGCCTCGGCGTGTCCACCACCGTGTGGGACGCGAAGATCCAAGTGGGTGCCCCGGCCCGGCTGCTGGACGGCCTCACGGGCAGGACCGCCGAAGCCGCCGATGCGGTCACTGCCGATCTGGAGGCCGCGGGCCGCACCGCCGTTCTCGTCACCCGCGACGGTGAACCGGTCGGCGTGCTCGGCATCGCCGACCGCCTGCGCCCTGATGCAGCCGCCACCGTCAGCGCCCTCGCCACGCTCACCGGCACCAGCCCCTTGCTGGTCACCGGCGACAATGAGCGCGCGGCGGGCAGGCTGGCGTCCGAGGTCGGCATCACCGGGGAAGACGTCCACGCAGGGCTCCTGCCGCAGGACAAGGTGGAGGCCGTACGCCGCCTGCAGGCCCGCGGCCGCAAGGTCCTGGTGATCGGAGACGGCGTCAACGACGCCCCCGCCCTGGCCGCCGCGCACACCGGCATCGCCATGGGCCGCGCCGGCTCCGACCTCGCCCTGGAAACCGCCGACGCCGTGGTGGTCCGCGACGAACTCGCCACCATCCCCACCGTCGTCGGGCTCTCCCGCCGCGCCCGGAAGCTGGTCGTCCAGAACCTCGCCATCGCCGGCGTGTTCATCACCGGACTGGTCATCTGGGACCTCGCCGGAGACCTGCCCCTGCCCCTGGGTGTCGCCGGACACGAGGGCTCCACCGTCATCGTCGGCCTCAACGGCCTCCGGCTGCTGCGCGACGCCGCATGGAACCGGGCCCGCGTCGGCGGCGGAGAGTGAGCCGCCACAGCCGCACGGCCGCCTCCGCCACCGCGGGGGCGGCCCGCTGCACCGTCACCGTCTGCCGCGGCTGCTGCGCGGTACCGACAAGGTGCCCGGCCTGAACCACGCCGCTCAACTCGCCGACCTGCGCGCGTCCCTGGGGGCCGTGGCCAGTGTCCGGCCGGTCAACTGCCTGGACGCCTGCGAACACGCCACCGTCATCGTCATCCAGCCCACCGCCGAAGGCCGCAGAGCTGGCGGACGCCTCGTCTGGCTCGGCCTGGTCAACGACCACGATGCGACCGCGGACATCACCGCCTGGTTCAACGCGGGCGGCCCGGGACTCGCCGACCCGCCCGACATACTCGACCTCTCGCCTTCACCCCCAGCCGCCGTATCCGCCAGCAACTGGAGCCATAACCGCCACCCCGACCCGAGCGCCGAGCAGCGCCGCCCCCGGTCAGGAGGGACAACCCACATGCACGCACCCCGCACACCCGCGACATTCCCCACCGCCATCCGCCTGGCCGGCCACGGCCTCATCCTGCGGGAGTGGACCGACGAACACATCCCCGTCATGGCCGACCTGTTCGACGACCCCGACGTCACCCGCTTCACGCCCCTGCGCGCCCCCTTCGACCGGACTGCCGCCCGCACCTACCTGGATACGGCCCGCGAGAACAGGGCGGCCGATCGGCGCATCCAACTCGCCATCACCACCGACGGCCACCAACCCTCGGCGAGATCCTGCTGTTCCGCACCGCCGACAGCAGGCAAGAAGCGGAGTTGGCCTACACCGTCGTCGCCCGCCACCGCCGACAGCACCTCGCCACCCGTGCCGTCAGCGGCATCACCTCCTACGCCTACGACCCGCTCGGCATGACCCGTGTACTGCTGCGCATCCCCGCAGCGAACACCGCCAGCGCCGCCGTCGCCCGCGCCAGCGGTTTCCACGTCACCGACGCCGCCCCCATCACACGCGAAGGGGCCCGCGACAGCTTGCTGACCTGGCAGCACCACCCCGACCACGCGACCACCACGTGACCCCAGAGCGGGTGACTCGCTGCCTACGTGACCCAGGCCTGGGTGGATGAGCAAGCCGGCCTCCAGGTACGTGAGGGCTTCGTCCAGCGCACCGGCCAGGTCTGCGCCCAGCCTGCTCATCCAGTCGGGCCACACCGCCACGACCACTCCGGCGTGGCTGGCAAGACTGGCGCGGCCTCGTCGAACTGGTCGGCGGAGGTGACCTCGTAGCCCTCCTGGCGAAAGACGCGAAACGTCTCGCCTCGGATCCCGGCGCGTGTGCGGGCCTTCTTCATGACGTTCGCTGCTGCTCCGCCGACCCCACGCCAGTGGCTTGGGCTGTCGTTCGGCACATTCACGCGGTCCGGCAGTCCGCGCACAGGCCCGTCAACTCCAGCGTGTGCTGGACGTCCGCGAAGCCTGAGGACCCCGCGATGTCGGCGGCCCAGCTTTCCACCACGTCGGAGTCGACCACGATGCTCAACCCGCAGCCGCGGCACAGCAGGTAGTGGCGGTGTTCGGCGGAAGGCCGGTGGCGGTAGAGGCGTTCGCCGCTGGTGTCCCGTATGACGTCCGCGCGGCCCGCCTCCGCCAGGGCGCTGAGGGTGCGATAGACGGTGTTGAGACCGACGGGTGAGCCGCCTGAGAGTAGCGAGTCGTGCAATGCCTGGGCGCCGACGAAGCCGTCCGTTCCCGGAAGTGGTCTGAGCCCTCGCCCTTTCGAGGGAAGGCGATCAGAGCCGGTCCGTGAAGATCACAGGCTGCGAGCACACCTCGGCGCATGGCTTGCGATCCACTTGTGGCCACGCCCCCTCTCTGGTCACCTGGTCCTTGCTTGCCACGGCTCGGGAGGGGGACAGGTGGCGTTTCGGATTCACTTCACTCCCGATGATCTTCTCCGTGTGTCCCTCGCGGAGGGTCCCGATCTCCTTACCGAGACGGTGATCAGCCTGCGGATTCTGCAGCAACGAAGACCAGGCGCGATGTTCGGGCCATGGCAGCGCTGGGCGCGTCAGCGGATCCCGCGCTCGGTCCACCTCCTGCGGCCGTTGGTGCAACCCAACGGGGCGATCCCGGATTTCCTCACACCGCTCGGCCACGCGGATCTTGACGCGGGTCTGGACGCGATGCTGCACACACCGAAATCGCTCCTGCGGGCCGATCTGGAAGTCTTCACCCAGTTCACCAACGCCCGGTTGCCGAGGTGGGCCGATCCGCTCGCCGAGGGCTCCCCCCGGGCCTTGGCGACGGTGACCCAAGCGGTGCGGGACTGGCACAAGGCCGCGATCGTCCCCATGAGCCAGCACCTGCGCAGCCGTACCGAAGAAGCCCGATTATCGGCAGCCCGCACGCTGCTGGCCGAAGGGCTGGACGCGATGCTCTCCCGGCTGCACCCCACGATCAGCTGGAAAGCCCCCGTGCTGGAGCTTGCCTGTCCCGACCACGACATCGACATCCACTTGGAAGGTCGCGGCCTGCGTTTGGTGCCATCCCTGTTCTGCGGCCGCGAAGCCGCAATCAACCTGGATCCCGGCCTGCCGCCCGTCGTGTTCTACCCCGTCGTCCACGAGACCTTCTGGAGCCCGGAACACACTCCCGCCTCCAAGACCGACCACGGCACCCTGGGCGCCCTCCTCGGCCCTACCCGTGCCGCGGTGCTGCGGGTCATCATCGCCGGGTACGGCATCACCACCGCCGAACTCGCCAGCCGCGCAGGCATCTCGCCAGCCACCGTTTCCCACCACACCACGCTGCTGCGCGATGCGGGACTCATCACCACCCACCGCGCTGGTGCTCACGCTCACCACCTCCCCACCCGGCTCGGAACCCAGGTTGCGAACGGCGCGCCGTCCTCTCGGTGAGTACTCGCAGTGTTGAAGCGGCCAGACACCAGGCCCGCGCGCGACCAGCAGTCTTTGAGCACCATCGAAGCTCGTAGGCGAAAGCAGGCGGAGCACCAACCATAGGAATGCGTGCTGAGGCCGGAGGAAGCTCGGGGGATTCGCAATGTCCTCCGGCCTCATCGCGCGTCGGTTCGCCGAACGAGGGGGACCTTGCCCCCTCGCCGCCGATGCCTGCGCCGTTCGACGTGTAAGGCCCAGGTTCAACGGGTGGAGGCGGTGCGGCGGCCGACGACAGTCTGAGACCACAAACACGGAACCACCGGAAGTCAAGATCGAGGGCAACATCGGTGTTCGCGCAGAACGTGCTGTCGGCGCACAGGTCATCGGCGGTCTGATCGCTAGTGCTGGTACAGCATCAGCGAACCGGCAGGGAACTGCGGGTGTCGTGCGCGGCCCAGTTACGGGACACGCTTCGGCCGCGACAGGTACGTGCCGCACGCCATCGCGCCGCCCCTGGCGTCGCTCGACGTTGAAGGTACGCCTCCAGGGCCCATCCCATGAAGGAGAAACCATGGCATTACGCAAGGCCGTTGCAGTCGCTCTCTCGTCGCTGGCACTAGCCGGCGCCGGTCTGACGATCCCGGCATCAGCCGCGCCGACGGGCGACAACTCCCGGGGGACCGTCACAGGCTCTGCCCCCATCCAGGCCACCGGTGACGGCAATGACTGTCCCTACGAGAGGATGTGCCTCTATACAGAGCCGAACTACCGGGGCAAGCGCTTCAACCTGTACCACTGCGACGACTACCGGCTGGCTCAGTGGAACGGCGTCGGATCGGCCATCAACCGCCAGACGCCAGGAACACTGGGTCGTTTCAAGGACCGTTACTTCACGGTCATCGGCACGATCGCCGCACCGACGCAGGCGAGGCAAGCCGTCCGTGTCGCGCGCGTCGACTTCGGACCCGTCTGGTACGTCGGGAACTGCTGGTAGCCGGCCGCCGCTGCGGCGGGCGTTGCACCGGTCGTCCGCGCGGTCCAACCGCTGTGACCGGGCACGCTGGGCGTGTGCTCAGGTATAGAAGGTGAGACCCTCGTGGGCAGTTGGCCCCACGGTCGGCCATCGAAGGCCGCACGGGTGAGGGCAAGCGGTATGCCGTGCGCGTCAGCGATCACGTGGTGTTTCGGGCCTGGTCGAGCACGGTCGACCGGGCCCGGCTCCGTTTTGAGCCGCCCCAAGGTCGAGCGCTTTGCAGCAGCGAGATCGGTGCCGCACCAGCGACACAGTCCGACACCCCGCCGGACAAAGGGCAGGGCCAGCGGGACGTCCTCGCCTTCTGTACCGACTCCTGCGGAGCGGCCATCAAGTCCAGTACCTCCCCGGAATGTTCGGCCGTGGCCCAGACGTACCGTATCGGCGGGTGGCGGGTGGACTAGATCACCTGAGACAGCGGCAAATTAGCACGAGACGGGACATCAGCGAAGATAGTCGCGTGGCCTGCGTCGGCCTGCGTCGACTGGGTTGGATGGCAAACGATCGTGGGGCTTGCTGGTTGGGTTGTCGGCGGACTGTCCGGCAGGGCCGCCGCCAGAGGGGCAATGGAGCGCGGTCAGTGGCCGGAGACAGCACGGCGACTCCACCGGGCAGGCCGGTCGGCCTGGAGCAGGCGAACTCCGGCAGCGCTGCCGTGTCGATTGCCATGCGCGACTGTGCCCGCCTCCGGTGTGGGGGAGGCGGGCACTTCGTGGGGTGTGGTCTCGCGTGGTCAGACTTGCGTCGAGTTCTTCCCGTACGGCGACTCGGTGACGAGCTCCGGCGCAGCTGCGGGCTCGGGCGCGGGGCCGCCTTCACTGAGGCCGAACCGCCCGTGGAACTTTCGCAGGAAGCCGGGCGCGTACCAGGCCGAGCGGCCGAGCAGGCGCATCGCGGCGGGAACGAGGATGCCGCGTACGGCGACGGCGTCGATGAGGATGGCCAGTCCGCTGCCCAGGCCGAACAGCTGCATGAAGCTGAGCTTGGCCGTCCCGAACGCGAAGAAGCTCACCGCGAGCAGGCAGGCCGCCGCGGTGACGATGCGTCCGGTGTGTCCGAGGCCGTTGGTCACGGCGGACTCGTTGTCCTCGCCCAGGTCGTGGAGTTCCTTGATCCGGCTGGTGACGAAGACCTCGTAGTCCATCGAGAGGCCGAAGGCGATGCAGAACATCAGCACGGTCATGGACACATCCATCGGCTGTGCTGTGAAACCGAGCAGGGAGGAGAGGTTGCCGTCCTGGAAGATCCAGGTCATGACGCCGAGGGTCGCTCCCAGGCTGATCATGTTGAGGACCAGCGCACGCAGCGGCTGCACAACGCTGCCGGTGAACAGGAAGAGCAGGAGGAAAGTGGTGAGGGCGACCAGGGCCACGGCGATCGGGAGCCGACTGCCGACGGAGTCCTTGGAGTCGACCAGTACGGCGTCGACTCCGCCCACCAGGGCGTGTGATCCGGCGGGCGGGTCGACCGCCCGCACGTCCTTGACCAGGCTCTGGGCCTCGTCGGACTTCGGTGACAGGGTGCTCACCACGTTGATCTGCTGTGCGTCGGGGTGGCCGAGGGCGGTGTTGCCGGGGTCGGTCGCCGTGGACCGTCCGTCGGCGTAGGTTCCCGTGCTGGTCTCGACGCGGACGACGCCATCGAGCCGGGACAGTTCGGCCGCGTACGACTCCAGTGGGGCCTTGCTCACGGGTTTGTCGATGACGACGTGGAGGGCCGCGTCGTCGTTGCCGTTGAACTTCTCCTGCAGTACCGAGGAGACCTGGCGGCTGGCGGCGTCCTCGGGCAGCACGCGTTCGTCCGGTGTGCCGAAGGTGATGCCAAGGAGCGGGCTCGCCGCGAGCAGCAGGACCGCGAGCACGGGCAGCGCGGTGAGCGCGGGCCGCCGCATGACGGTGCCGGCCAGCCGTCCCCACAGGGGTGCCCGGGTGTCGGAGCGCCCACGGTTCGCCTTCGCCCACGGCAGCCGCCCGCTGTTGACCCGGTGGCCCAGGACGACGAACAGGGCCGGCATGACGAACAGGGTGCTGACGGCTGCGATGACGACGACACCGACCCCGGCATAGCCGAACGAGCGCAGGAAGTACTGCGGGAACACCAGGAGTGCCGCGAGCGCGGCCGCCACTGTCGCGGCGGAGAACGCGACCGTACGGCCCGCGGTGCTCACCGTCCGCCGGACGGCGTCGTCCACGCTCGCCCCTGCCGCGAGCTGCTCCCGGAACCGGCTGACCATCAGCAGGGCGTAGTCGATACCGAGGCCGAGGCCCAGGGCCGTGGTCAGGTTGATCGCGAAGACGGAGACATCGGTGACACTGCCGAGGACGAAAAGCTCCGCGAACGTGCCCGCGATGGCGATGATTCCGATCGCCAGCGGCAGCAGGGCTGCGACCATGCTGCCGAAGACGAGCAGGAGCAGCACGAGGGTGAGCGGCACAGCGATGGACTCGGCCAGGACGAGATCTTCGCCTGACTGTGTGCCCATCTCGCTGGTCACGGCAGCGCCGCCGCCGAACTGGACTGTGAGTGCGTCCTCGTACGGTCCGGTGTAGGCGTCGATGACAGTCTTGGCGTTCTCGTCCCGCTTGGTGTCGTCACCCTTCACATGGGCGAGCACCATGGCTTCGCGGCCGTCCTTGGAGCGGAGGTCGGTACTGGCCGTATCCCAGAACGAGATCACGTTCTCAAGGTTCTGTTCCTTCTTGAGGTCGGCCACCAGGGCCCGGCCGCTCTGCTGGGCGGCCGGGGCGTCGATGCGGCCTTCGGAGGCGCGGACCAGCAGGACCAGGTTCGTCTCCCCGCCGAACTTCTCGTCGATGACCTTCGCGGCCCGGGAGGACTGGGAGGCCGGGTCGTCGTATCCGCCCCCCTG
>Ga0307512_10005238_pt1 | contig 13638 bp, 11 predicted proteins | sample 14_EM_MG_FD_200267 | JGI IMG/M metagenome (GOLD analysis project Ga0307512, IMG submission 200267) | Populus trichocarpa ectomycorrhiza microbial communities from riparian zone in the Pacific Northwest, United States - 14_EM | ecosystem: Host-associated > Plants > Roots > Unclassified | place... | reverse complement strand
TCTGGTGGCAGCTCCTGCGGCCCCATCCTCGCCCCCACCTTTGTCGTTCTCAAGCAGTCCAGGATCGCTCCAGTGCACCGCTCGTCCGCAAACATTTCCCTGATCGCGAACCGGTTCGTTCCTCTTCCTGTCCCAGTGCGGGTATATGGTGCAGTGACCAGTTGGGACCAAAAAAAGCCGAGTGCTAGCGAGTGCCCCGCGACACTAGCAGCGGGGAAACAGAAGAAAGGCGTTGGCAGGAAGCAAGCGACAGAAAAGTTGAAGACAGCCAGGTTGGAGTTAGGGTTGGACAACTTGGGATTATGTTTTGCCCACATACTAGTGTGCCGGCAGCACCCAGTACTTGTGTGGTTCTCTGTAGCTTAGCTAGACTAGCTCTCTTAGGCATCCTCATCTAATTCACCGTCGTCTACCTCCCGTTCGTATGCCCGTCTCTCTTTCTCTCTCTCTTCGCGCCGCCGCTCCGCAGCAGCAAGCCATAGGCAGTACCGGCAGCGACGCTGAAAACTGCCGTGGACAGTATGCCGGAAACGGAAAAGCTGAAAAAAAGCTGAAGTCAGCCATAGGCAGTACCGGCAGTGGCGCCGAAAACTGCCGTGGACAGTATGCCGGCAACGGAAAAGCTGAAGACAGCCATCGACAGTACGCCAGCGGCGAAGCTGAAAACCGGCGTCGACTGTATGTCAGCGACCGAGAAGTTGAAGACAGCTATAGACAGGCCACCGGCGACCAAAAAGCGGAAGACAGTGGCGGACGGTACGCCAGCGGCCAAGGAGCTCAAGGCGTTGACAGCACGTCGGCACACCGCGGCTCCGATCGGGTTGAGGCTAGGGGTGCTCCTGAAATTCGGCAAGAAAATGGTAGAGTTTAGAGTTAAAACCAAAAACAACTTTGCGGAGGTCGAAAAGGAAGTTACGGATGTCAAAAATGAGGTTACAGAGGTCCGGATTGCTGCAAGGCGACCTGAGAGCGCGGTTTTGCGCAGGTCGAGGACTACGGCTGGTCCAATAGATTTGCAGATGAGCCACTAGAGAACCGGTTCGCCGCTAACCCGCATTGTCGTCCTGTTTACTGCAATCGGGAAGGGTTCCGCCGCTCTCTCCTGCACGAAAATCGTGCTTTAGGTCGCCTTGCAGCAATCCGGACCTCTGTAACCTCATTTTTGCCGTCCATGCCCTTCTTTTCGACCTCCACAAAGTTTGTTTTCGGGTTCAGCTCTGAACTCTGCTACTTGCTCGCCGAGTTTCAGGAGCATCCCTAGCTGCAACCTGATCGGAGTCGTTGTGCGCTGACGCACTGTTAACGTCTTGAGCTTTTTGGTCGCTGGCGTACCGTCCACCGTTGTCTTCAACTTCTCGGTTGCTGGCATACAGTCGATTTTTCCACCTTCACAAAGTTGTAATTTGTTTTCCACCCCGGCAGAGTAGTTTTCGGTTCAGCTCTGAGTCCACAGGCGGCCAACAAGGGACCGACTCCCCCGTTTCGAGATCGGGCGCGGTTAACGGCTAAGCGGCTTCGGGTAGCAACCAGCACAACGCCATTGCCACCAAAAAAGGAAAGCCGCCTCCACATCCTACCCCTCTTCCGCAGAGGCCATGAAGCCTCGAGGGTGTGGGAAGGAAGAGCGGTAGCTCCTCGTCCCCGGCACCCAGCTCCTCAGCCTCTTGCCACCTCCACTCTTCCCTTTCTCTCCGCACCCGGAGTTCCTACTCCGACACCTCACTCTGAGCATCTTCCTCAGCCTCCCCACGTCCGTAGTGGAGAGGAAGTCCAAGATCGGCCGGCTGCAGCGCTCGTCGGCGAAGAGATCCCGGATATCGAATTGGTCTTTACCTCTCCCTGTCTCTCTTCGCACCTCTGCCCAGGCGAGGTATTGGCCAGTGAGGCAGTGACTCGTCTTCAACTGGTAGAAAAGGCCGCTTTTGGAGCCGGACTGGCCTGGATCGGGTCGGCTGGCGGGCAGGGCAAACCAACGAGACCTCACGATTCACTACCGGCCTGTTGGCTTTTGCGGGAAGCGGTCGGCCACCACCACAACAAGAGACAGAGAATTGTACTCACGCGGGAGGGCATTGGAAAGAGAACGGGAATAACAGCACCTAAAAAATTCTGTTGATCGGAGGAGAGATAGTGGGGCTGTAAGAGAAATCCGGTAGGCATCTCTTGGGGGTTTGAGTTAGTTTTCAGTCTTTGGGTAGGCGGAAACGGGCGGCGTATTGGGATCAAAGATAGCTGGTATCACTGTATGGCATCGTGGGTACGTAGCTGACTGCTTGCTGAGGGAGGGATGGTTGGGCTACTGTGGGGGTGGGTTGGCCTGCGGTTTTCCGGGGAGTCAATTGATGACATTTCTCTCTCACTGTCAACACAGTCTGGCCCGGACTGGACAGTCCCACGAGCCTGCGGGCCGGCTGGAATATTGAGATCCCTGCTGAGGATCGCCTGCAGTTCTTCTACACGCCCCTCATGGCCTCTGCGGGAGAGGACTAAGAAAGCGGTTTCTTTTGTTCCTTCCTTCGCTTAGGACACGCCAGGGCGGAGAGCTGAGGGAGTCACAGCGAGCCGCAAGGGCGGTGAGAGAGTGTGTACATCGCCATGATCGAGACAGGTCGCATGTGATCCATGAATAAACAAAAGAAAAAAATACAATTACGTTTTACAAACGTAATCTATATCCCCCAGAATTATTCCCTCCCCAAATAACCCCTCTTGGAATAAACCAAAGAGATTACATCTACATACTGCTATACTCGTGGTTGCAAGCACTGCACCTCCTCTGGGCGTGCGAGTGCTGCCTCTTCGGCAGCACGCTCCGCTTGACGGGCCTGGGGATCCCCTCGAGCGAGTTCGAGTACGTGGCAATGGCGTGCGCGAACGCCTTGGTGTTCCGGACCCACGCACCGACGTTCAGGTTCGTGATGATGTCGCCGGCCTTGTGGTAGTTGGGGTCGTAAGCCTGGCCGGCGCGGCCGCCCCACCACGCGGCCTCCTGCTTGGTCTTGTTACCCTCGGCGCCGGTGAAGATGCCGCCGCACGGGACGCCGATGTCCATGAACGGGCCATAGTCGGAGCGTCCGCCGAACTTCGCCGGCGCCGTCGGGATGCCGAGTTCCTTGAAGTAGTGCTCAAACATGTGCTCGATGTGGTCGGATCCGGGCGGTCCCGTGTCGTTGAATGCGCTGCCGTCGCCGTCGTGGATGAAGTAGCCGAAGTTGGGAGATGCGATCTGAAGGGAGGGAAGTTAGCTAACGTGTCGGGGGCGGAAAAGAAGACGAAGGGATCGAGGGTACCATGTCCGCGTTGAGGTACAGCGCAACGGCATTGGTCTGGGTCTGGGTTTGGGAGTCAATCCAGTAACTGCTACCGACGAGGCCGTACTCTTCCACAGTCCAGAATGCGAAGCGAACAGCATTATTGACGCTCCACTTGGGCAGCTGCAGGGCGATCTCCAGCAGGCCCATGGAGCCCGAGCCGTTGTCGTTGATACCCTGCGTTCGGACGTCAATTCGAGAACGACAAGCTAATGGAGGGGTGGGGGGGACATACGGGTCCAGCGGGAACGGAGTCGGTGTGTCCACCGACCATGACGATATGGTTCCTGTCTCCGCCCTTGGTGGTGGCGAGGACGTTGCTGGAGGGGCGGTTCTCGTTGATGGCATCGACAAAGACCTTTCCCTTGACCTCACCGGCAGCGACGGCAGCGACAAGCGCGGTCCCGACGGCTCCGCTCACGGCTCCAGCAGGGAGGTACGGGCCCTCTGGTCGCACGGGCTCCATGAGCGTTCCGCCACCGATCATCCCCTCCTCGTTGTTGTAGATGATGGCGCCCGTGGCACCGGCGGCGCCGGCGTACGCGATCTTGAGCCCGAAATCACAGTCGCCGCGCTTGATCAGGGCGATCGAGCCCCTGACTTCCGGCGGGAAATCGGACTATATCTATCCATCAGTACAGAGCTATAACCAGTACGACGGCGCCAAACCGCTAAGCCAGAACAGACATACCTGGACACACCCGATGTCGTTCACGACGACCAGCTTCCCCTCGGCCGTGCCGGCGGGCCCGTACAGGAGCCACTCGGTATCGAAGTTCTTCTGCTCGCCGCGGACGACGGCGGTGAAGTTGGCCGTCCCCTCGGACAAGACGTAATCGAGGGTTTGCAGCTCGGTGTCGTAGTAGCCGGTGGCATCCAGCTTCTGCTTGATGTAGGCCACCGTCGCATTGTGCCCCTTCGTTCCGAAAGCACGGGTGCCGTTGGAGAGCTTCGCGTGCTCCGTGAGCGCCTGCGCGTGACCGAGCAGGTTCGAGCGCAGCAGCACGCGCTGCAACTTCTTGGACTCCACGAGGGGGAGGGACGTGGCCTTCTGGGGCGTAGCGCGGGCAAGCGCGCCGACGAGGAGCGAGGACAGGAGGGCGGCGCTGAGCTTCATCGCGGGCCAGACGTAAAGGAGGGTGGGAGAGAAGAGTCTCGTTCTCTGGCGGAAAGGAGGGTGGGAGAGAAGAGTCTCGTTCTCTGGCGGAAAGGCGGGTGGGAGAGAAGTGTCTCGTTCTCTGGCGGAAAGGAGGGTGGGAGAGAAGTGTCTTGTTCGCTGGCCGAGCGGACAGGTCGAGCCGGGCGATGGCAGCCGTCTTTATACACGGCCGCATCCGGGGTTGGTCGCCATCAGGACGGCGCGTCGACCGCGGAGCCCGGCGGTGCGGCTCTGACGGCGAAATTCGAGTGCCATTGCGACTGCGGCCGCGACGTCATGTAGATGGCGACAAGCGGCGGGGGGCGGCGTCTGCGGCACCACCGCCCCATCAAGCGATCGAATTGTGATATCAGTGCGCGGGTAAGGTTCGGGGCTCGTTCATATATTGGTGTTCCCCAGCCCGGGGGGGGGATGCTCGTCCCGGCGCTCGCAGCGGACTCCCCACTTTGCTGCCACCGTACATTTGTCCATCCATCCACTTGCTCACACGTCCAGATGCCCAGCGAGCGTTTCCTAGATGCAGTAATTCGTCCCCCCAATCCGATCCACTCTCGATATGTCGCGCTCGAGTATGTAGCAGATCGCCGTTGGATCGACGAGGATTCCTGCGTCGCGAAAGAACTTCCCGAAAGGCTAGGGACGCACATTGTCCCAGTCCGGACCACGGTCCGGAGCATGCGCGACCATGCTGTTGGCGGGGATTAATTCATTGCCCCGCACGTCACACGGAATATTGATGCTCTCTATCCGGGGGTGCTCCCCGCACTGGGCCTGGCGCCATGGAGTTTCTCATATACTGCTGCACAATTACAGTAGCAAAAAAACGGGGTAAAATTGGTACCCTCTCAACACCGGATTGGCTGCATCACCGTCACTGCGATAATCTTCGGTGGATGGGATTAGTACGAAGAAAAAATAGATGCGAATACGGATTTCTCGGAATCCGGTGTGAATATGGAATTCATGCAATCAGGTATTGCGAGTGAATACCAGTTTTGGGGACACTGGATTACCACCGGAACAACACAAGCCAATGTAGAACACCGCATTCATGTACTTTGGTGTGGTGAGGAATGTCATCTTGCAAGAATCCCCGAATTCACATGATACATGTCAATATCAATACCATAGAGAGATGGTGTCAATCCAAGGGTGAGGCAGTATTATAACGGAATCGAAGCCGGCAATGAAAAGTGTCGACATGGAAGCCTTTTTCGTCCCAGAATTTCGCATCTCGCTCTTGAGCTAATTTTCCCACGGGACGGTATTCGTTCAAATTAGCAACTAATAGATGTCCGTGTAGGGACCGCACGGCGCGAGATCATATGCGTTTTCAGTCAGTGTTACGGTGGCAAGGCGACGAACCTAAATTCCAGACGCATCGATTCCCGCCCCACATACGTAGCACCTATATATCCCCACCCTCATCTGCCGTTCCTACCACTGTCCCTCACCAAACCCGGGCCAGTGCGAAACCCACTCGTCGTCGGGTGTTTAAGGCCGGAATCCCAGAACCCGTATTCCGTGGCCAAACCGCGTCGCACTCCGGTAGTTTCTACTCAAATCCGTTCGTCGTTTGGCGGGTGAACTCCAAGCCCCAAACGCCATATTTGTAGCCAAACAGTGTCACCGTCTGGTGCCCGAGTCCACTCGTCGTGCGGCGCTCAAATCCACTGGTAAATCTTCTCGTTACTATTTCATAGCGTTGCTGTTGGTTGCGCGGCGCGGGTTAGGGTTGACCGGCATGGCAAGAGTTGCTACATAGGGTCGAGCGCGCCCGATTAGAGATAGCGCCATGCAGTAGCTGAGTTCTATCCCTTGGTGGCTTCTCACTTTTAGTACGGTCTTGGCTGCATTATGACTGGGGTATGTAGCGACCGGGGTGGCGGCCAGGGGGATGGCGCCACCAGTTTTTTATTTTGTTTATTCATACTCACGCCGCAGTCTCCGCATCTTCCTCAGCCGGCACTCGCCTTCCCACATCAGTAGCAGAGAGGAAGTCCAGCACCACCTGACTGCAACGGCCGTCGACCAGGATGTCCCGGATCTTCCACCGGCTCTTCCCACCTCCCAGTCCCCTTCCACACCTCCGCCCACAGGATTTTCTGTTGGGCCTTCCACTCCGGACACACCGGCTGCGTCTGGTACCGGCACCACCAGCAGTGCGGGGCGGGCCGGTTCTCTGTCCAGTGGAGGCACTGCCCATCAAGGCAGCGGCCCGTCTTCACCTGGTAGAGCCGTGAGGCGAGCCTTTTGGTGTTCCCGGAAACCGTGCCGTCCGGCTTTTCGCTTTTCGGCATCCTGTATTTCGTTTTGGAGGTCCGGCCCCCCGCCCACTGGCGCGCGTCCGCCCACTTCTTCTCGGAGATCTCCCGCTTAAGGTGCGCGAGAGATCTTGGGAGAAGCATCGCTCGTGCCTCTGCCCGGTCTAGGTATGTATCTCAGCCATAGATGGCGCCCCAGTGGTGGCTGGTGAACTTGGTTGCGCGGCGACACGACTGGTGGCGACCGGACGTCAACACCAGATACAGCAGCGGCAAGAGAGAACAAAGCCTACTGAAAATCTCATGGTTCGCACGCGCTGGAAAGCGGGCAGAGCAAAAACTAACTATCAGTAAGATGAACAACAGCATGTGGCAAGACGAGAATAATGCACCAGACTTGAGATCCCCATAAGGAACATTGGCAGCCATTCAAAAAATGCAGGAAAGTCATACGAAGTGCAGGCGGTATGTACCGACTTCTTCTCTACTACCGATGTGGGAAGGCTAGTGCCGGCTGAGGGAGATGTAGGGAGTGAGGTGCCAGAGTAGGAGCTCCGTGGATGGTGGGAGCGGGAAGAGGAGCAGAGGCCGGAGGTCGAGGAGCTATGTGCCCAGGGCGAGGAACAACCTCTGTTTCTCCCCACACCCTCGTTCATGGCATCCGTGGAAGAGGGCTAGGGGGCGGGTCTCAATTTCTTTCGTTCTTTCTTTTGTCTTTTCTTTGGCGCGCTTCATATCATCTTGGGACAGGCCCGGGCAGGGGCCAAAGAGGGTCTTACAACGTACCGCCGGCGCGTGGGCGCAGCGGGCAAAGTGTGCGCCGCTGTAGTCTGGATAGGCTGAGTGCGGATGTGATTGAACAAAAAAAAAGCTTTGCTATAGTTCACTGCAGTCATGGCTTCCGAATCGCGGCGCGATGTAAGTGTTCTCCCACTCTTGCTCGCTGCCCCTGTAGCGCTACGCAGCGCTCTGTTCAAGCTTCATATGCCAGTAACAGATCCCCCGAACGTCATTACAATATAAATATTACCCTGGTACACCTTCCGTAGTCCAGGATCATGACAATCTGCATCCTAGCGGATGATTGCTGGCACTTCGGCAGCTATCTACAGAATACTGGCGGACGAGGTATGTGGTGTTGAAATTGGATCAGAGCGGTGTCGATCCCGAATTCTCGCTGAACATGAACCCGGTTTACCGTAAAACGCAATATCCTATGTACATGCCAAATCAATACCCGGTTAACACTACATACGAATCCGCAAGGCGTGAAACAAAGGTACTTGTCCTGAATTATGTGAAATAGCACTTTCGACAGATAACCGGATTCCTGGGGTACATATCTGCAAGGAATTTAGTGTAATCATTACACTGTATCCCATACCAACACGTAATCACCACCGAAAGTAACACGATTTTGTAATGCAGAGAAGTGGTATTGATCGTCAAAACTTCTTACACTCAATACTTTCTTCAAAAGTATACCTTTTTGAAACCGTACCGTACTCAAATTCAAGCTTCAAGCCAATTGCATCTCAATCCAGTGTTGAGATGTTATCAATTTTACTCCGCCTTTTGGCACTGTAGTTACTTTTCCCAGTTCGGCGGTGAATTTTGATGGGAACCGTGGCAGCCTGATGAACAAACTCACTGCCGCTAGCTTTTCCTCTAACCTTCATTATAAGAGCACCCCATAAAATTTTCCCCGGATGCTAACTTATGAGACGCAATCCCCCATTCCCCACACAAAAATCGTCGGGACCGAGATTTTTCTCTTGTATACGTACTATGTATGTATAGTGATTCTCTTATGTTCTCCCCATATAGAGGGTTCGACTGTAAGGGTATTGGCAAAATGGTAGGTTGAGATTTGCTTCAGGCGGGCCTTTTGTCTCCGCCTCCAGCCTCATCTCCCATTTCTCTCGGTAGATGCGGTGGCGAATCGGCCTCGCGGGTCTAGCAGGCGCACGGATATCCCGCACACAACTTCTATCTTTTATGCATGGCGTCAACTATCGCGACAGAGAACCGCACCCCAGCACTCCATGCGCCTCCCGGAATTCGGCAAAGCAAATGTACGACCCCGCCTCTCGCTTCTGGGCAAACCACGACGTGCAGAAATCGATATGGATATCGACGTTACGGACCATGGCAAGGAACTGCCCGACAAAAAACTTTTACATAAAGTCTCAAATGCCACGGTTTTAGGTATTTTTGTGGGGTCGCCGCCAGGTGGATAAACTACATATGGCGCTCTAGGCTTTTGGCATATTAGACCGTGCAGCCCGAAGCTGCGGCATAACTACGAGTCTACGACACCATTCTCGGCATCTACCCGCCCGCACCGTATCGTCGTGGTGCTGGCCGGAGGTGGCCACTGCACTCGTTCGCAGCTCCAGCAGCGGTCGGCTGCAATACTCGTCTACTCTTCTCTGCTGTCCGTGTGCAGCTGAGTCCGCAGCTTCTCGTGGGAGATGGCGTGCGGATCGGTGCGATAGCTAGACGAGCATTGCACAATATTGAACACACCCAAATCTGCCGAGACAGGTACTACATACCACGGACCACGGTGCGATGTCCAGATACCTGTGTGGCTTCCTTGCGAGACAGGTTGCGGCTGTGGGCCGTACGTACGGTGGAAGAAAGCGAGCTGCAGAGATCGGCGGCGAGTCGTAGGTTTCGAGCACTACATTACTTACCGGCTCGCTTCGGGGCGGATGTGGCTGTTGCGGGAACTGCCCATCCGTGCGATCACCCTAGCATTGACCCGTCTATTCGTCCGTCGGTCCACCCGCCAGTAGCAGGGAATGGTTACTGACACGAGTCGTCCTACGCCTTGCTCCCCTGCCAGAACTCCTCTGCGGATATCCCACTCGACACCCTGCCGATACCAATCCTGCCGCCCACGATCTCGACGACGCCTAGATTCTCGCCCCTCACCGTGACCGGCACGTCCGGGAATCCCCGCCCCCACGTCCCGATGCTCTTGTCCTCGTTGACCAGCCGGAGAAGCTGCAGCGCGCCGTCGACCTTCCACGCCAGGGCCCGGTGCGGGAACCGGGCGGCCATCACAACCCCCGCCGGCCCGTCTAGGAACGACAGGATCGTGATCACCAGCGAGAAGAGCAGGATGCACACCAGCCAGAACACACTGATGGACGTGTACCCGCTCTCGTGGAAGACGATCATGCTGCAGACGTTGCGCCACTGCTCCTCTATGGCGTTTCCGAGGGCCCCGCGGTCGTGCGGGTACGAGTCCTTCGCCATGCGCACGACTTCCATCTGCGCCGACGCCAACCCGAGGTCGAACATGTGGCCCACCTCGACCTTCCACTGTTCGCGGGCGAGCTCGATGGCCGAGCCCGCGTAGCGCTTGTCGGCGACCGAGAGGACCTGCGCACCTTGGCCGATCGAGCTGGTGAATATGTTCATATACGGAAGGTAGGAGCGGATGAGCGTTGCAACGTCGGCCTCGCCGTCGGTCTCGGCGACCGTGAGCAGCCGGTTGCCTGGATCCTGGACATTGACGAACGGCGAACAACGGGAGGTGCGCGGGTTGCAGAGGCGGTACTGGTCTATGCAGCCCATCACGGTGGCGGGGTAGTCGGCGGCGTACAGGGAAATGGGCTCGTAGCCCGGCATCTCTAGGATGCCCGTGGAGCGGTGGGCGCTAAACATCGGGTCGTCGATGGCTGGGAGCGGTCAGTATCCCACCCGGACTGCCAGAAGCGGACTGCTCACGCTCGTAGTATTCGACCCCGTAGGCCGAGATGAACAGCAGGGTAACGTCCGCGTCGTCTCTTCTCAGCGGCGCAATCGGCTCCAGCTGGAAGGTCCCGTTTGGGAGCCACGGTATGGAAGTCTGGTGGTTCAAGGTGAAGCTTCTCGATCCTCCAACCCGCTCCCAATCGCTGACCGAGTGTGTCGAGTTGCCCAGCATGCGCACGGGGCCGTACAGGTAATGCGTGACGTTCTCTCCGAACTCGCCGTCGGACCGCACCTCGGTGTATCCGTCCATCTTCAGCGGCGCGCAGGTGGTCCGGTGCTGCCACTGCATCGGATCCGGCGAGTTTATCCCGAGCTCGTCCGAGCTCTGCAGTCCGGTGTCCGCCGTGTAGGCCGCGCTCTCGCCGTCGAGACAGATCCCGTCTGCGAACGGACAGGTGTCGTTGTGCGTGGCGGTCCAGTGGAGCCGTCGCCGCGGCAGCACGCGACACTCGCTCGGCATCTCCGCGGCAGTCTCGGCACCGTCGTAGCACATGCGCACGTACGCGCGTGCCGCCGTGGTCGTTCGCAGGCTGTCCCGTTGCCACGTGACCATGCTCGCTAGCGTTCCGTCCTGCAGCACCCAAGCGCCGCAGTCCTCCGCCCTCGCGCGCACGAACGGATCGTCGCCGTTGGCCACGAAGCTGACAGCGATGCCAGCGGCCAGATACGCGGACATGTGCATGGCCACCAGGACCATCAGCGGGATGCTCCTGCGCCACGCGTGCGGCGCGGCGGCACGCCAGCGGAACGCGATCCAGCCCAGCACTGGCAGCGTGCCCATGTCCGTCTCGCTGTTGCGCAGCGTCACCTCCTGCTGCCGCGCTAGGCCGTCGCGCGGCGTCTCGTGGTCGCGCGACTGGTGCAGGACGAACTTGACGATCTTGAACGAGCGCGCGCCCGTGTGCGTGATCAGGATGGCCAGGAACGAGACGAGCACGAACGCATGCGCGTCGCGGAGCGTCAGCGTTCTGCCATAGAATGGGCCGCGAGCGTGGTCCGTCCAAATGCCGACGTAGATGTTGTTGGCGCTCATTCTCTCTTTTTTTTCTCTCTTTGCGAACAGGCGAGGAAGGCTTTCCGGGTCGAGGAGCAGGATTCAAATCCACCTCATCCCCCGCAGCGGGAGGCGAATTGTTGATATAGAAGCAAGACATTAATTAAGTGACGGCTGTGAGAGCCATCAGCTGTGGATTCAGCTCGTATTCGGTGGGAGCGCGAGCGGATTGGCCGGGTACGTTGCACAGCGCGCGGGGCTGACAGGAGATCGACGGATTGATAGGCACGTATGTACCAGTGATCCTGTGCGTGGAGAGCGCGGCGGGAAGTTCAATGAGGTGTCCCCGATCAGCAAGTAAGCGGTCGCTACCGTGCGGCTGGATATATATGTAGACAGTGAAACATGTCGACAGTGGATCGTGCGTCTCGTGGTTATTTTTGGCGTGAGGCCTGGTCATATATCTTACATACATACATACATACATACATACATAGACCCCCCGCCGCGACGCATCGTGCATCGGACGGCTACATATTTCGGCTTCTCTCAGGGCGGCAAAACCCATCTGCAACAGGGGTGGCGAGGTGAAGGTGGTTTTCCCCCCCGTTTGGTGCACAAACACGGAATATCACTCGCATCGGCTAGCGTTTACGGCCTCTGCTTTTTTTTTGTTTATTCATACTCGCATGCGACCTATATAGAGCATGGCGGCGTACATTTTGCCCGGGTTTCCCGTCCGCAGTCCGCGCAGTGGCGACACGTTGCAAGCTCCCCTTTTGCCCTCCGCCCAGGCCTGTTCCCAGAAGAATTTGAATTTACGGCCGCTGCGGGGATTCGTCGCTTTCGTCCGCTCGTCTACGTACGTTCACTCGGAGGTTGGACATCGGCGCTCGGAGGTCCTATTTTCAGGCCTGAGGCGCCTCTACATGTAAGGTTTTCGTCTTCTCGCAGCTCTCTTAGCAGACATGACGGACTTGCCCGCACGCATGCTCATCGAGCTCTGGTGGCGTAGGAAATGGGAAGGCGGATGAGTGGGCGAAATCGGCGGTAGACGGGCCTGACGCTCATGCGGTGGTGCGGCCAGTATGGTGACTACCCTGAGGTAAGGCGCCTGCCACTCAGGTCACTTGCCCGCTTGAAGCGCTCGATCACCGAGGCTAAGTGGCGGGAAGCTAAGGCGTGGGCGGAGTCTAAGGTTACCGGGAAGAAATACTATCTATCTGCAGTGGGTATCGGAAGCTGTACCAGATGGCGGACTCAGTCCAGGCCGCAGTCACCAAACGGCTCGCTACGAGGTTCCCAGTTTTTTTTTAGTTTTTTTTAGTTGTATCACTGAGTCGTATGCGAACAAAGTTGTTCGTGGTGAGCCTGGAGCCTAGACTCCAGGATTGAGGAAGAGAAGAGATTTACACTCCGAACGGGGGCCGGGAAGCAGTAAAATTCAGCGAGGCATTGATCCTTAGCCGTTGTAAGGCCAGGTGGTAGCCGTGAGATTATCGCTCTTCCCAGGGGTTCCGACTCGTTGAGAGCAGATGATCCTGCATCACGAGGAGTACGTGCCCCAGATTCAACTACCCCTGCGCTTACTGGAGAAAGCGAATTTCTGTAAAAGCCTGGCTAGCCAAGAGCGTTTCCTCAGTCCAATCAATCTTCTTCCAACTACCTCTCTAGGTGGTGCGAGTTTTATGGCTTCGTGAAGGTCGGTCATGGCCCTACTGGCTATTTGGCTGAAGGGCTGGAGCCTGGCCATTGACGTCACTTTGCTGCTGCAATCCGCCAACACTGAGAACCCGCAATCATAGTACCGCCGGCCCACGACATGGTCGTGCTTCTTCTTGTTGGAAATCTGCTGGGGCGCAGAAGCGATCGAGATCGGTCGGGAAGCCGAGGGCGAGGAAGGTAAAAAGGGCGAGGAAGGGCGAGGAAGGGCGAGGAAGGGCGAGAAAGGGTAAGGAAGTGGAAGGGGAAGGAAGGTAAAAAGGCGAAGGGGGGCGGGGAAAGGCAAGAAAGGGCGAGGAAGGGAAGAAAGGATGGGTGAGGAAGGTAAAAAGGGCGAGGAAGGTAAATGGAGCGAGGAAAAGTTACATTCTTGCTGCCAACAATTTCGTGTACTGAACTGGCAGGCGTGTATATAAAGGA
>Ga0307512_10005237_pt1 | contig 13639 bp, 15 predicted proteins | sample 14_EM_MG_FD_200267 | JGI IMG/M metagenome (GOLD analysis project Ga0307512, IMG submission 200267) | Populus trichocarpa ectomycorrhiza microbial communities from riparian zone in the Pacific Northwest, United States - 14_EM | ecosystem: Host-associated > Plants > Roots > Unclassified | place... | reverse complement strand
TAGCCGGCGCCCATGCCCTGCCCGGTGCCCATACCCATGCCAGGCCCGAAGCCGGGACCGGCGCCGTTCGAGGGGCCGGCCAGCGCCGGCACGGCGACGAGGACACCCAGAACGGCGGCGCCGCCCACCGCGATCGCGACGACTGCGGTTCGAGTCTTCATGGCTCCTTCTTCCTTCGGTTTCCTCTGCACCGTCAGAGTCGCCGGCTGTCGTGCGGAGCCGGTGTGGGTCATGTGGAGATGACATGGAGACCGGATACGCGGGTCTTTGTGCCCTCGTGCCACGCGGTTCGGCCCCCGTACAACGGATCTCATGAGCAGCACGGTGCTGGTCGTCGAGGACGACCGGGAGATTCGCGAGCTGGTGCGCCGCTACCTCGAGCGCGCCGGCTTCGGTGTGCTCACGACCGGGTCGGGTGTCCAGGCACTGGACCTGCTGGCACGCCAGGCCGCCGAACTGATGGTGCTCGACCTCGGACTGCCCGACCTCGACGGGCTCGAGGTGTTGCAGGCGGCCAATGGTGTGCCGGTGGTGGTGCTGACCGCACGTGGTGAGGTCGCGGACCGGATCACCGGGCTGCGGCTCGGCGCGGACGACTACGTGGTGAAACCGTTCAGCCCCACCGAGCTGGTGCTCCGGGTGCAGGCCGTGCTCGGTCGCGCCGCCGGCCGGGAGCAGGCGGCCACACTGTCCTATGGGGACGGTCGGCTCCTGGTCGACGAGGAGCGGCACGAGGCCACAGTGGACGGTGCCGTGCTGGACCTCACCCCGACCGAATGGGGCCTGCTCGCCGCGCTCACCGCCGTGCCGGGGCGGGTGTACTCGCGCTACGAGCTGATCAACCGGGTGCGTGGCTTCGAGTTCGCCGGCTACGAGCGGACGATCGACTCACACGTCAAGAACCTGCGGCACAAGCTGGGCGCGACCGGCCAGGACATCGTGGAGACCGTGCAGGGTGTCGGCTACCGGCTGGGACTGCGCCGTGACCGGTGACCGGACGACCCTGCGGACGCGGCTGTTCGCCGCGTTCCTCCTGGTCGCCCTGTCCTCGGTGGCCGTGCTGACGGTCGCGGCCCTGGCCGGCACCGGCCGTGGCCTCGCCGCCGCCGAGTCCACCGAGCGCGACCGGGCCGCGTCCCGGGCGGCGGCGGAGGTCGCCACGGCCTACCGCCGGTTCGGCGGGTGGACGGGCCTGGACCTCACCGACGCCGCGTCGGTCGCCGCGGGCGCCGGCGCGCACCTGGTCGTGCTCGACGAGCGCGGGCGGGTGGTGACAGGGCAAGGACACATGGGCATGAGCATGGGGTCCGCCACTGCCAGCGCGAACGCGCCGGTCGTGGTCGGTGGCACGGCCGTGGGCTCGGTCCGTCTCACCTTCGTCGCCACCGCGGGCTCGGCCGCGCGCGACGTCACCTGGCTGTGGATCGCGCTCGCCGCGGCCACCGCGCTCGCCGTCGCCGTCGCGGCCAGCTGGTATGTCAGCAGGCGGCTCACCGGCCCGCTCGTGCGGCTGGCCGCCGCCGCCCGCGCGCTCGCCGCCGGCGACCGCTCCGCACGGGCCAGGGTGCGTGCCCCCGGCGAGCTGGGCACCCTCGCCACCGCCTTCGACACCATGGCCGACGCGGTCGAGGGTGCCGAACGCACCCGGCGCGACCTCACCGCGGATGTCGCGCACGAGCTGCGCACACCGCTCACCGCACTGCAGGCCGGCCTCGAGGAGCTTCGCGACGGCCTCGCGCCGGCCGACCCGCGCCGCCTGACCGACCTGCACGACCAGTCACTGCGTCTGGGCCGCGTGGTCGACGACCTCGCCGAGCTGGCCGCCGCCGAAGCCGCCGCGCTGTCGCTGCACCCGACCGCCGTCGACCTCGCGGCACTCACCCAAGCGGTCCTCGGCGCCCACGCCGCGCAGCTACGGGCCGCTGGGCTCGACGTGCACACCGACCTCCCGGCCGGCGTGGTCGTCCGTGCCGACCCGGACCGCCTGCACCAGGCACTGGGCAACGTGGTCGCCAACGCCGCCCGCTTCGGGCGCCCCGGTGACCGCCTCGACGTGCGCGTCGCCGCCGTCGACGGCGTCCCGACGGTGACGGTCGCCGACACCGGCCCCGGCATCCCGGACGACGAGCTGCCGCACGTGTTCGACCGCCTGTGGCGTGGCCGCGGCAGCGACACGATCGCGGGCTCGGGCATCGGACTCGCGGTGGTGCGTGAGCTGGTCACCGCCCACCGCGGCAGCGTCACCGCCGAGTCCGGTCCGGCCGGCGGCACCACGGTCATCATCCGCCTCCCACGCGACTGACGGGCCGAAAGTCCCTGCGGAGGCCGACGAACGGTACTGGGTGACCGCCTTCGCCAGCGGGAGGGTGGAGGTAGGCACAAGGAAGGGAAGTGTGCGATGTCCACCCGTCCATCGCTGGCGCAGCTGGGGCTCGACACCGGCAAGAAGGCACGGCTGCACCGGATCCTGTTCCAGCACGGGCTGCGGAACGGCACTGCGCTGTTCCTCCCGTACGACCAGGGTTTCGAGCACGGGCCGCGCGACTTCTTCGCCAACCCCGCCGCCAGCGACCCGAAGTACGTCATCCGGCTGGCGCTGGAAGGCGGGTTCAACGGCATCGTGCTGCAGGTCGGGCTGGCGGAGAAGTTCTACTGGGACTTCGCCGGTGAGCTGCCGCTGGTGCTGAAGCTGAACGGCAAGACCGACATCCCGTCCGACGACGAGGCGCTGTCCCCGGTGCACGCGAGCGTGGCGGACGCGGTCCGGCTCGGCGCGGACGCGGTCGGCTACACGCTCTACGTCGGCACCCCCGCGCAGGAGCAGGACTTCGCGCAGTACCGCCAGGTGCGTGCCGACGCCGAGCGGCTCGGGATACCGCTGATCGTGTGGGCCTACCCGCGCGGCGCGGCCATCAACGCCAAGGGCGGCAACGACTCCTTCTACGCCGTGGACTACGCGGCCCGAGTCGCGAGCGAGTTGGGCGCGGACGTGGTGAAGGTGAACTTCCCCCACCCGGACAAGCAGATCGGCACCCCTGAGCAGTACGGCGCGACCTTCACCACGCAGGAAGCCATCGACATGGTCGTCCGGTCGGCCAACCGCACCATGGTGTTGGTCTCGGGCGGAGCGAAGGCCGGCGACGACGCCATGCTCGACAAGGCACTGCAGTCGATGGAAGCCGGCGCGACCGGACTCATCTTCGGCCGCAACGTCTGGCAGCGCGACCACGACGACTCGCTGCGGTTCGTCGAGCGGCTGCGTGAGGTGCTCGCCAAGTACGACAGCGCGTGAGGAGACGTCATGGTGGCAACACGTGTGCGACCGAAGGTCACGACCGAGCAGGTCTGGCAGCAGCTCGCCAAGGCCTCGTTCGCGGTGGTCAGCGAGGTCACGCCGACCGGTGAGCCGCGGTCCAGCGGGGTCGTGTACTCCGCCACGGACGGCCGGCTGTACGTGGTGGTCGCGCCGGACAGCTGGAAGGCCAGGCATCTGGCCGCCAACGGCCGGGTCGCGGTGACAGTGCCGGTGCGCCGTGTTGGGCCGCTGTCGCTGGTGGCGCCGATTCCGCCAGCCACCATCAGTTTCCACGGCAACGCGACCGTCCACCCGGCGGGCTCGACGCCCGACCGGGTGGCATCCCTGATACCGGCGGAGCGCCGCGCGTCGGGCAGCGTGGTCGAGATCGTGCCCGAGGGCGAGTTCGTGCTGTACGGCATCGGCGTGCCGCTGCTGACGATGCGGGACCCGGCCGCCTCACGTGCTCACGTGCCAGTGAGTTCGGGGGAGTGAGCCCGGTGTTCGAGGTACGGGTGCATGGCCGCGGTGGCCAGGGTGTCGTCACCGCGGCGGAGCTGCTGTCGGTCGCCGCGTTCACCGAAGGGCGGCACGCGCAGGCGTTCCCCAGCTTCGGTTCCGAGCGGACCGGCGCGCCGGTCGTGGCGTACTGCCGGATCGCCGACCAGGAGATCCGCACACACTCGCCGATCGTGGCGCCGGACGCGGTGATCATCCAGGACGCGACGCTGCTCGGCGGGCTGCCGGTCCTGGACGGGTTGTCGCCGAACGGTTTCGTGCTCGTGAACTCCACCAAGGACATCGCGCTCGACGTCGGCGACGTGTTCGTGGTGCCGGCCACCGAGCTGGCGCTGGAGCTGGTGGGACGGCCGGTGCCCAATGCCGCACTGTTGGGCGGGTTCGCCGCGGTGAGTGGGGTCGTGTCGCTCGAGTCGGTGAGCGCGGCGATCCGAGAACGGTTCCCCGCCAAGGTCGCCGAGGCGAACGTGGCCGCGGCGACACGCGCGTTCGGGATCGTCCGCGCCGAGATGGAGGAGCGCCAGCATGCTTAGGCAGATCGAGGGATCGCGCGGGGTGGCCGAGGCGGTCGCGCTGTGCCGGCCGGAGGTCATCTCCGCCTATCCGATCTCGCCGCAGACGCACATCGTCGAAGCACTGTCGGCGATGGTGAAGTCCGGCGAGCTGAGTCCCTGTGAGTACGTCAACGTGGAGTCGGAGTTCGCGGCGCTGTCGGCGGCGATCGGGGCGTCGGCGGCCGGTGCGCGGACCTACACGGCGACCGCGAGCCAGGGGCTGCTGTACATGGTGGAGGCCCTGTACAACGCGTCCGGGCTCGGGCTGCCGATCGTGATGACGGTCGCCAACCGGGCGATCGGCGCGCCGATCAACATCTGGAACGACCACAGCGACTCGATGTCCCAGCGGGACAGCGGTTGGCTTCAGCTCTACGCCGAGACCAACCAGGAAGCGCTCGACCTGCACCTCCAGGCCTTCCGGATCGCGGAGGAACTGTCCACCCCGGTCATGGTGTGCATGGACGGTTTCGTGCTCACACATGCTTTCGAGCGCGTCGATGTGCCGGCTCAGGACCAGGTGGACGCATACGTGCCGGCCTACGAGCCGCGGCAGGTGCTCGACCCCGCGGACCCGGTGTCCATGGGTGCGATGGTGGGGCCCGAGGCGTTCACGGAGGTCCGCTACCTGGCGCACATGCGGCAGCTGGACGCGTTGACGGTCGTGCCGGCGGTCGCCGCCGAGTTCGCCGACCGGTTCGGCCGCACCTCCGGCGGGCTCGTGCGGCCCTACCGGACCGAGGACGCGGAGACGGTCGTGATCGCGCTCGGCTCGGTCCTCGGCACCCTCAAGGACACGGTGGACCAACTACGCGCCGAGGGTGTTTCCGTTGGTGTCGTGGGCATCACGACGTTCCGGCCGTTCCCGTATGAGGCGCTTCGGGCGGCCGTCGGCGGCGCCGCGCGGGTCGTCGTGCTGGAGCGGGCCTTCTCCGTGGGCACCGGCGGGATCGTGACCGCTGACGTGCGGACCGCGATCCCCGACCGGCCACTGCACACGGTCGTCGCCGGGCTCGGCGGCCGGCCGGTCACCGAGGCGTCGCTGCGTGCGTTGCTGCTGCGGGACGACCTCGACCCGTTGACCTTCCTCGACCTGAACACCGACCTCGTCGAGCGCGAGCTGCGGCGCAGGCGGGAAAGCCCGCGCTCCGGGCCGACGGCCGAGAACCTGTTGCGTGACCTCGACCGAGTTGGGGAGAGCTGAGCCATGCCCGCCAAGACCGTGAAGTTCTACCAGACCGGCAGTTTCGTCGTCGGGAACCGGTTGCTGCCCATTGTGGACCGTTCGGTGCAGGCGGATCCCGATCGCGCGAACTCGTTGACGTGTGGGCATCGCGCCTGTCAGGGCTGCGGCGAGGCGCTGGGCGCCCGCTACGCCATCGACGCCGCGATGCGTGCGACCAACCGGCAGATGGTGGCCGTCAACGCGACGGGGTGTCTCGAGGTGTTCTCCACGCCCTACCCGGAGACGTCGTGGCAGGTGCCGTGGATCCACTCGCTGTTCGGCAACGCGCCAGCCGTCGCGACCGGGGTCGCCGCCGCCATGAAGGTCAAGGGCCGGGGCGATGTCCGGGTCGTCGCGCAGGGTGGGGACGGTGGCACCGTCGACATCGGTTTCGCCTGCCTGTCCGGGATGTTCGAGCGGAACGACGACGTGCTCTACATCTGCTACGACAACCAGGCCTACATGAACACCGGCGTGCAACGCTCCGGCGCGACCCCGCCCGCCGCCAGAACCGCGACCACCCAGGCGGTGGGGCCGGAGCCGGGCAACGTGTTCGGGCAGGGCAAGAACGTCCCGATGATCGCGATGGCGCACGAGATTCCCTATGTGGCCACGGCGACCGTCGCCGAGCTGCGGGACCTTGAGTACAAGGTGGCCAGGGCGATGGAGTTCCGCGGCGCCCGCTACCTCCACGTGCTCGTGCCGTGCCCGCTCGGGTGGGGCTCCCCGGCCGCCGAGACGATCCGGCTGGCGCGTCTCGCGAAGGAGAGCGGGCTGTTCCCGGTGTTCGAGGCAGAGCACGGCGAGATCGTTGACGTGTCGAAGATCCGCCGGCGGGTGCCGGTCGAGGACTACCTGCGCCCGCAGGGCCGCTACAAGCACCTGTTCGGCGAGTCGCCGGACACCGAGGTCATCGCACGCATCCAGGCCGGCGCCGACCGCAACATCCGCAGGTTCGATCTGCTAGACAACTCCGAGGTGTCATGATGGACAAGCCGTTCGCGATCACCCTTGGCCCCGGTTCGAGCCTGGCCAACCACACGGGCAGTTGGCGCACCGAGCGACCGGAGTACGTGAACCTGCTGCCGCCGTGCAGCAACGCCTGTCCGGCCGGGGAGGACGTGCGGACCTGGCTGTACGACGCGGAAGAGGGCCGGTACGAGGACGCCTGGCGGGCACTGGTCGCCGACAACCCGTTCCCCGCCATCATGGGCCGGGTCTGCTACCGGTCGTGCGAGACCGCCTGCAACCGTGGCCTGCTCGACGAGGCGGTCGGCATCAACTCCGTCGAACGCTTCCTCGGCGACGAGGCGATCCGTCGCAAATGGACGATTGCGGTGGACGCGCCGAGGTCGGGCAAGCGGGTGCTCGTCGTCGGCGCGGGACCGTCCGGTCTCTCGGCCGCCCACCACCTGACCCTTCTCGGCCACGACGTGACGATCCGCGATTCCGGCGACGCCCCGGGCGGCATGATGCGCTACGGCATCCCCGCCTACCGGCTGCCCCGCGACATCCTCGACGCGGAGATCGCCCGCGTCCTCGATCTGGGTGTGACACTGGAGCTGTCGACTCCGGTGACCGACGTCGTGGCGGCATTGGATGAGTTCGACGCGGTGTTCCTGGCGGTCGGCGCGCACATCGCCAAGCGGGTGGACATCCCGGCCGGCGACGGCGCCCGGATCCTCGACGCCACAACCCTGCTGCGATCCATGGCCGGCGAGACCCAGCCCATGCTGGGTCGCCGCGTCGCCGTGTACGGCGGCGGGAACACGGCGATGGACGCCGCCCGCACCGCGCGCCGGCTCGGCGCGACCGAGGCGGTCGTGGTCTACCGCCGCACCCGCGACCGCATGCCAGCGCACGACATCGAGGTCGAGGAGGCGCTCGAGGAAGGCGTCACGATGCGGTGGCTGTCCACAGTGGACCACGTCGACGCCGGCCGCATCAGGATCGAGAAGATGCGCCTCGACGACGCCGGGAAACCCCAACCCACGGGCGAGTTCGAGGAGCTGGGCGCCGACTCGCTGGTCCTCGCGATCGGCCAGAACGCCGACCTGTCGCTCCTGGCCGGAGTGCCCGGCATCGAGGAGCAGGACGGCGTCGTCAAGGTGGGCAAGGACTTCATGACCGGCCACCCCGGCATCTTCGCCGGCGGCGACATGGTCCCCGCCGAGCGGACGGTCACCGTCGCGATCGGGCACGGCAAGAAGGCGGCCCGCGCCATCGACGCGTGGCTGCGGCACGCGCCGTACGCCGAGCCACGCACTGCGCCGCTCGCCACCTACGACGTGCTCAACACGTGGTACTACTCCGACGCGCCAGCCACCGTCCGGCCCACGCTCGAGCTCGCCCGCCGCACCAGCACGTTCGACGAGGTCGTCGGCGGACTGGACGAGTCGACCGCGCTGTTCGAGGCCCGCCGCTGCCTGTCCTGCGGCAGCTGCTTCGACTGCGACAACTGCTACGGCGTCTGCCCCGACAACGCGATCCGCAAGGTCGGCGACCACTACGAGATCGACTACGACTTCTGCAAGGGCTGCGGCCTCTGCGTGGCCGAATGCCCGAGCGGCGCCATCACCCTGCGTCCCGAGCGAACCTGAGCCGTTCCCTGACCGCCCCGCACGCGCAGGGACAGCGCTGGATCGATGAGGCGCGGGAGATCGCGGCGCAGGTCGACCCGCGCTGCCGGTCGAGGTCGTGCCGACTCGTGCACCGGTCGCGGAGACGCCGCAGCACGAGTCGGCGACCGTGTCGATGCTCGCCATCGGCACGCGGAGGGTGAGCGCGCTCACCGGCCTGCTGGTCGGCAGCACCTTGTTCGCCATGCCGCTGGGCTACCTCACCCGCCCCTATATCGTCTACCGCAGTCGCGACACACAACTGGGCAGCCGAGCGTCCCGGCGCGGATGGGAGCGCGTGAGATGACCGATCACCCCGTGGTCACGGAGATCCACACCGTGGCCACCGAACTGCTTCAGCAAGCCGGCGGGCACCCCTCCCGCCGTGCCGCGAGAACTCTCGTGACCGGCACCTCGCAGCGGGTCACGCTCATCGCGCTGGCCGAGGGAGCGGAGATGGCCGAGCACGACGCACCCACCGCCGCCACCCTGCAGGTCCTCACCGGCCGGGTCCGGCTGCACACCAACAGCCAGGAGTGGACGCTGGACAGCGGGCAGCTCGCCACCATCCCACCGCAACGGCATGGACTGCACGCCGTCACCGACGCCGCGGTCCTGCTCACGGTCGCGCTCCGCTAGCCGTCAGGCAGGTGCTCGCCTGCCGACGGCGTGCCGCGGAACCTCGTCATGCGCGGAGACCGCTAGCGGACGTGTGGTGGCTGAGTGATGTCGATCGCCATGGCTTCGGGGAGGTGGCCGTGGGTGTCGTCGTGGCGGTAGGTCATCGAGGCGGTCACGTCGACCACGCCGTCGATGTGGTGGGTCATGTCCTCGACCAGGGAGAGTTGGCTCCTCAGGTCGAGCTGGCCGGTGAGAGCGACCTTGCCGTCGCGGACCTCCACCGTCACCGCGGCCGGGTTGACCGCGATGCCGAGGCCGTGTTCGAAGACGTGCTCGACGATGTCGGCGCGGATGTCCTCGTCGGTGCGGAGGAACACGGTCAGCAGGTCCTTGCGGCTGACGATCCCGACCAGCTTGCCGTCCTCGTCGACCACCGGTAGGCGCTTGATGGTGTGCTCGGTCAGCAGCCGTGCCGCCCCGGCGACGCTCGAGTTGGTGTCGACGGTGACCGCCGGGCTGGTCATCAGCTGGCCGGCCGTGGTCGCGGTGGCACGCCGGAGGTGGCGCCTGCCGCGCCACCAGGTCAGCAGCGAGTGGGTGAGCTCGATCTCCTGCGTGCCCTGCTTGACCAGCAGGTCCGCCTCGGACACCACGCCGAGCACGTGCCCGTCCCGGTCGAGGACCGGAAGGGCGCTCACGTCCCGCTGGGCGAGCAGGCGGGCCACGTCCTTGAACGGCGTGCCCTGCCGCACGGTGGCCACGTCGGTACTCATCACGTTCTTGACCTTCTTGCGGCTCATGGCTCAACTCCGTTGTACGTCTCATGTGGACGGTTCACCGACCTGCCGTCGCGCAGCAGGTTGTTCAGCCGGCAGGCGCTCGGCGGGTCCAGCCTGGGTGTGGGTTTCCTCGGCGCCGGCACGGTCGGCTCGTCACCGGGCGGGTCTAGTCCCTCAGCCGCGGTGAGTCCCAGCATGTCGAGCAGGTCCGCGAGGTCCTTCGCGTCACGGGCCTGGCTGGCGACCGTGCGCGCGGCCCGGTGCCGTTGCCATGCTGGCGATGCAGACACGATGCCGAAGTCGGCTGTCATACCTTCACGATCGCCCTCACAGAGCCACTGGAACAGCGACGAAAGTCCTTGCCGGCACGGTCTTTCGGCCGCTTCGGCGCAGGTGGTCACCGCGCACGATGGCGGCATGACGACCACACGGAGACAGTTCCACGAGCGGCTCGACCAACTGGCCGTCCAGCTTGGCGAGATGGTGAACAGGGTCGACGAAGCGATGCGTGACGCGACGAAGGCCTTGTTCACCGGCGACCCCGTGCTGGCGGCGGCGGTGATCGAGGGCCACGACGAGGTGAAGGCCCTGCAGGTGGCGGTGGACGAAGTCGCGTTGAGCCTGCTCGTCCGCGAGCAACCCGTCGCGGGTGACCTGCGCACGATCGTCGCATGCCTGCGGATGAGCGTGGACCTGCGGCGCATGGGCAAGCTGGCCGTGCACGTCGCCGAGATCGCCCGCGACCGCGACCCGGCCACCGCCGTGCCGGCGCCGCTGTGGGAGACCGCGCGCTCGATGAGCGACCGTGCGCTGGGGCTGGTCGCCGAGGCCGCGCGAGCCGTCGCGACCCGCGACAGCGTGGCGGCCGGGCTCCTCGACCACGACGACGACCAGGTGGACCTGCTCCAGCAGGACCTGTACCGCGCACTGCTCGCGGGCACGTCCGGTCTGGCGGCCGAGGTGGCGGTGGAGCTGGCGTTGCTCGGCCGCTTCTACGAGCGGTACGCGGACCACGCGGTGGCCCTGGGCCGCATGATCGAGTACCAAAGTCCTTCGTGGCGCGGGACCTACGCCAGCGGTCACCAGCGCTGACGGCAGCTAGCTTTGTTGGCACACAAGGAAAACAAGGAGGGTTCGCCATGGTGCGCGCAACAGGGCATCCGGTCGTGGTCGGTGTGGACGGCTCGCCGTCGGCGTTGCGTGCGGTCCGCTGGGGCGCCGAGGAGGCCGTGCGGCGGGGGCTCGGGCTGACGCTGGTCCACGTGTACTCCACGCCGGTCGGGCTGCCAGGAGGCATCGCCGACCCGGCCGCCCTCCGCAGCGCGCTCCGGGTCCAGGGCCGGCGCTGGCTCAGCGAGGCGCGGTCGGTCGCCGCCGAGGTGTCGGCCGACCTGCGGCCGGACATCCTGCTGGAGTCCGCGCCCATCGTGCCGGTGCTGGCCAAGGAGTCGCTGACCGCCTCGCTCCTGGTGCTCGGCACCCGAGGGCTCGGCGGGTTCACCGGTCTGCTGGCCGGCTCCACCACCGTGTCGCTGGCCGGACGGTCGCACTGCCCGATGGTCGTTGTCCGCGGTGACGAGGACGAGCCGCCCTCGGACGGTCCGGTGGTGGTCGGCGTGGACGGTCTCCCGAGCAGCGAGGCGGCGATCGCGTTCGCGTTCGCCGAGGCCTCGCTGCACGGTGCTGATCTCGTCGCCGTGCACACCTGGACCGACTCGGTGGCGGACACGCTGCTGCTCGGCCACCCGGAGCCACCCGACTTCGAGCCCGCCCAGCAGCGTGCCCACGAGACGCTCGCGGAGCGGCTGGCGGGGTGGCAGGAGAAGTACCCGGACGTCCATGTCACCCGTGAGGTCGTGCGGGACCACCCGTCGCGGGCGCTGCTGCGGCACGCCGAGAGCGCACGGCTCGTGGTGGTCGGCACCCGTGGCCGCGGCGGGTTCGCCGGGCTGGTGCTCGGCTCGACCGGTCAGCACCTGCTGCACCACGCGCCGTGCCCGGTCGCGATCGTGCGCACCGAGCCGGCGACCTAGGACAAGCACGGCAAGGCACGGGCGGCACTCCGAATGCCGCTCGGCGTCTGGACGGTCTGACCAATCCGACCTTGAGAGGGACCATGGGAACGATCACAGTCGGGGTCCTGCGGGAACGGGCGCCCGGTGAACACCGGGTCGCCATCGTCCCCGACTCCGTCGAGCGGTTGCGTGCGGTGGGCGTCGACGTCCTCGTGGAGGCGAGCGCCGGCATCGGCGCGTGGTTCACCGACGGCGCCTACGAGAAGGCCGGCGCCACGGTCGTGCCGCCGGCCCAGCTGCGGGAGCGCGCCGACGTCCTGCTCTGCGTCGGGCCACCGCAGGACGAGCCAGCGCCGCGCCAGGGACAGACGGTGGTCGGGATGCTCGAGCCGCTGACCCGGCCCCGCCTCGTCCGCCGGTACGCCGAGGGCGGCGTGACCGCCGTGAGCCTGGACATGCTGCCACGCACGCTGTCCCGCGCGCAGAGCATGGACGCGCTCACGTCCCAGGCGAACATCGCCGGGTACAAGGCGGTGCTGCTCGCGGCCGACACCTACGGCCGATACCTCCCGATGCTGACGACCGCGGCCGGCACGTTCAAGCCGGCCGCCGTACTCGTGCTCGGCGCGGGGGTGGCCGGGCTCCAGGCCATCGGCACGGCCCGCCGCCTCGGCGCGATCGTCACCGCCTACGACGTCCGGCCGGACGCTCGTGCGGACATCGAGTCGCTCGGCGCCCGGTTCCTCGAGCTGGCGCCGGTCGAGTCCGGGGCCGGCGCGGGCGGCTACGCACGCGAGCTGACCGAAGCGGAACGGCAGGCCCAACAGGACGCGCTCGACACCGAGATCGCCCGCTTCGACATCGTGATCACCACGGCCCGGGTGCCCGGTCGCCGGCCTCCGGTGCTGGTCACCGCGACGGCGCTGAAGCGCATGCGGCCTGGCTCTGTGGTCGTCGACCTCGCCGCGAGCCCACTCGGCGGCAACGTCGACGTGCCGGATGGGACCACCGTGCTGGACAACGGGGTCACCGTCCTCGGCGCGGGCGACCTGCCCGCCCGGATGGCGCCTGCCGCGTCGACCGCCTACGCACGCAACATCATCGCACTGCTGGCGCTGCTCGTCCGCGACGGCGAGCTGACCATCGACCTGGCCGACGAGGTCCAGGCCGGTGTCGTCATCACCCATGAGGGCACGGTCGTCAACCCGGCCGTCGCGGCCACGCTCGACGGCCGGGTCAACGGCGTCGTCCTCACCACCGGAGGCAGGAGATGAACGTCGAGCTGTTCACCGCGGTCACCGTGTTCGTGCTGAGTGTCCTCGTCGGCTTCGAGGTGATCAGCAAGGTGCCCGCGACACTGCACACCCCGCTCATGTCGGGCGCCAACTCCATCCACGGCATCGTGGTGATCGGCGCCATGGCCGTCACCGCGACCGCGGACGGCCCCTTCGCGTACGCGCTGGCCTTCGTCGCCGTCGCCTTCGGCGCGATGAACGTGGTCGGCGGGTACGTGGTCACCGACCGGATGCTGGAGATGTTCCACGCCCGGCCCGCTCTGGAGGGTTGACCGCCATGGAGACTCTGCTCAGGTACGTCCTCCTCGGTGCGGCGGCCTGCTTCGTGCTCGGGCTGCACCTGATGAACTCGCCGGCGACGGCACGCAAGGGAAACCTGCTCTCCGCGGGCGCCATGGCCGCGGCGATCGGCGCGACCGGGACTCTGCTGGCACAGAACGGAAGCATCACCGCCACGGGTTGGGTCGTGCTGGTCACGGCCGGCGCCTTCGGCTCGGCCGTCGGCCTCTACCTGGCGCGGAACGTGCGGATGACCGCCATGCCGCAGCTGGTGAGCATGTTCAACGCCGTCGGCGGCGGCGCGGCGGCCCTCATCGCCGTCACGGAGTTCCTGCGGCACACGACAAAGCTCGACGCCAGCGTGCCGGGTGCGGTCGACGTCCTCATCGGCGCGGTCACGTTCTCGGGCTCGCTCGTCGCCGCCGGCAAGCTGCAGGGC
>Ga0307512_10005236_pt1 | contig 13642 bp, 12 predicted proteins | sample 14_EM_MG_FD_200267 | JGI IMG/M metagenome (GOLD analysis project Ga0307512, IMG submission 200267) | Populus trichocarpa ectomycorrhiza microbial communities from riparian zone in the Pacific Northwest, United States - 14_EM | ecosystem: Host-associated > Plants > Roots > Unclassified | place... | reverse complement strand
GCTGGGATGTGGGTGCCTGGTGGGCTTGGTGGTCTCCTTGCGGTATGGGGGCTGGCTGCCGCGCTTGGGGTTGGGGTGGGTGGGTTTGTTGGGCAGGCCAGGGTTCGTGGTGGGGCAAGGGACGGACCTCGCCGGTTGCGCTTTTTGGTGTTTCGGCTTCCTGCTGTTGGTCGTTTACTAAGTACGGTTGCGGTATGGATGTGTCCGGGTTTTCTCGGCGGTTGCCTGCGCATACGCCGATCGTTGCCGTTGCTAGCGGCAAAGGTGGGGTGGGTAAGTCGAGCGTTGCCGTTGCGATCGGGCGTGAGTTGGCTCGGGTCGGCCGGAAAGTGGGGGTGGTCGACGCCGATGTTGCCGGGCCCGACGTGCCTCGCATGCTTGGGCTGCGCCGTGATGTGCCGGCCAAGTCGGTCACCCTCGCGGGGTGGGCGCGTGGCGGGCGGGGCAGCTCGGGGCTGGAAGCGATGGAGGTGGATGGTCTCAAGGTTGCGTCTGCGGGCTTTCTTATGGCCGGCAATCAGGGGCTTGCGCTCGGGTCGGATCTGGGGGACCTCATGCTTGGCCGGCTGATTAACGAAACGAACTGGGGCGACGTCGAGGTTCTCGTGGTGGATCTGCCGCCCGGCATCAGTTTTACGCAGCAGGGCGTGCTTTCCGGCGCCGGACGGGTGGCGACGATCCTGGTGGTGACGCCGGCCGAAGTGTCGCATTTGGACACGGGGCGGGCGCTCAGCGCGCTGCGGCAGGTGCGGACGCCGGTGTTAGGCGGGGTGGAGAACATGGCGTACTTCGAATGCCCCTGCTGCGGGGAAAAGACGGAACTGCACGCGCCGGCACCCGACGAGCGCACCATCTGGGCCAGCGGCGTCGAACGGCTCGCGCGGCTACCGTTCCGTCCCGACGCGGTGATCGACCCCGCCGACCTCGCCCCCGTCCTCACGGCGGTGGCAACACACATCGCAGCCTGACCCTTTCCGCTCACCTTGAGGTCAAAGCCCTACACGGGTAGGCGGCCGGGTGCCTGCCATCACGTTGGCTGCCAGCCGCATGGAGAATTGGGTCCACCAGCGTGTGTCCAAGTCCGGACGGGGCCTCACCCCTCTCACCCAGTACTACGGCCGAGCGAGGGAGTGTTGGGGCGATCAGGCGCTGGTGACGGTGTCGGGTGCCACGGTTGAAAAATCGTCGGTTAGAACGACGGCGATCGTCCAGCGGGCCGCGTCAGATGGGGTGACCGCCACCGAGGCGATCTTCTGGTCGCTGCCCACGTGTACCCGCCGGGGGCTGCCGTCGCACGGCACCGACGTGCTGCCCCCGTGCACCTTGACGAGTACGGTGCCTTTTCCGTCGCAGGCGACCCGGACCGTGAACTTGTGCTCGGTCACCGCAAAGTCTGGCGTTCGCCCGGCTTTGCTCCCACTCATCGGTGGCACCAGAATTTTGTCTTTGGCGGCGATCGGCAGCGACGGGTAGCCCGGCGCCGCGGAGGCCGAGGACACCGGTGGCGTGGGAGTCGGAGGCGCCGACGTCGCGGGAATGACGGGCCGGCCTGACGATGCTGTCGTCGTCCGTGGTCCGCACGCGGATAGGACGCTGGCGGCAGCGCAGCAGGCCAGGATGGCGAGCCCTCGGGTCATTGCAGGTCGCAACATCTGGTCAGCTGATCTTCCATGCCTGGCGGTACGGCGCCTGGCCGGTTCCGGATGTGCGTGTCTCGACGCATGTCGTGCTGATCGAGTAATACTTGAAGGCAAACTTCTCCTGCCACATCCCGCGGTCGGCTTTCACCGTCTTGTGTGGGGGAACCTCGATCGTCACGCTACTGCCGTAGGTGGTGGTCGACGTGTGCTCGATGCCCCCGTTGATCTCGGCCGTGACCTTGCCGAAGATGGCAACCGAGACTTCGCTGCTCACCTTGACACTGACGTTCCAGGTGAAGGTCGTGCTCTTCTCCGCAGTGACCGTGTAGGTGGCCTTGGTGGAGCCGCCGTTGATCACTGAATCAGCCCAGTCGACCTTGAGTGCATTGGGAACGTTGGTGACGGTCGTCGACGAGCCTTTTTCGCATCTCTGCGATGAGATGACCTTGGTGGAGGTCTGATCCTGCTCCGGGTAGGGCGACGTGGCTGGCAGGCCCGCTGGCTCGGTGGGGTCGGCGTCTGAGCTTCCCGCGTACACGGGATTTCCGTCGCTGTCGGCGCCGACCAAGACTGCCCCGTTGGAACTGTCGGGAACGGTGATCGGGTCGTCTGCACTAGCCGTAGACGGGTCGATCGTGACCGCAAGCGAGGTGAAGACCAAGCCTGCGACCAGGGCGCGGACGAGTGTTCCGGAATTCTTCATTGATTAGCTTCCCCCGTTTGAACCCATCGATGTGCTCGAGGAGCCTAACATGTATTCAAAATCGAGCAACATTAATTCCCGTCAGATTTTCTGGAACCCGACGTTCGTTGCGATGCACTGTTTGCGAATGCCATGCGGTGTCGGCCTATTGCTGCCTGCCTGGCCGTTTTATGACTGTTTGAGTTGCGGGTTTACCGGGTAGCCAAGGCGGGCTGGTCGGTCACGGTGGAATCCGGATCTGCCGAAAAATGCGTTCGATTGCGATGGGTCGCATTTCTGGCCGGCGAACTCGTTGACTGGGAGCGCGGCCAAGTCCGGACGTCCAATGAGCTGCCTGGATGAGGGGACGTGCAGTGCGTTGAGGTCTCCCTAACTCACCGTATGTATGAGTGTGCGATGGGGTGCCGTCTTCGGTGGTTTGCGGGTGGCTTGGTCTTGCATAGGCTGCGTTGGTGGTGCATACCCATGAGCTCACCTTTGCCGGCTCTGTGTTGACCAAGCGTTATGTCAGTTGGGGTCGGGGCGAGCACCGTCGTGAGTGGACCGTGCTGCGGCTTGTCCATCGGTGCGCGCCTGACCTTGTGCCGGCCCCGCTGAGTGCCCGGCTGGATGCCGATCCGCCCGTGATTACCATGTCGCGGTTGCCGGGCGAGCCGCTCGGCGGTGCCCTTAGCGCGCGGCAACTGGCCGCGCTTGCGGGAGCGATCACGCGGTTGTGGCGTGTGCCGCTCGAGGGCGACGAGCAGTGGACCGTGATGGCCGGGCCGTGGGCGGACGATTTGGCGTTTGCTCGGCGGTTGACCGACGGTCCGCGTCCTGCGGCCGGTCTGACCCGGGACGCCTACGATGCTGCCGTCGGGTGGTGGAACGGTCCTGATCCCCAGCTTCTGCGTACTCGCCCCGCCGAATTGATTCTCGGGCATCGCGATCCGAACCTGGCCAACTACCTATACGACGGGGACCGGGTGCGGATTGTGGACTTCGAGGATGCCGGGATGTCTGACCCGGCGAACGAAATCGCCATCCTTGCCGAGCACATGTCGGCGCGGGATATCGAGGTGTCGGACCTTCTCGCGCATTTTCCGGCCGTTGACGAGCAGCGGTTGCGTGCCGCGCGCCGAGGGTGGGCGATGTTCTGGTTGCGGCTGCTGTTGCCCGGCGGCCCCGCTGCCCGGCGCAATCCTCCGGGCACCGCGGAGCGGCAGGCCGCCCGCTTGCTCGACCTGCTGGCGTAACTGGCCGCTACGTAGCTGGACGAAACGCAATAACACCACATCAAGGCGTCGAGTTTGGGCGGGGCCGGCATGTGATCGTGGTCGGGATAGCGTGGGGTCATGTTGCTGAGAGTCTTCACCGAGCCGCAGCAGGGCGCCTCCTACGACGATTTGCTTGCGGTTGCGCAGAAGACGGAGGAGTGCGGGTTCGACGCGTTCTTCCGGTCCGACCACTATCTTGTTCATGGCGATGGGGACGGGTTGCCCGGCCCGACCGACTCGTGGATTACCCTGGGCGCGTTGGCCCGGGAAACCAGCCGGATTCGGCTCGGCACCCTCGTCAGCTCCGCGACCTTCCGCAATCCGGGCGTGCTCGCCATCTCCGTCGCGCAGGTTGACCAGATGAGCGGCGGGCGGGTCGAGTTCGGGCTTGGCGCCGGCTGGTACAAGGCCGAGCATGATGCCTACGCGATCGACTTTCCGGATACGGCTGGCCGGTTCGACGTTCTGGAGGAGCAGCTAGAGCTGATCACCGGCCTGTGGGACACGCCCTTGGGGGAGCGCTACAACTTTGCCGGGCGGCATTACACGATCGTGGACTCGCCGGCTCTTCCCAAGCCGGTCCAGACGCCGCATCCGCCGGTGATCATTGGTGGCGCCGGTAAGAAGCGCACGCCGGCGCTCGCTGCGAAGTACGCCGATGAGTTCAACGCGGGCTTCAGATCCGTGAGCGAGACCGCAGAGCTGTACGCGCGCGTCCGGGCGGCGTGCACCGCCGCGGGGCGTGACCCGGAAACTCTCGCGCTTTCCGTGGCCCATCCGACAATCGTCGGCAAGGACGACGCCGAGGTCCGCCGCCGCCTCGAGGTGCTCGGCAGCACTTCGGACGAAACAAAGGCCAACGCCTTCATCGGCACTCCCGCCGAGGTCGTCGACAAGCTCGGCCAGTATGCGGCCATCGGTGCGGGCCGGGCGTACCTGCAGGTCCTGGACCTGGCCGACCTCGACCACCTCGACCTGATCGCCTCCGAGGTCCTGCCGCACATGACGTGACCTGCCCGGGTCCCGTGGTCCTGGGTGAAGTCAACGGATGTGGCTGACCAGGGCTGCCTGCCGGCGTGCCTTCGACAGCACGCCGGCCGGATCCGCGGCATGTCGCAGCGCTCGGTGTGGGCGCCGAGCGGCAACGTGCGTAGTTTACGAAGCGACCAGCCGGATGGCGAAGACGCGATATCCCGCCCGATCGAATGCCGCGGCCATCGGGGCGTTCGTGGTGTCGGTGTCGGCCCTGATGCACGTCGCGCCCGCCTCGGCCAGCAGCCAGGTGATCTCGGCGAGCAGGTCGTCAACGTAGCCGTGGCCCCGGTGTTCCGGGACCACGCCGAGATAGCCCACCACCGGGCCGCCGTCGTTGGCCGACGGTAGCGCGCAGCCGACCAACTCGCCGTCCGCGTCGTAGGCCAGCCGCCAGAGATCCCGGGGGCCGGGCATCATCCGGTAGTGGGCGACGTCTTCCTCCGCCAACGCGCGGGCGCCGAGCCGCTCGATGCCGGCCCGGGTGGCCACGTCGAGGCTGCCCTCGGAGATGCGCCGGAACGCATCGATGAACGCCTCATCGTCCGGGTCCGCCGCGAACCGCAGCCGGGTCGAGCGGTCGGGCAGCGGAACGTCCGCGGTCCACTCGTACCGGAAACGCTCTGTCAGTTTTGTGAGACCGGCCGCTGCGGCGGCCGTGAGCCGCACGCTCACCTCGGGATCGTCGCGCCCGTCGGGCAGGACGAAAATGTGGTACTCGACCGGTGGTGGCACCTTGCGGATCAGCGAGGTCCACATCGGAACGGGATCGGCCACGGATGGTGCGGCGTAGAGACAATCGAGCGCCAGCGGGCGGTCGCCCGCCGGGAAACCCCACCACACGGCGAGGCCGGCGATCTGGGCGCCGTCGAGGGCGAGCCAGGTCCACTCAGGACGGTACGAGCCGGTTTTCAGGTAGTCGACGAAGCGTTGCCGGGTCGTCGAGTTGACGGATGGGGTTTCTAGGCAGGTCAGGATGGAGTCGAGATCGCCCTCGACCATGGTGCGAAACAACAACGAAGCCTCCGTATGGGCACCGATTCAACAAGGGAAGACACGGAAACCCCCTTTCCGTAGTGCGGACCGCTAACGTGAGCAGATGGTGCACCTGTTGGCCGACTATCCGCATCTCATTAAAACGGTGGCGTTGCTGCGTTGGCGTGAGTGGGGCCACGAAGAAAGCCTCACCCGGTGGATCCGGATCACCGTGCGTGAGGCCGGCCGCGACCAGGTGCCGGTGACCTGGGTCGCCGTCGACGAGCGGGGCGACGCGCTCGGCGCGGTCGGCATCGGCGACCACGAGGAGGCGCGCCCCGATCTGACCCCGTGGGTGTGGGGCTTGATCGTCCGCAAGGATGCTCGCCGGCAGGGCGTGGGGCGGCGGCTGCTCGAGCAGCTGTCCTGTTTCGCCGAGGCCAAGGGCTATCCCGAGCTCTGGGTCGCGACCGGCGATCCTGCGGTCCCGTTCTACGAGCGCTGCGGCTTCAGCCAGGTGGAGCGAACGGCCGACGCGACGATCCTGGTCAAGCCGCTCACCGCGAAACCCGCCCCACCGCCCGCCTGACCGCGGAGTCAGCGCGCAGGAAGTCCTTGGGCAGGGCGGCGGCCATCGCCGAGTCGACCTCCTAGGCGACTACACGCCGTTGTCGGTGGGGCGGGGTGGCGGCGAACGCGGACAGGCGTCAGCGGAGCCTGTCCGTCTCGAAAAGAGGACGCGGAAGGCCCTGGCGTGGGACGTTGACGAGGTGACTGAGCGGTCAGGCCCGGTTAGCCAGGGCGGGACGCTCGCGACGCGGACGAAGCACGAGTGCGGGCGTCAGAACCCGCGCGAGGAGGGCGTGCGTCGTGTGCATCGGGGCAGCGTAGACAGCGATCGGCGGGCTTCGCAGCGGATTTTCGCGAACGTGTTCGCCACGAACTTGTTCGGAACGAACATGTTCGTTATCGTCTGAAGTGACAAGCGGTCTTCTCACGAGGGGGAAACATGATCACAGTTATCGGCGCCGGCCCGGGCGGATTGACCCTGGCCGCGGTGCTGCACGCCAACGGGGTCGAGGTCGAGGTCTACGACGCGGACGCCTCGCCGACCGCCCGCCACCAGGGCGGCATGCTTGACCTACACCCGGAGTCCGGGCAGGCCGCGTTGCGTGCCGCCGGGGTCTTCGAGGGCTTCCAGCGGCTCACCCTGGAGGGCGGCGACGCCATGCGCGTCGTCGACAAACACGGCACCGTGCGCATGTCGGACGACGGTGACGGTCAGCGCCCCGAGATCGACCGCGGCGACCTTCGGGACCTGCTGCTTTCCGCGCTGCCCGGCGACATCGTCCGGTGGGGTCGCCGGGTCACCGACGTACAGGGAAAGCGGGTTTCGTTCTCGGATGGCGGCTCGCTCACCGCGCAGACGCTGGTCGGGGCCGACGGCGCCTGGTCCAAGGTGCGCCCGCTGCTCACCTCGGCCACCCCGGTCTACAGCGGGATCTCGTTCGTCGAGATCCGCATTCCCGATGCCGACCGCCTGCACCCGAGCCTGTCGGAGCTGGTGGGGCCGGGGTTCTTCCTCGCGCTCGGCGACGAGAAGGGCATCATCGCGCACCGCGAGAGCCGCGGTGAGCTCTGCGTCTACGTGGCGCTCAAGACCGCGGCCGACTGGTCGACGACCGCCGAGCTCACCCGCGATTGGCTCGCTGCGCAATTCGCCGGCTGGGGCGCGCGGCTCCGGGCGTTGATCACCGACACGGACGGCAAGCTGCTCCCGCGGCCGCTCTACGCGCTGCCGGTCGGGATCCGGTGGGCTCGGGTGCCGGGCGTGACCCTGATCGGCGACGCCGCGCACGTGATGTCGCCGTTCGCCGGTGAGGGCGCCAACCTCGCGATGCGGGACGGCGCCGAGCTGGCCCAGGCCCTGATCGACCACCCGGGCGACATCGAGACAGCCCTGCAGGCGTACGAGGAGGCGATGTTTCCTCGGGCCGAGGCGGCGGCTCATGAGTCGGCAGTCAACCTGGTCGAGAGTTTCAAGCCGGGCGGGCCGCAGGGCCTACTCGACCTGTTCGCCGGCTTCGCCGAGGCGGCGGCAGCGAGATAGGGCGGCAGTGGCGCGGTTCGGGGTCAGGCCTGTTTGAGTAGGCCGTCCGCTGCGGCGGCGTCGGTGATCAACCCGTGTACCAGGCCGGAGCGGACCGCCGCCGCGATCGCGGTCGCCTTGTCGACGCCGGCCGCGAGCGCGATGACGTCGGGCACGGCGCGCAACTGCTCCGTGGTGATCGCGATGCTGCGGGCTGGCACGGCGTCGCCGCCGACCACCCGGCCGGCGGCGTCGAGGACCGTTGAGCAGATGTCCGCGACGGCTCCGGCCTTGTCCAGCTCGGCGACGAGGTCGGCGGGCAGGGTCGAGCGCAGCGAGGAGGCACCCGGCTGCCATCCGCCGATGCCGACCAGCGCGCAGGTCAGCCGCGGGAACATGGCCAGTGTCGAGGCCACATAGCCGGCACGGCGCAACGATGCGGCGACCTCGGGGGAGTCGAGGATCATCGGCACGTGCAGGGCGTGCACCTCGCCGCCGGTGCTTTCGCCGAGGCGGCGGACCAGTTCCAGCGAGTTCACGTTCAGGTCGGCGCTGGGGATGCTGCCGATGATCTGCACGACGGTGGCCCGGGGGAGCGGCGGCAGCACAGCGGTCAACCCGTGCAGGGTGCGGCCCCAGGAGACGCCCAGCACGTCCTCCTCGGTGAGCCGCTCGGTGAGTAGTGCCGCGCATCCTCGGCCGATTTGCGAGGGCTCGCGCATGACGATCGCCTGCCTGAGCGCGAAGGTATCCGTCAGCTGGCGGGACAGGTCGAGGTCCACGTCGGGCGGGGTGTTGATCTCGATGCGGACCACGCCGTCGCGCAGAGCCAGGTCGAGGATCCGGGCGACCTTGAACCGGGAGATCCCCAACTCGTCGCCGATCTGCTTCTTTGTCCTGTGCTCCAGATAGAAACGCCGGGCGACGAGTGCGGCCACGAGGTCCTGCACGACTCTCCTCTCTGTACTTGGAAGCGTGCCCATCTGACAGCACCATAACATTGACGAATGAGCGCTAATACGCTCATATGGGCGAAATGCTATCCCTCGGGTTGAGGGTGAAAATGTGCCCCGATAGATCGGCACTCATCACTGGCTTCGGTACGGCGGGCGAGTTGATCGTCGAGCCGTTCAGGCTTTCGGGGAGGCGGCTCTCACTAGCTGATCGATCGCGCGGCCCAACCGACACCGGTATGCTGTCCGCGGGCCGTGACTGGCGTGTTCGGATGGGCAAACCATCGGGGAGCGGCCTCGTCTTGACGACGATTGCCGTGCGCCTGGGCCTCTCGCTCCTGCTGATCTGGAGGTCCGATGCCTGAACTAAACACCGAATCGACCGCATTCCGCTCGGCGCTGGAAGCTGTGCGCGCCGTCGAGCCACGGATCGCCGACGCGATCGCCAAGGAATTGCACGACCAGCGCGAGTCTCTGAAGCTCATCGCGAGCGAAAACTACGCGTCCCCCGCGGTGCTGCTAGCGATGGGCAACTGGCTCAGCGACAAATACGCCGAGGGCACGATCGGCCGCCGCTTCTACGCCGGCTGTCAAAACGTTGACACCGTCGAGGCCGTCGCCGTCGAGCACGCCAAGGCGCTCTTCGACGCCCCGTACGCCTACGTCCAGCCGCACTCGGGCATCGACGCCAACTTGGTGGCGTACTGGGCGATCCTGGCCGACCGGGTTGAGGCGCCGGCCCTGGCCAAGGTGCAGAAACGCAACGTCAACGACATGACCGACGCCGAGTGGGCCGAGCTGCGAGCGGCGTTCGGTAACCAGCGGATGCTCGGCATGAGCCTCGACGCGGGCGGCCACCTCACCCACGGCTTCCGGCCAAACATCTCGGGCAAGATGTTCGACCAGCGCAGCTACGGTGTCGACCCGGCGACCGGTCAGATCGACTACGCCGCGCTGCGGGAGTCCGCGCGTGACTTCAAGCCGCTCGTGATCGTCGGCGGCTACTCGGCGTACCCGCGCAAGGTGAACTTCCGGATCATGCGCGAGATCGCCGACGAGGTGGGCGCGACCTTCATGGTCGACATGGCGCACTTCGCCGGCCTGGTCGCGGGCAAGGTCTTCACGGGCGATTTCAACCCGATCGAGCACGCCCACATCGTCACGACGACGACGCACAAGAGCCTGCGCGGCCCCCGCGGCGGCGCGGTCTTCTGCCAGCCGGAGCTCTCCGACCAGGTCGACCGTGGCTGCCCGATGGTGCTGGGTGGCCCGCTAGCGCACGTCATGGCGGCAAAGGCGATCGCCTTCGCCGAGGCGCGGCGCCCCGAGTTCCAGGATTACGCGCAGCGCATCGTCGACAACAGCCAGGCGCTCGCGGAGGGCCTGGTCAAGCGCGGCGTCTCCCTGGTCAGCGGCGGCACCGACAACCACCTCGTGCTGGTCGACGTCCACCCGTTCGGATTGACCGGCCGCCAGGCCGAGCAGGCGCTGCTCGACTCCGGCATCGTCACCAACCGCAACGCGATCCCGAACGACCCGAATGGCGCCTGGTACACCTCGGGCATCCGGATCGGCACGCCGGCCCTGACGACCCGGGGCCTGGGCGCGGCCGAGATGGATCAGATCGCCGAGCTGATGCACACGGTGCTGACCCAGACCACGCCCGGCGCGTCGAAGGCCAAGTTCAGCCTGGATGCGGCCGTGTCGGACCGGGTCGCGAAGCAGGCGACCGAGCTGCTCTCCGGCTTCCCGCTCTACCCCCAGGTCGACCTCGGCTGATTCTCGGCCGAGGCGGCCGGGCCCGGAATCGGAGCCGCCAGGCCTGACAGTTTCAGGTCTGGCGGCGGATCTGGTGCAGGGTGACCTCCAGGAGCTGTCCGTCCTCGACGGACGCTGTCATGTAGGTCGCGAAGGGCTGCCGCCGGCGGTCGGTGGGCGAGCCCGGGTTGAGCAGCCGCAGCCCGCCCGGCGCCACGGTGTCCCAGGGGATATGCGAGTGCCCGAAGACGAGCACATCGAAATCGGGAAAGTTGGCGGCGCATCGGGCTTCACGCCCGGCCGCCTGCCCCGTCTCGTGGATGACGCCGAGCCGCAGCCCGCCCACGCGGATGTGGCCTATCTCCGGCAGCCGGGCCCGTAGCGCCGGCCCGTCGTTGTTGCCGTAGCAGGCAACCAGCCGTTCGGCGCGAGCCTCGAGTGCGTCCAACATGGACACTTCTACCCAGTCGCCGGCGTGCACGACCACGTCGGCGGCGTCGACCGCGGCCCAGAGCTCGAGGGGCAGGTCCCGGGCCCGTTTCGGGACGTGAGTGTCGGCCATCAGCACAAGTCGCACTCATCGAGCCTATGGGGCGGGTCGGCGAATCCGAATCACCGTCGCAACATGCCGGAAACCTTGGTTAGCCGCGGTCCTTCGTTACCTGGTACCAGCCCGGCAGGTCGGACGGTTCGCGGTCGGTGGGGCCGACATAGTCCGCGGACGGGCGGATCATCTTGCCCAGCCGCTGCTGCTCGAGGATGTGCGCGCTCCAGCCGGCCGTCCGGGCGCAGGTGAACATCGAGGTGAACATGCCCACCGGGACCTGCGCGAAGTCCAGGATGATCGCCGCCCAGTATTCGACGTTCGTCTCCAGGACCCGGTCGGGTTTGCGCTCGCGCAGCTCGGCCAGCGCGGCCCGTTCAAGCTCGAGCGCCACCTCGTAGCGGGGCGCGTGCAACTCCTTCGCGGCGGTGCGCAGGATCCGGGCACGGGGATCCTCGGCGCGATAGATCGCATGCCCGAAGCCCATCAGCCGCTGGCCGCTGTCGAGGACCTTCTTCACGTACGCCCGCGCGTCTCCCGATTTTTCCACGGCCTCGACCATGCCGAGAGCCCGCGCCGGTGCACCGCCGTGCAGCGGTCCGGACAGCGCGGCGACGGCCGCGGACAGCGAGGCGGCGACGTCGGCGCCGGTGCTGGCGACGACCCGGGCGGCGAACGTCGACGCGTTCATGCCGTGCTCCGCCGCGCAGATCCAGTATCGGTCGATCGCCTCGACCTGGGCCGGGTCGGGATCGCCGTGCCAGCGGATCATGAAGCGCTCGGTGGTCGTCCGGCCCGACTCGACGCGGCGCTGCGGCACCGCCGGCAGCTGCGGCCCGCGCGCCGCTTGGGCCACAAAGGACAACATCATTACCGACGTACGCGCGAGATCCTCCCGGGCCTGCGCCTCGTCGATATCGATCAGGGCGCGCAGACCCCAGTACGGCGCCATCATCGCGGTGGCCGCCTGCACGTCGACCCGGATGTCGCCCGAGTGCACGGGCAGCGGGAACGGCTCGGCGGCCGGCAGCCCGCGCTCGAAGCCGCCGTCCACCAGCAAGCCCCAGACGTCCCCGAACGAGACTCGCCCGACGAGCTTCTCCACGTTGATGCCGCGATAACGCAGCGACCCGCCGTCGCGATCGGGCTCGGCGATTTCCGTGTCGAACGCGACGACGCCGGCGAGCCCGGGATTCACAGTCAGCATGGCCCCAATGTCAGACTCAGCCGAACACGTTGTCAACATTGACTGCGTCAACATGAGAGCATCAACACATGCTCAGCACCGACGAGGTCGCCCGGCGCCTCGGTGTCAAACCGGCCACCGTGTACGCATATGTGAGCCGGGGTCTGCTAGCCAGCAAGCGCAACGCGGACGGCAAGGGCAGCCTCTTCGTAGAGGCCGAGGTCGAGGCATTCGCGACTGCCCGCCGCCGCACGGCCACGCCGGGCGATTCGCCGCCGATCCGCACCGGCCTCACGCTGATCAAGGACGGGGCCCTCTACTTGCGCGGCCAGGATGTGTCGGCGCTGGCCCGGGAGTGTTCCTTCGAGTCGGTGGCCATGCTGCTCTGGACCGGCGAGCTCACGCCGGCCCGGCTGAACCCGTCCGCCGAACTGCTGGCCCTGGCGCAGGCTGTCACGGCTCCGTTGCCTGCCGCGGCTCGGCTGACCGACCGGCTCCGGGTGATCGTCGCCGCGGCGGCGGCCGCCGACCCACTGCGCTTCGACACGGCCCCGGCGGCCGTCATCGCCACCGGCCAGACAATCCTCGCCACCATGGTCGCGGCCCTGCCACAGCGCCTGCCACCGCGCCCGCAAGCACGCCCGCAAGCGGAGCCGTGCGAGCGGTTCCCGCTGGCCGCCGCGCTGTGGCCGCGGCTGACCTCGGCCGCCGCGACAGGCGCCGGGATCGCGGTCCTCAACGCCGCCCTGATTTTGCTGGCCGACCACGACATCGCCGCCTCGACGCTGGCCGCCCGGGTCGCGGCCTCGACCCGGGCGCATCCGTACGCGGTGGTTGGTGCTGGTCTGGCCGCCCTCGACGGCCCACTGCATGGGGCGGCGAGCGGCCTGGCCTACTCGCTGCTTGCCGATGCGGCGCGCACGGGTGACCCGGTGGGCGCGATCTCCGTCCGGCTCCGGGTCGGTGCGGCGGTCCCCGGCTTCGGCCATCACCTCTACCCGAACGGCGATCCCCGTGCCACGCATTTGCTCGCGCTTGTGCGCGAAGCAGTCGCGGCCGGCGTTCTTCCGGACGCGGTTTCGCCCGGGATCGCTGTTTCGGATGCGGTTTCGCCTGGGGCCGCTGTTTCGGACGCGGTTTCGCCCCGGGACGTCGTTTCGGACGCAGTTTCTCCCGGCATCGTTGCGGGGCCGGCCGGGGATGAGCCGCGCCGGGTTGGGGGCGCGACCGGCCGGGAGGTGCGAGCCGTCTCGCCCGGTGCCTCAACCGCGCAAGCCACGCTTGCGATCATCGACGAGGTTGCGGCGGCGGTGACCCGGCGGTCCGGCGTCGCGCCCAACATCGACTTCGCCATCGCGGCCTTTGCGCTGCTCAGCGGCATGGACGCCGACGCCGGGGAAGCGATCTTCGCGGTTGCCCGGACGGCGGGCTGGATCGCCCACGCCCTGGAGGAGTACGGCGACCGCCCAAGCCGGTTCCGCCCAAGCGGCCACTACGCCGGCCGCC
>Ga0307512_10005235_pt1 | contig 13642 bp, 15 predicted proteins | sample 14_EM_MG_FD_200267 | JGI IMG/M metagenome (GOLD analysis project Ga0307512, IMG submission 200267) | Populus trichocarpa ectomycorrhiza microbial communities from riparian zone in the Pacific Northwest, United States - 14_EM | ecosystem: Host-associated > Plants > Roots > Unclassified | place... | reverse complement strand
ACCCGCTGCCTCCAGATCATCTTCACGTTTACTGATCAAGGCTGGGTGATTACAAATTTGGCGCAAGCGAAGCAACAAGACGAGGACTGTGGAAATTTAGATAAGATACGAATTGATAAGAGGTTGAACGCATAACTTACCGTAGTGGTAGTGCTTCAAGACCGTTCCTGCTCTGAGGAACCGATTGAAAATTTGCTGGGACTTGGATTCGACCTGAGTATCGTGTTAGCTCCGTAACAGAAAAGGATGGAGTGCCATGCTGACCGCCTTGTAAATCTCTCGTTCTTCGGAACAGAACTCCAGCTTGACAAGTTCCACTGTCTTTGGAGGAAGAGTGATCAATTTCTTTCCATCCAAAACCGTGTCTTTGTTGCGTCTCAAGAGTGTCGTCTTGAAGATGGACTGAAGGCGATCTGTTGCGAGCTTCGGGCGTTTTTTCTCATTTCGTCCGATTGATTCATTGAATTCACTCCAGTCGTTCCACGGCCTAAATTGCAGGAAGCGAATCAACCCATAGGCATCAGAGAGGGTGTTGATGATCGGTGTGCTGGGAGGGGCCACAGATCAGACAGGGACCGAAACCCGGATAGGAGACAAAGCGCACCCAGTCAGACACCAACGATAGGTGGCATCGAGGTCTACCACCGCATTGGATACTCCTAACAACAGTATAAGGAACCAGTACACTTCAATAAATGTTGAACCCACTTGTCGATTTGTTGCGAATCTGGTGAGCCTCATCGACGATGACGCGGTGCCACTGTAGGTAAGAGCTCGGTACACAGTTGACGCTAGATATACAAATAGCGTTCGAACCTGGATCTCATACAAAACGCCGGCTGCGGAAGAGTCAGTCGTTCACTCTCGGATTAGATCCGCGGGCCACATACTAGATTTATTCTTCTTTTTCTTGATCGCCTTCTTGAGAGCGGCGTCCCCATCTTCGTCGTCGACAATGAATCCAGCCGAACGATTCTTGCGTCTGTAAGCGTTGGTCTTTTTCTTTGCCCAGACCTCCTCGAAGTCCGCGTTGTGCCACTCAGATACCAATGTCTGATCTTCAAAATCAGAGTCGGTTACAAAGCAATTAGGAAATAAACAAACCGCGTGGGTGGTGATGATCACACCGTACTCCTCTAGGTCTGAGACTTTCTTGGCCCTCGTTTGACCTGGATAAATGGCAGGGTGCATGAGCTACATGCCAATCTTTTCCCAACGATTTCACGCACCATGGTGTATATAGCACCTGAGTCCACAGCTAGTCTTCAGCTCAATTTCGAGCTGCCATCTGAGGAGTAATTAGCTTGATATCCAATCAGAATGATTTAGAGCTCCTACTGATCGAGCAGAGCAAGCGGGGCGAGAATAAGTGCTTGATGTCGCTCATGGTCCGTGGGACGGCTTGCCACCATGACGGCGATTCTGGATTCATTTGTGAGATAAAGCAACAAAAAATAGAGTTGTGCCTACGCTTGGACGGTTTTCCCCTACAAGTCACATGTAAAGGTCAGTACGAGTGTCAACGACAAAGCGTCGGTGAACTCACGAGTCCCATCTCATCCGCAAGAATACCGCCGCGTCGGGTCGCACACGCCTCCTGCTTGAGCATCCAGTCAACTCCAATGACCTGGTGGGGCATGAGAGCGACTTCCATCCCAGGTAGGAGGGTCGACAAATTTGGCAGACCCAGTGCCTTCAGAGATGCTTCGACCTTGGCATCGCCATCAAAGTAGTCAGAGTTACCAGCAATCTCTAGGTATCGTTTAATGCTAAGTGAACGGGTTAACAGGTAAGAATTGAAAGGTCGGAAAATACACCCACTCGTCAGCTTTTGCAGTATTATAGTGGTAGAAGTCCGCGCCGAAGTTTGTGCCGTCAATGAGCATTTGATTGTTAGCATCATCTGCGAGCGAACGGAAAGGATCCATATCTGATGTGGGCGGGAATGTAGCATCATCGCCATCCGAGTCGGTATCCATAGGCTCGTCCTTCAACCAATTTGGGAGAAAATCCGGACCAGAAACGACAGCAATGGAGGTGACGGGCGGTTGCACCAAGTTGAGGGATTGGCTGGGCTGTGCATACCAATTAATGGAACCATTCTGGAAAGAAGGTCCAGCGACGGGATGAAAGGGAGCAGAAACAGCTGGAAGCATCTCCGTCAATTCCTTCTTCCTCTGGTGAAGGGCAATGAGTTGGCTCGTTATATTCATTTCCCTCGTCAATAGGGTTGTTGTCTTCCCACTCTTCCTTCTGGATCTATCCAGCTGTGGTTGGAGGTGGTTGATCTCTCCTTGTAGATCAGTGAGTTCACTTCGAATGGCTTCTGCGCTCATGGGGAGAGGTCTCATGTCAACTCCAGCTATCGATGGGTTCTCCGGACCGGCCTTGACCTTCTTCGTGGGGATCTCCTGGAGGGCACTGAGGGTTCCGGATCGCTTCCTGTTCAAAACAGGATCTTCAACCGGTTCGGGGTTGATCATAAGGGGTTGCAGTTCAGCCTTGATTGCAAGAGGCTTGGGTTCTGTCTTGATAATCGGTGGCTGGTGGAAAGGTCAAAACGGATTGACGCGCATATAGTCTAGTACCCACCAGATACTAAAGTGGTGACATTAGGAGTGAGATGGTGAGCGCAGTCTGTGCGGATCAGAAATTCTCGCACCTCTTCCTTGGGCTTATGGTGATGAGCGGTCCGAATATGCCACTTTATCGGAGGTTAGTAAACAGGGGCACTCGTCTTTGGAGGATAGGATATCACCTGATATGCGGTGAAAGCACCATAACCTCGTGTAATACCACCATCTCGGGCATTGGCATGTGTGCTGTTATCTAACCGAATGACTCTCTTGTTGCATCCTTCACGGAGGCACATAACATAACCATCTAGAATATAATGGCGCGTTCGGCGGGTGAAGCGAATTAAAGGGGAAAAACTCACAGCCCGACTTAGGTTCTCTCTGTATTGTGAACTACAAAGATCGTTGGATGTATTTGGAAACCAACAAACGGGAAACCACATACATTAACCTCGTCAGGATAGGCTTCTAAAAGTCTCTTCAACTCTTCAAGATACTCTCCGGGCACCGTCCAATCCTATCGACACCGATAACACAAAGAGGGATTAGGAGAATTGAATGGAGGAAGGGATGTCATCAATGCGGGTTGTTCGGATAAATACCGCTGATGCGGAGCAATGGTATCAACGTCATTTAGACTTACTTGGGCGGTCGGCTGGAAACCAAGCTGCTTCTTGGCAGACTCGAGCAAGAAATCGTTTGTAGAGGTGGTGGCCGACATTGGGACCACTTCTCAAGAAACGTTGGTCAGGATGGAGGGGGCGGGAAACAAGGTGCGGCGATCATACCGGTTGCGCGTGTCCTCATATACACTGACGCGCGCGACGATTACATAAGCCAAGTGGTCACAGCTAATTCAGAGGAACTCTCACGCCACAGGCGCGTCTGCCGTGGTGGGCTCCATTCCCCGTGCGCACCCCTTGGTTTGACAAACCGCGTTGCCATGTTATTCGTAAAACCCGTGGAATTTTCGTAAATCAAGATCAAGTACAACACAGAACAAGAACATCGGAGACAGAAAATACCGGAACCGTAGAATATCGGAACCACGGAAACGACTAGAAGACTCGAGCATCCTTCAAGACCTGATTGGTCAGCTCCCAGAGGCTGTCCGCAAGATCTTCTCTTAACGAATCAGCTGAAGGTTTTGACAACTGGGCGATCGGATCAAGGTATGCGCCTCGGTAGTTTTCGGGCTCTTCCTTGACCCCCTTTCCGGCAGCTGCGAACAGGCTAGTGTAGACACCTTTATCGACTGGAACGAATTGTAACGGTACAATAAGAAAACGATAAATGGGTCGCAGAAACCATGGGACTGCAAGCGTATGGGCACCCTCTGAGAAGATGATATTAATAATGTAAATTAGCGGAGGCGAATGAACTTGCCAGTGTAAACCTCGCCAGGGTGCATTGAAATGGCGGTTATGGGAACCCCCTCGGCATCAAATTGCCTTTGAAGTTTCTTTGTCCAAAGGACGGTGGCAAGTTTTGAAAGGCCATAACGGGTCATCTCTGGCCACATGTAATTGTTGTATTCACGGTTGAGATCATCGATGGTGCGGAGCTGGACTCCAGGAGAGAGGAATGTGTGTGCTCGTGAAGAAACCTGAAGGCGCGGGTGTTGGGTTTGCATGCGGTCAAAACAGGAAGTTGACATACGTTTACAATTCGGACATCTGAGCCAGGTTGCTTCGCTGTAGCGACCAACAGCGGGAGAAGGGGTTGCGTGAAGGCAAAAGGGCTCAGGTAACTGAAAGTATCTTGAGCATGGTGTAGGTCCGTTCAAAGAAAAAACCTACTTCGTGGTCACGATCTCCTGAACGCCATCAGGCATGATCTTGTACGGAAGCATCATGCTGCACCCCCGTCAGTGCATGGTCCACAGACCGAGGTGGGTGCATGAGAAAAACGTACGCAGCCGCGTTGTTCACCAAGATATCCAACCTCTTCTCCCTCTTCAAGAACTCCTCCGCGGCGGTCTTGGCAAGTTTCGGTGCAGCCAGGTCAAGTTCCAAAAGCTCAACTTGCCCGTTCCCTGGCGAAAGTCCAGCCGCCTTGATACGTTCAATGGCGTCCAAACCCTTTTGCCGATTCCTTGCAGCGAGGTAGACTTTAGCACCATTACGGGCCAGTCCTTTCACGGTCTCTAAACCGATGCCAGAACTAGGGTAATGGTGAGCTTGTTGGCGAGTTTTGGAGGAGGTCCGACCTACTTTCCACCGGTCACGATGGCCACTTTGCCGGTAAGGTCAGCCACGTCAGTAGCGGGGTCGAATTTGTAGGTCATGGTGTTTGTCACTGAAGAAAGATGACACGGCCCCATGGTGTTCGTTCTGTTTTATCTCTTGCATGGTAGATGTTTCCCGAGATTCTCGATGTACGGAAGGTGTAAGTATGTCATGTGATGTCATGTTCATCGATCATCATCGTGTCTTCCCGCCGATCGCGCAGCCAAATCTCGGCAGGGCCGATGGAGTGTGTACCCTTCATGGTCACACGCGAGGCCGAGTCTCCGAGAACAAGTCAACGGCCAATTATCAGTTGCGCTCAATACCCGCCTACTTCCGGAAGTTGAAATCTCCGTGGAGCTGTTGACCTGCCAGAGTCGGGGCAAAGTATTGCAGAAAGCCCCCGGAGCGTACTACTAGACCGACCGCGTAGGAGCCGTGCGCTGTGGATAATCGTGCACCGCTTGTCCCGCCCCGCAGAAAATATTTGCCAGTATATTCCCGCATGTGCACACGGGACGTGTCCGTTCTTCCCATCTTTCGGGACACCCGAAGCCAAGACATCCCAAAATCCACAAGTTTTGACAGACAATCTAACCGGATTAACCCCACACCCATCCGGGGTGCTTGGCGCTTAGTATCTGGTTAATATTGCAAACATTCCATCGGAAGACGAGTTCTGCAGCCGGTTCCACGCAAACGGGCGTACAAGCTGTGCACCGAAACATAAGATGGTTTGAACGAGCCATCGGTAAAGTCTCCGGTCGATACTCGGTGCTGCCCGGTGATACACGGTGGTACCCGAGCTCGCTTGCCATAATTTTAATGTCGCGCCCATGACATAGAGCCGCTGGTTCCCATCGAATAAAATGTGACTTCAGAAGTTTACGCAAGATGCCGAACGGAAGCAAGAAAAATCAAATATAATAGATATTTACTGGGGTACGGGCGGAGGTATGAAATATTATATCCATACGTGCGGAAGCAAGTATCGCACATACCCATGGACGGGAATGCGAGATACAGTCCCGGGAACAGCGGGTGCCGGTGGTTTTGAGGGCCGGATTTGAGCAATCCAACGGGCCACGAACGCGGTGGGAACATTGGTGGCTGTGAGCGTGATGTGAGGTAGAAAGCACGAGAGGAGAGGGGTATGATTGTGGGAGGTGTCGAAGTCGGAGTACCACGCAGCCAGTGTTGGACGTTGGACGTCGAAGTTCAAGTTGGAAGTCAATCCCGTTGACTTTCCACCCACGATCGGATTTCCCGAAACCGTGTGGTACGCATCATGTGTCAAAGACAGTTCCATGATGGTTCGTGAAATTCGCTCGTACTCTATGTAATGCACTTGCAACAGAGAATAAAAACGGAATGCAAACAACAGGAAACGATCAACCCATTAAACCTTCACCACCATCAGACATCGCCGACGAACCATACCCAGACCCAATCTCGTTGTATTGAGCGATCCTCAGTCTTTGGGCGGGGGGTATCGCTTTGTCATCGAGGCCGTGAGGATGGCCACCGTCGAGAATACCAACCCTCATCATGGAAAGGAGGTTGTGAGCGGCATTTGAGTGGTCGTAAACGCCACCGAAAAATGCTGTCGTCGCATCCTTACCGATCATCTTGGCGATAAGGTGTCTGCCTCCCGGATGCTCATCCATAAACTGGGAAACATCGTGAATAAAACCGGTGATTAGAACGAGTGGCCTCTTTGCCGATTGTTCCTGGACTGAAAAGCGATGAGCAAGGTATTCCTCGCAGACAACAAAAGGAGAACGAACAGCTATCCCAAGAAACAACAGGAAGCTCGTTACTGTCCGGGGCCCAACGAAGACCTTTCTGGGTCTCTCGAAGGCGTTTCAACTGCATCGTGAGTTGGCCTTTTAGAACTTCATTATCGGGGAAAATCTGAGCAAGCATCCTCAGCCATAGGAACATCATTTATAACGAAGAAAACGGACCTTCAATTGGGAGGCTAGACCAAATTTCTCCATAGTCCAGATGAACCACTTGGTCGGGTCGTACTGGTACCATTTGATGGCATTTCGGTAGTCCATAGGGAACTGGTGGTGGAAATTGTGATAGCCCTCTCCGACGGTGACCAAGGCAGTGATCATATGATCGCGAGGTGTATGCTTGTCATCGAAAGGAGTCTCGCCGAACCAGTGAGCGAGTGAATTGACGCAGAAGGTAGACTGCCCGTAAACAAATCAATTGGACGAATCTTGTACATGGGGAAGAAAAAACATACGTGGTGAACGAAAACAAGTCTCGCAGCGGCAGCGAAGAAGTAGCCGCCCTTCCAGTCACCCCAAAGTAAACCGGGAATAACAGTGGGGACACCGAAGCCGAAGATCAAAAGTAGGGTAAGATACCAGCGGTGCTGCCACCGTACAACCTCGTTCTTGCTCAAATCGCTGATGTCGGCGACGCCAGGCCTGCGGCGAGGTTTGAGAAGCATCCAGCCGATGTGGGAGTACCAAAAGCCCTGGTGAGCGTTGTATGGGTCCAAATCAGTGTCGGTGTAACGGTGGTGGGCGCGGTGACCCCTGGACCACCATTTAATCGAGCCCTCGACAGCACCGGCACCAGCCATAGCCAAAGCGTATTGGAGAGGTTTCGAGGCGTTGTATGCACGGTGAGCCCATAGGCGATGATAGCCAGCGGTGATACCTGCTGAAACTGTCAGAAGGCGAGATACAACGCATGAAATCGAAAGACAACCCACCGAGACCGGTGACGAAGTAGTAGAAGATAGAGAAAAGGAAGGTCTTGGTTTGGAGGGGAACGTGGAGGATTCCGTATATCGTGAGCAGAGGAGGGACGGTGAGAATGGAAACGTTCAGCCAGTTGAGCTCGTTAAGTATATTGTTCCATCGGAATGGCGGCAGGGCTTTTTGATTCTTCAGTGTCCACGAAACGTAATTGTCGGGTATGTCGATGTCGATGGGGGTGGTGGATTCTTTGCCCTTGGAGAGAGTGGAAGGAGGAGGGGACGCGTTTTTCATCTCCGGAGGAGGGATGGAAGACATGGTGGTCGAGGGTAGACTGACGGGACGAGTGGGGCATCGCGGTTGGCCTTTTAACGAGAGAGTACGGTTCGTTGGGGAGAACGAAGCGGTTGTCTCTTACCCCAACGCAAAATCACGTGCTATCACAGCCAGCTCAACATTGAACAAGCTCCGCTTCAGTCCGGTAATGCTCTCGAGCGTTCACAGAGGGGTAGCCTTCGAGAGACGGGCGATGCGTTTGCTGCAGACGAACCTGTCGATGTCCCTCAACCGCGTCGGGGGAAAATCAGACGGTGGAATCGATTTACAGGGCTGGTGGTGGCTTCCGTTCGCCCTAAATGCATTTACCGACCCCGCTCATCGACAGCGCGTACGCGTATTCGCTCAGTGCAAGGCAGAGAAGAAGAAAATTGGTCCAAGGTACATGAGGGAGATGGAGGGTGTTCTACATCGACACTTCAACGACCCAAATCCAATGGTCGCGTTATTCATTTCCGAATCACACTTCACCAAAGAGGCCCTCCTGCGAATGCAATCGTCAACAATCCCCTTCTCCTTGCTTCATCTCCCTTCGGAACACGAGGACAATATCGGATCCATGGTCTGGAATCATGCTCTTTCCGGCACCGACGGTCTACTCCAAGGCAAAGTGGAGGCCAGGTGGGAACGTTCTCTGGACTCCGACAGAGTTGGAAGACCGAGTTTGTGGGTTCAGGGTCAGAGGGCTCCAAGTTGGACACCAGAACAGACCGAGTTGTGTGTTGCAGACCATTCCTTGTATGTCCGCGGCAGTATACTGATCACATCGCATTCAGACCGGAACGGTAACATTAAGCATGACTCCGGTACTGGAGTGGGATTTTGGACAGCGGGTTGCGGTCGTCTATTACATGTCCTGCAATGTGATGTTAATGTTTCGACTCCTTTTCCGCATCTGCGATGAACTGTCGGATGCTGTCGGCCCTATAGTTAGATCTGGGAGCCGTTCCGACATGGGAAGACGCAAGTGAACTTACAAGGCTTCCTCCTCCCTATATGAGAGCTTATGTTAGAATATATGGTTCCGAAGCAGGGATAGGCGTGGTCCTTACTTTGATGAGGCGTTCAGACCGACGCTCTCCTTGACCTGCTCGATGGTCTTCGGTTTCGTGTCCTTGCTGCCTCCGCTCAAGCTCATCGAAAGGCCAACGGTCCCGAGGAGAGTGCCGAGGGCAAGGTACTCAGTCTTGATAGCACGGCCGAGAATCACGCTGCATTCGAATAAATCCGTGAATAAGCTGCCACGAGTTGAAAGGACATGAGACAGACTAGGACATGACGGTAGGTGTTGAGAATTGTTTGAGACTCCGGTCGGAACCGAGGTTATAATAACGCCCGGATCGACAACTCTGAATTTATTCCTTGGTTTCCCACTGTTTTCTTTTATTCCTCATTCCTCACGTCCACGTTCACTACAACCGATATTATACCACCGTTGGTTTATATACCCGCCTGGCTTTGAAGTTGAAGCTGCGCCCAACCACACTCGGTAGCAGAGTGAACTGGGCGGTGGGGCATCTTGATCTCCCGTTGCCTCAAACTCTAAACTCAGGGTGGTTACCCACCGAATACACCGTCAGTATAAACATCGAGTTGGTAAGTCCCTGATTCCCTTTGCATTTCCTTTATGTTCGATGCTCACCGTAGCAGGAGTGCTATTAACTGACGACTTGGAGAAGATGACCACGCCTACCAAACGACATTCGTTACCACCACGTCCATTACACCTTACTACTTCAAATATTGATTCACTGTCGAGGACCTCTTCGAGTTCTGACGTCGCTTCCCCACTGTCCACAATGCCGTTACCCCAAAAGCGGCCAGCGACGAAACGGCAACAATCCATCTCATACCTTCCCCACAACAGTGATCCTCGATGGTCCATTCGTTCCCCAACCGCAGCAGCATCACCCCCAAGCATCTCGTCTGGAGGATGGAATTCACCTGCTTCACTTGCTTCCCAGCGAGATAACGCCCCACTCACGCTGGCCGAGAAGTGTGTATACTTACCTATACGACACTATAAATCACTAATGAATCACGGCACAAGACACGCAGACTTACTTAGATTTATCGCTCAAAAGGAAGCCAAATGCATGGAACTCCGGACACAACTCGCCTCGCAGGAGGATGAGCTCGCACAACTAAAGCGAAAGTGGGAAAAAATTGTAAACCGGGGGTTTGACCGGGTGTACGCTGCCAATGGCATAACCCCTCCGCAAAGCACGTCTGGTCCAGTGTTGGAGGGAATCAAGGAGGGCGTACAAGAGGTCGGCCGAATAATCGCTGCAGGACTTGGCGACTATGGTTCTGCCCCTCCGAATTCGACAAATTCCGTCCCAACGCCTTCACGGGCACATTCGACACACCAGTCCACATCATCAGTGACTACTAGCAGTAGTGGAAGCACGCGATTATCCCACTCGTCTGCGAGTTCGTCTCTCGTCGAGGATGACCTCCCCTTGGAGCTACGGGAAGAGGACGAAGTATCGGGAAAGAAGGATCAGGCTCGGATCCTTGGGGAGCTTTCCCAGTCTCCCACATGCACACCTATTCCGGAAGACTCTACGGCAGTAGGAATCTCGAAAACGAGTTTCGACGAGGACAAGATTTCGAAAACCCTCAGAAGAAGATCTCGTGATGTTCCATCTGAAACTACAGGAAGGGTTCCCTCGAAAGTGGGTCAGGCACAACAGCGAGAAGGGAAATCACCTACGTTGCCAACGTCATCTATGCCGGGACTGGGCACCTTACCGTCGGGTACACCCTCGTGGGTACTAGGGACGGTGGGGAAGAAGTGGGAAGAATTGCAACGCACTGAGGCGTATGTGTATTCACTTACACCTAAACCTTGTTTTACAGCTAACTCTACCCCATTCCAGTTTCACAAAGAGCCAAAAACGTGCATCGGTATTGTTGGCAGACATGTCTCAATCTCTTCTGAATGCATGGTCCATTCCCACACCATCGCCTGTCACTGGGGTGTCGGTATCCACGAACCCGTTCGTCGCCTCGATATCGCCGACACGAACCGAGAACCCGATACCCGAGAGATCGGCTACGCGAACCTCACTGCTGGACGATGATGGTGATCTGCAACGCCACGCAGGCGGATTGGGGGTTGTAATGAAACCGGATACCACGTCGCCATTGAATTCAGCCCAGAACAAGAGTGATGATGATGACGACGATTGGAATTGGTAGCCTGAGGTTTTGGATCCCGGGTTCTTTCATCATTTTGGGGTGTTTTTGTTTCCGGTGTAGCTTGGCCTAACCCATCCCACATTCCACATACTACTTTTTTTCATACATTTATGGTACTGTAACATGGCGGCCGATTACTGGTCATAATTTTATCTCGATTTTTTTTTGAGGATATATAGAAAAGGATCATATCCAGTCATCGCCACCGGACCGTGGCACAGGACTATACTCCGACTCCTTGTTCGCCGTTCTGCGTTAGCCAAGAGGACCCTGGCGCCTTGCTCGCCCTCATTTACAATCCTTTCCTCTTTTTTTCTCTGTCTTTTTCTCCCGAACGCCTTTGTTCTCCAGCAATCGAAAAATCGGATTCCTCGCCGTTGGCACTTTTATTAACTGCGGCTCTTTTGCCGACAACCAGAACCCGTCTTCATTTGCTTCCGCATCCAGAGCCTTGTTCTTGAGGACCGTGCAGGAAGAAGACGATACGCTCACGATCTCCACCGTTCTTTGTCCCATTTGTCGTAAGCACCCGACCGTGAGCCACGGCCTGCCATCCGTGCGTCCTAACTCCTTATAAGTATCTCACCTTTGCCGGTTTCCAGTTTTCTTTCCATCTCCCCTCCCGACCCTTAACCTCGAACGGCGATGCAGGCTGCGTACATGCCCGCCCCCACCACCGCTCAAACGAGCTGGCGACCAAGGATTAACCCTTCGAACATTAGTTCGGCCAATGCGAGCATGCCCCCTCATCCCCCGCAGGGCTATCAAGGTCCTTGGCCCCCACAACCTCCTTATCCCGGGCCTCCACCTGCCCAACTCCCCCAGTCCGTCAGCGCACATCAATGGTCGAAAGGCTACTGGCGATTTGATCCAAAGGCGACAGGGTGGTCATCTGCGAGCGGAGCCCCGCCGCAACCCCCACCCCAACAGCAACAGTACTATAACCCCGGAGCCGTAAACAATAACGTCCCCAGGCCCGCCTCTCAGCAAGCAGGCGGCCCTCCTGGGTGGAGTCAAACTTGGATGCCTCATCCTGGTTGGCAAATGCCAGCCGATCATAATCCATATAAAAGAATGCCCAAGGAGCCAGATCCAAGTTATTTTTCGGTAGAGTTATCCAAAAACCCTCTCGGTCTAGAGAATATGCACATAACGTACGTATTTGATGATTGGTCTCATAACATTCCGGTACTGATCACCGCGGATCGCCTCCGATGAATTCGGTGTTTTTGTTCGGTTTCATAGGCGGCCATCAAGACCCCAAGAGAAGCCGTTTACTACGCCGTGGAGGTGGGTACCAGAAGATTTGCCTCCCAGTGACGACGAGGAAGATGAGTCCACGCCTCCGAATGATCCAAGCCCGACGCGGCGCCATCACATTTCGTCTGCTTCGCAGCAGGTCTCGCGTCACCCGTCTCAAGACTCAAAAGCGCAGCCATCCTCCAGTTCGCGAGAGGTAGACCAGTACCGACTAAGAGGTGTCAAATCGCCTCCCATTCGTGAGTCAGATCAACAACACCGCCCAGAGAACCAGCCTCCACCGATATCGTCACCCCCGAGACAAGGATACTCGAACTCATCGTCTGCCGCAGCTTACATGTCCTCTTCGTCGAGGAGGAATACACAAGAGCACACTCCGCCGCAAGACTCATCACACTACCGCTCTCACTCAAGGAGGCATACGCAAGAATATACGCCGCCGTCAGATTCCTCCCCGCGCCGCTCGTCTTCCAGGAAAAACACTCATGAGTATACACCGCCTTCTGATGATCAGGGACGGCCGTCAAATCGCTCCCAAGTCCATACTCCAGATAATCGGAGCAGGCGAGAGCGAGAACGAGAGAAGGAGAAGGAACGTCGAAAAGCTTCGGATTCTGATGAGCCCGAAGCATTCTCTGGGAGAAAGGAGTTGCACCCTACATTTTCCCCTGCCATCATCCGTACCCCCAAGTACTACTTGGAACGAACGGGTACCCCAAATAGCGCCACACCCACAAAATCTTCCTCTCTGCGTCGTGCATCAGATGGCCCGGGAGTGCCGCCTCATGGCGCCGTCATACCACCCCTGAACAGCATGTTTTCAGAAAATGTACCTTCTGTTCTGAGCCCATTGATTGGTGCGACTCCGCGGCCAAGTTCGGCCACTATACCCGGTCTGAACAAGATTTCTCGGGGCGAGCTTTCCTCGTCATCTTCCTCCTCGTCACCTTCCTCGAAGGATAGATCCTCTCGGTCTCACTCACGAAATCATTCGCGATCCAACTCTCTTTCGAAGGTGGGTGACAAGCCCCACCGCTCGCTCCAACGCACCGATACGATCACGTCACGCACGATGTCACCAACCCGTTATGACGAGCGACCTCAACCCCCTGCGTACTACTCAAGCTCGTCCTCTTCGTCCTTGCAGCAATCGTCGCGGAGTATAGGCCGCAGCCAGACCTACCCGTCCCTGGATCCTGTCTCTGAAAACCCATATTCAGTGACCCGTCGAGACTCACGCGACGGCCGGGAATCCAGGAATCCTCCAACCAGCATCTCCCGCGCCTCAGATGCAGTTAAGGACCTGGTTCGGTCGAAC
>Ga0307512_10005234_pt1 | contig 13643 bp, 13 predicted proteins | sample 14_EM_MG_FD_200267 | JGI IMG/M metagenome (GOLD analysis project Ga0307512, IMG submission 200267) | Populus trichocarpa ectomycorrhiza microbial communities from riparian zone in the Pacific Northwest, United States - 14_EM | ecosystem: Host-associated > Plants > Roots > Unclassified | place... | reverse complement strand
TGGCCAGCTCGCTGCCCAAGCTCCTCCAGTCGAGCAACCGGCTCGGCAACGTGGCAAAGCAGGCACAGCAGACCGTCGCGCGTGGTGGCGCGTTCGGGGACGTGCCGGGCTCGCAGGTGGCCCAGCAGGGCAACCAGCGCAACGCCGGCCGCAGCGCGGAGCACGCGAACGGCGCGCGGGACCGCGTGAACGAGGTCCGGGACGGCGTCAAGGACAGCGGCGACAAGTACGAGCAGTACGACCAGGACCAGGGCCAGCAACAGGGCCAGGAACGACTACAGATCGACAACGCCTACGACGCGTACCGCAACTACGCCTGACCGCCGAAGGAGTGAGCACCGATGGCCCTACCGCCCGAGTCCGCGGGTTCGCCCGTCGAGGTGACGCACGAGACCCTCCAGTCGGCGGCGACGAACACGTTGCCAGAACAGAAGTCCGCGCTCGACAACACCAAACAGACCGTGACCTCCCGCGAGGTGCCGGCGTCCGCCTTCAGCGAGCTGGGCGCGGAGGCCAGCGCCGGCCACAACCGCAACATCGGCCAGATCGCCGACAAGATGACCGGCGCCGACAAGCAGTACGCGGCGGTCATCCAGGGCGTCGCCGACACGACCAAGAAGTTCCAGGACTTCGACGAGGAGCAGGCCCAGCGTCAGCAGGGGCAGCAGCAGGACCTCGAGCTCGTCGCCGCGAAGAAGCAGGCTCAGCCGCTCTCCGAGAACGGCTGGCCGATCAAGCCGGCACTCAAGACCCACTCTGTCCCCGGCTCCGGTGGCACGCGGTTGACCTTCGTCGACGGGCCTGCCGGTGAGCTGATGACCCATGTGGCAGGCCAGATACAGCAGCGGGTGGAGTCCTTCGACATCCCAGGACCGCCGAACGACCCGCTCAACGACGGGAGCTACAACGTCCGCCCGATCGGCTCGGGTTCCACGTGGTCCAACCACGCGAGCGGGACCGCGTTCGACATCAACTCCGATCTGCACCCGCAGCACGCGACCGGCACGTGGACTCCGGCGCAGGTCGCCGAGATCCGCACGATCCTCGGTGAGGTGGACGGCGTGGTCCGGTGGGGTGGCGACTTCAGTCCCCGGTACATCGACGAGATGCACTTCGAGATCCACGCGACACCGGCGGAGGTCGCCCGCGTGTGGGACCGCATTCGCGCGGAGATCGAGAACACGCCGTAGGGAGTGAGATGTCTACTTCGGACAGTGAGTCGCGCGATCAATGACACCGCTACCGAACTGATCGCGGAGGTGTCCCGTGTGGACACAGAAGGACCGCATCCAGGCCTACCAGTTCCTGCGCCGCAGGCTGGTCTCGGCGCTGGTCTCGGCGGATGCGAACGACCCGGTCTCCCCGTCGAAGCGGCTGGTGCTCGGCACCGCGATCGGGATCGCCGTCGCCGTGCTGGCCTCCGCGGTGTTCGGGGTCATCGGGCTGCTGGCCCCCGCCCGCGCCGAGAAGTGGCGCCAGGGCGGGCAGGTGATCATGGAGAAGGAGACCGGCGCGCGGTTCATCATCGGCACGGACACCCTGCTGCATCCCGTGCTCAACTACGCGTCGGCCCGGCTGCTCGCCGGGTCGGAGGGCGGCGGGACCGTGACCGTGCCGGCGAAGACGCTCAGCGGCGTGCCGAGGGGCGCGGGTGTCGGCATCGCAGGCGCGCCCGACTCGTTACCGGAGACCAGCCGCCTGCACGCCGGCCCGTGGACCAGGTGCACGCGGCGGTCGCCGGACCGCCCGGACGGTGACGCGCCGATCTCGACCGTCCTGTTGGGACAGTCGACCGGCGGGCAGGTGTTGGGCGACCAGGCGGCGATCGTGGCCGGACTGCCGACGGGGGAGCGGTTCCTCCTCACGGGCGGTCACCGGTACCGGCTGCCCGACCAGTCGGCGATCGTCGCGCTCGGGCTGTCCTCGGCCGACGTCATCGATGTCGCGCCACCGTGGCTGAACACCGTGCCGGCCGGTCGCGACCTGCGGACGGTCGCGATCCCCGGTGCGGGGCGGCCCGGCCCGTCGGTTGGCGCGACCACCACCCGGATCGGGCAGGTGCTCGTCACCGGGGCGGGGGAGCTGTACCTCGTGCGTGCCGACGGGCTCGCGGTGACCACCGAGACCGAGGCGTGGCTGGTGCTCGGCGGGCCGGGCGGCGGCGCGGCCTACCCCGATGACCGGCCGCACCCGCTGCCGGTGGCCGCGGCCGGCGTCGCCGCCGCGCCACGCGCTGCCGCCGAACGCGGATACCCGGCACGACTGCCCAAACCGGTGCCAGTCAGTCCACATGCGACGGTGTGCGTCGACGGGCAGCGGATCACCGTGGGCACCGGCCTGCCGCTACCCACTGGCGCCGCGCCGATCACGACGAACGCGCCCGGCGCCGCCACCGAGGTGTACGTGCCGGGCGGCCACGGCGCGGTCGTGGCGGCACAGCCGGCGCCCGGCGCCTCGTCGGGCACCGTGTACGTGATCACCGACACCGGGATGAAGTATCCGGTCAGCGGCGACGAGGCCCGCGCGGCGCTCGGCTACGGCGGTGTGCACCCGGCCGGCGTGCCGGCCGCGGTGCTCGCCCTGTTCCCGACCGGCGTCACACTCGATCCGGCCCAGGCGCGCCGGACTCTCACCAGTTGACCGAACAAGGTGGAACTTTCCATCGTGGCGAAAGGGGAGTCAGCTCCTAATGTCATGGGCATGGGGCAGACGACGGTCGGTGTGATCGACAACAACCCGCTGTACCGGGCGGCGCTGGCACGGCTCGTCACCGACGCGCCGGACCTCGACCTGTGCGCGGCAGCGGGCTCGGTCGCCCGGTTCGTCACCGAGCGGCGATGCGCGAACTGCCTGGTGCTGCTCGACTTCGAGCTGCCGAGGCCGCGTGGCGCTGCCGCGGTGCGTGCCATGACCGGCCTCGGCCACCGGGTTCTGGTGCTCTCCGCCGGCACCGGGCAGGACGACGCGCGTGCCGCGATGGCCGCCGGCGCGGTGGGTTACCTCGACAAGAGCGCGGAGGCGGCGGAGATCCTCGAGGCCGTCCACCAGGTCGCCGTCGGGAACCGGTACGTGCCGTCGTCGGCGCTGCCGGCGCGCCGGCACATCGACCTGTCCGACCGCGAGGTCGACGTGCTGGCCTGCCTGGCGGCCGGCGAGCGCGACGAGGACATCGCCGGAAGCCTGCGGATCAGCGTCCGCACCGTGCGGTCCTATTTGGACAGAATTCGGGACAAGACCGGGCTGCGCAGGCGATCCGCGCTGACCAGATACGCGATCGAGCACGGCATCATCGCGCCGGCCGACCACCTGACCGCGTCATGACCGCGGTCCGGCTGCTGGTGGCGATCGGCATGCTCGTCGTGGTCACCCCGCAGGCCGAGGCCGCACAGCAGTGTGCGACACCCGCCGGCGTCTACCGGGACGCCGCGGGCTGGGCGCAGCGGCTCACCGACCCGGCCCGGATCTGGCCGCTCACCAACGGCACCGGCCAACTGGTCGCGGTGCTCGGCACCGGAGTCGACGCCCGGAACGCGCAGTTCGCCGCCGGCCAGGTCGTGACCGGCTCGGACAGCACCGACTGCGACGGGCGCGGCACGTTCGCCGCCGGGATCGTCGCCGCCCGCCCGAGCCCGGAGACCACCTTCACCGGAATGGCGCCGGGCGCCGAGGTGCTCGGCCTCCGCTACACGGAGACCACCACCGACGGCGGCGGCGGCGGACCCGAGCCTGACGCACTGGCCGAGGCGGTCGACCGCGCGGTGGCCGCCGGCGCGGGAGTCGTGCTGGTCGTGGTGCCGAGCTGGCGGGACAGCCCGAAACTGGACACCGCCGTGCGGAACGCCATCGCACGCGGGACGGTCGTGATCTCCCCGGCCACCGCCGACCAGCCGGGGATCCAGTCGTACCCGACCAGCCTGCCCGGCGTGGTCGGCGTCGGCGCGCACGACCGCGCCGGAGCGCCGGTGCAGAACGAGTCGGGGGACTACGTGGTCATCGCCGCGCCGGGTGACGGCCTCGTGAGCACGGCGCCCGGCACCGGCGGCCGGCCAGGACACCGGTGGGGCATCAAGGATCCGGCGTTCGCCGCCGCCTACGTGGCCGGCGCGGTGGTCCTGATGCGGGCCTACCGCCCGGAACTGGGCCCGGCCGAGGTGCTGGCACGCCTCACCGCGACCGCGAACCGCCTACCGGGCGGCGGGCACGACCCACGGCTCGGCTGGGGCGTGCTGGACGTGCCGGCGGCGGTGTCCGCGGAACTGCCGTCGCAGGGCCAGTCCGTGGCGCCACCCACGACCGTGGCGCCGGCCGCCGCCCCGATGCCGCCCGCGCCCCGCCCCCGGCTGCCGGGCGTGCTCGCCCTGCTGGGCCTGGCCGCGGCCGTACTGGCGGCGGTGACGGCGACAGTGCTCACCCGAGCAACGGGAGGTGCGGGCCGATGACCGTCACTGTGGCGCCGCGTCGTCGCGTCGGCTGGTTGCTGCCGGTCGGTGCGGGCCGGGTGGCGACGTGGCAGCTCGCCGCGCTGGCCGTGCTCACGACCGGCTTCCGGATCACCGCGGTGACGGTCACGGTCATGGCGGTCGCGGGGATGCTCGTCGCGGTGACGTCCGTGCGGTTCGGCGGGCTGTGCGGCTACCAGTGGGCGATGGTGCTGGCACGGTATGTGCTGCGGCGCAGGCGACCCGCGCCACCAACGCCGGTGCACGCGCTCGAGCCACGCTTGCGGCTGCACCCTCATGAGGACCGCGCCGGCAACCGAACCGGCGTCGCGACCATCGCGGGCGACCACATCGCCGTGGTGCGGCTCGCACCCAACGCCCACCCCGACCCGGCGGTGCTGGTCTCGTTGCTGCACAAGGCAGTCGACCGTGAGGACCATCCGGTCAGCGGCGCGCGGCTGGTGGTGCTCGCGGTGCCGGCGAGCCCGTACCCGGTGCGCATGCACTGGCTCGCCCTGCGATACCGCGCCGCGGCGGCGCCATGGGCGGCGTTAGCCCGAGGCGGTGGCGAAACCGGCTGCCACAAGGCGGCGGCAAGCGCGGCCCAGCGACTGGCGAGCGACCTCGCGGGCGCCGGTTGTTCCGCTTCCGTGCTCGACGCACCCGAACTGTGGCAGGAACTCCTCATCGCACTGGGCGTGAGCCCGGACCTCGGCGTACCCCGCGCGGTCGAGACGTGGCGCCACTGGTCCGCCGGCCCGACCCGCCAGGCCAGCTTCACCCCACGCGACCCGGCCGACGCGGTCCGGTTGCTGGGCCGCGCCGTCCCCGCCGCGACGTTCACCTGCACCGCGTACTCGATCACTCGCCCCATCCCGAACGGCCCATCCCACGTGACGGCGGCGGTCCGCCTCGGGGTGGCGAACCAGCAGTTCTGGCTCACCCCCGAACGGGTGGCCACCAAACTCGGCGTGCGGCTCATGCCTGCCCACGGCCGCCAGGCGGAGACCGCGCTGGCCACCCTGCCACTCGCCTGATCACCACCCTTCCGCCGGACGGCGATCCCATTAGGTGATGTCCGTGGCGCATCGACATTTCGTCCCGGGACGAAAGCGGTGGCCGCTAGCGTCGAAGTCGGCCCAGGCGAAACGCGAGGAACGGGGGATCGTGACGATGTCCGCGCGAACCGGCGGAGCGTGGCCACTGGTAGCGCTCTGCCTCGGCTTCTTCATGATCATGATGGACGCCACCGTGGTGACCACGGCCCTGCCGAGCATCGGCCGGGACCTGTCCGCCTCCCCGAGCGGCCTGCAGTGGGTGCTGGACGGGTACACCCTGATCTTCGCCTGCCTGCTGCTCTCGGCCGGCTCGCTGGGTGACCGGCTCGGCGCGCGCAGGATCTTCCTGCAGGGCCTCGGCCTGTTCGTCGTGGCCTCGGCCGTCTGCGGGCTCGCCCCCACGCTCGGCGTGCTCAACGCCGCGAGGGTGGTCCAGGGCGTCGGCGCGGCCATGACACTGCCGACGTCGCTGGCCCTGATCAACGCCAGCTACCCCGACCGGGAGCGCAGCGCACGCGCGATCGGTGTCTGGGGCGGGCTGGGCGGCATCGCCGCGGGCACGGGGCCGGTGCTCGGCGGAATCCTGACCAGTGCGGTTGGCTGGCCGGTCATCTTCTCCATCAACGTGCCGATCGGCATCGCCGCGATCCTGCTCACCCGGCACTTCGTCGTCGCCCCCGAGCCGAAAGCGCGGGTCGGGATCGACCTGCCCGGTCAGGTGCTGAGCGTCATCACCGTCGCGGGCCTGGCCTACGGTCTGATCGAGGGCGGCGCCCAGGGCTGGACCGCGCCGGCCGTGATCGTGGCGTTCGCTCTCGCGGTCCTGGGTTGCGCCGCGTTTCTCGCCGTCGAGGCGAGGCGCCGGGACCCGATGCTGCCGCTGGATCTGTTCCGCAGCCGCGAGTTCACCGGGTCGGTCCTGATCGGCGCCTCGATCAACATCGGCTTCTACGGTGAGCTCTTCCTGTTGTCGCTGTACCTGCACGACGTGCGGCACCTCTCGCCGCTGATGGCCGGTCTCGCATTGCTGCCCCAACCGGGGATCGCCTCGCTGGCGTCCTCGCTGGGTGGGCGGCACACGGCCCGCTTCGGCGCCCGGCCGGTCATGCTGACCGGGTTGGCCGTCGGCGCGCTCGGGCTGTTCTCGATGGTGTTCGCGGGCACGGACACGCCGTACTGGCTGCTCGTGGTTCCGTTGCTGGCCATCGGGTTCGGCACCGCCTACACCATGCCGGCCGCCACCGCGGCCACCATCGAGGCGGCGCCGGAGGGCCATGCGGGCATCGCCTCGGGCACCCTCAACGCCAGCCGGCAGATCGGCAGCACGCTCGGGGTCGCCGTGTTCGGCACGTTGGTCGCCGCGTCCGGGACGTTCATGACCGGCTACCACCTGAGCGTGCTCGTCGCCGGCGTCGTGTTCGCCGCGGGCGCGGTGATCGCCTGGGTGACCGTGCCCCGCCACGAGAGCGCCGCAACACCGACCACACCCGTGAAGGAGTACTCACGATGAGCCTGCGCATCAGCGCGGTCGGCGACGTCTTCCTGGAGCGTGCCGAACCAGGCGCGGCCTTCGACCACGTCCGCGACGTGTTCGGCGCGTCCAGCCTGGTGTTCGCCAACCTGGAAGGTGTCTACGCCGAGGACTGGCACCGGGCGCCCAGCGCCGGCGTGCCGCTGGTCGCCGAGCCGCGGTTCGTTCCCCACCTGGCGCAAGCCGGCATCACCGTGGTGTCGCTGGCCAACAACCACAGCGTCGACGGTGGGTTCCAGGCACTGCTCGAGACCCGCGACCGGGTCAGGGCCGCCGGGATGGCGACGGCGGGCGCCGGCGCCGATGCGCGCCTACACGCACTACGAGCCCTGGGAGGGCAACGAATGGAATCCCGGGTTGCTGCCGAAGGTCACCACCGTCCCGCACGAGGGCGACCAGCTCGCGCTGCGGGAGGACATCGCCGCCGCCCGTGAGCAGGCGGACCTGGTGATCGCGAGCTTCCACTGGGGCGACTTCACCCGTCCCATGGTGCTCACCGACCACGAGCGCCGCACGGCGCGGCTGGCGGTGGACGCGGGCGCGGACGTCGTGCTCGGCCACCACCATCACCTGCTGCGCGGGGTGGAGCACTACCGGGGCAAACCCATCTTCTACGGGCTCGGCCACTTCGTGTTCGACCTGCCCGACTTCGAGAACAGGCTGGCGCGGGACGCCTACCTGGGCCGAGGTGACGCGGCCGAGGTGCGGGCCAGCACCCAGCGGTTCGGCGAGTACCGGATCGGTCCCCGGGACGGCTATCCGCTGCTGCCCTTCCACGAGGAGGGCAGGTTGACCGGCATCGCCACGGTGACCGGCGACGGCGACCGCCTGCGCGCGCAGTTCCTCCCCTGTGTGCTCGGCCCCGACAACAGGCCGCGCCCGGCGGCCGACAGCGAGACCGCGGCAGTGGTCGGCGACTACCTCCAGCGCTGCTGCGACGAGGAGGACCTGCCCACCACGGTGCACGTGGCGCCGGGGGACGAGCGGCGGCCGTGGCTGCTGGACTTCGAGAACACCGACTGAGGAGGGCACGACGATTGGCCGGCCAGGCGCTGGACGACTCGGCCCTGCTGTCCTGAGCGTCACGCCGCGGATCTGGCGGCGAAGCTCTCCGTGTCGATGCCGAGGTACCGGCTGAACCCTGCCCTGCCCTCGTCGGTGATGGCCAGGGCACGCCTGTGCTTCCTGACCACCCAGCCCAGCTCGTCGAAGCGGGCCAGCAGGGCGGCCCCGGCGGCGCCGGCGAGGTGGTGGCGTTGCTCGGTCCAGTCCACGCAGTAGGCCACCTCACGGCGGCGCCCCTCCGGGATGCGCACACCGAGGTCGGCGAACAGTCGCCGGCCGGCGTCGGTGAGCTGGTAGTCGATGTCCTGGCCGGGAGCGGCGAGGTGGTCGCGTCCGGCGTCCTCGGGGTGGTGCCGGCCGTCGCCGCCGGTCAACGCCCGGTTCTGAAGCAGTGAGCGCATGATGGCGACACCGAGATGGCCGGCCACGTGGTCGTAACAGGTGCGCGCCACCCGGAGCGCCTGCGCTCGCGTGCCGGCGCGCAACGACCGGACCGGCCGCGCCGGCGCCAGCTGCGCGAGTGCTTCCAGTGCTGAGGCGACCTTCCGCGAGGCCAGCGCGTAGTAGCGGTGGCGCCCTTCCCGCCTGACCTGGAGCAGGCCACCGTCCACGAGGCGGGTCAGGTGCGCGCTGGCCGTGGACGCGCCGACCCCAGCCTCGTCGGCGAGCATCGACATGGGCAGCGCGCGACCGTCCAGCAGGGCCAGCAGTATCGCCGCACGCGCCGGGTGCCCGATGAGCTCCGCCGGCACGGCGAAATCGACTTCCCCACCCTTCCTGACGACTTCTCTCGCGAGCTCCTCCATATTGCCAGGTTAATGGTCGATATCTTCGTTCGCAGACGAAATGTCGGCCGCGTCCGAAGAGGTCACCAGGTGACCGGCAGCGAGTACACGCCGTAGACGGACACGTTGTCCTTGAACGGCAACTCCTCGAACGGGACGGCGAGCGCCAGGTTCGGGAGCCGCCGGAAGAGGGTGTCGAACACGGTCTGCAGCTCCACCCGCGCGAGGCTCTGTCCGAGGCACCGGTGGGGTCCGTAGCCGAAACCGAGGTGCTGGCGGGCGGCGCGGGTGATGTCGAGGTCGTCCGGGGCGCCGAACACGTCGGGGTCGCGGTTGGCCACGTGGGTCAGGCCGAGCACGCCCTCCCCGGCCCGGATCACACACCCGCCGATCTCGGCGTCCTCGACGGCGACGCGGGCCGTGCTGAACTCGGCGATCGTGAAGTACCGCACCAGTTCCTCGACCGCTTTCGGGGTGACGGACGGGTCGCTCTTCAGGATCTCGAGCTGGTCCGGGTGTCGCAGCAGGGCCACGATGCCCAGCCCGATCATGTTCGCGGTGGTCTCGTAGCCGGCGAGCAGAAGGAGGTAGGCCAGGTCGGCCAGCTCCGTGTGGTCGTAGTCGCCGCGTTCGCGGGCCCGCAGGATCTGTCTGCCGAGCAGGTCCGCCTCGGTCGGTGCGGCCTCCTTCGCCGTGACGAGCTCGTCCAGATAGGACGTGAGGTCCTGGAGCGCCACCATCCGGTCCGCGCTCGGGGTGTCCCGGTCCAGCAGGCGCCTGCCGCGCTCGTAGAAGAAGTCGGTGTCCTCGTACGGCACGCCGAGCAGCTCGCAGATCAGGATGGAGGGCACCGGCAACGCGAGCGCCGTGACCAGGTCGACCGGGTTCGGCCCGGCGAGCATCGCGTCGATCCGGTCGTCGACGATCTGCTGGACCCGTGGCCGCAGCGCCGCCATCGACCGCGGCCCGAACTCGCCGGTCACCGCGCCCCGCACCCTGCCGTGCTCCTGGCCGTCCAGGATCAGCAGTGACCGCGCCATCTTGCGGTCGTCCTCGCCGGGCCGGCTGCCCGGGACCTGGATCGGGAACCGCGGGTCGCGGCGGTCCGCGCTGAACCGGGGGTCGGTCAGCATCGCGGACACGTCCTCGTGCCGGGTCAGCACCCACGCCCACGCGTCGCCGGGCATCCGCACCTTCGCGACCGGCTCCTGCTCGCGGATGGTGCGGTACTCCTCCTGGACGTCGAACGGGCATCGCCTGGGGACCGGGAACTGTTCCGCACGCACCTCGGACATGACACCTCACTGAATGTCAGGCGGAGACTCGGAACATCCGACGCTACTGGCGATGCCGACCCGAGGCCAGGCAGGTCATCCGCTTCACGCCGTGCCGGACGGGTTGTCGATCACGTACCGCCAGACGCCGTCCGGACCTCGGCGGGTCACGTCGGTGGCGGTGCCGCTCAGTTCGAGCGGCGTGCCGTCGGGGCCCGTGCCACGCATGGTCCAGTCCACGATGAGCAGGGCGATGTCGCCGGCCTGGTAGACGTGCCGAACATGGGCCGTCATCGAGTCGGTCATGGCCGCGAAGTGGGCGTTGGCGGCTGCCAGGCCCGGGCCGGCGACGGGTGAACCGGGGCGCGGGACCAGCACGGCGGCCGGCTCGTAGGCCTTCTCCGGAAGCTCACCCGCGTTGAGGGCGGCCAGGAACTCGGTGAACGGGGCCGCTGGGTCGTCATGAGAACTCGTCATGACTACGACAGATTACCAATCGACGTCGCCTCGCCAGCAACGCCTCGCCCTGGGAGGACGCGAACACGGCGAGCTGAGTCTATGCTCTTCCACGGACCGTGGGCGGCCGGTCACTGACCGGAGCCACTCTCACCGTTTCTGGGAGGCGCCATGACGGAAATCCAGCAGTACCTCGCCGAGGAAGTCGCGGAGGATCTTGCTGACGGCATCATCAACCGGAGGGAAGCGGTACGCCGCCTGGGCTTGATGGGCGTCACCGGTGCGGCCGCGACCGGGCTCCTGACCACGTTCACCTCGGGTGCCGCGGCCGCGACCGGGGCGGAAAGCTCGACCGGTCACACCGCGACGGAAACGAGCTGGGCGCCCGTCGCCCGTGAGTCGATCACCTTCGCGGGGCCTCGGGTGCCGTTGATGGCTGCCTGGGCGCCCGCGGTCAGACCGCGCGGCGGTGTGCTTGTCATGCACGAGAACCGTGGGCTGACCGAGCACATCCGCACGGTCGCCGGCCGGCTCGCCGCCAGTGGGTACTCCGCGCTGGCGTTGGACCTGCTCTCCGAAGAGGGCGGCACCGGGGCGTTTCCCGGTGAGGCCGAGGTGGCGGCGGCGCTCGCGCAGATCCCACCGGAACGTTTCGACGCCGACATGAAAGCCGCCGTGACCGAGCTCAGGCGGCGCCTTCGCGGCAAGAAGCTTGCCGCGATCGGGTTCTGCTTCGGCGGGGCCATGGTGTGGCGCCTGCTCGCCGCCGGCGAACCGCGTCTCGCCGCGGCCGCTCCCTTCTACGGACCGTTCCCGGACGGCGGCGACCTCGGGGGTTCCCGCGCCGCGGTGCTCGGGGTCTACGGCGGACTCGACGCGCGGGTCCTCGCGACCAAGCCCGCCGCCAAGGCGGCGCTCGAGGCGGCCGGGCTGCGGCACGAGCTCGTCACCTTCGCCGAGGCCGATCACGCCTTCTTCAACGACACCGGCGCCCGCTTCAACCCGCACGCCGCGACGGAGGCCTGGCGTCGCGCGCTGAACTGGTTCGACACCGTCGACCACCGCCACGACTGACCGCGCGTCGTCATCGACCTGGCATGGCTTCGGTCGCGGTGATGTCCGTGTCCGCGAACGATGCTCGGCGCGGTCACCCCGCCGTAGTTGATGGCGCCGAACCCGACGACGCCGATGAGGCAGACCGCCGCGGCGATCGCCGGCAGCCATCGTCGCGACCGAAGCCGGCCGGGTTGCGCCGGCGCCCAGGACTCCATTGCCGTGGCCCTGGTCGATGCCAGCGTGCCCAGTGCCAACAGGAACAGCACCGTCCCGCTGGCGATGAACACGTCCGCGAGGTTGTAGTGGAGCCAGCCGAGCGGGATGAAGTCGACCGCGCCACGCACACTGCCCGGGGCGGTCCAGTAGTGCAGGCCCAGGCGGTCGAACAGGTTGCTGATCCAGCCACCCGTCATGAGCGCGCCCGAAATGAGGATCATGACGGGAAGACGGTGGCGCACCAGGACGAACACGGCGACGCTCAACAACGTGAAGCCGGCGAAGTCCAGCAGCGCGCCGGTGACCGGGTCGGCGTACCACGCGCTGACCATGTTCCCGACGAAGGCGTTGCCGCCGTAGTTGATCCGTGCCTCCGGCGCGTGCCGCCACGCCCATCCCTTGACGAGTTGGTCGGCCACCACAGTGGCCACCAGGATCACGAGCACCGCTGATCGATGAGCTAGCTCGTCTTTTCGTGGCGAGGCACGGCTCATGACTGACTCCTTGACCGTCGACCTAACTAGAACGATATGGTCAGTCACTAGCTGTCGCCGAATGGATCAATCCCCGCTCCACGAGCCGTCAACCCGTTCGCGAGCCGTGCCCAGCGCCTGGTTACCTGGTGACGACGGTGGTCAGCATCTTCATCACGCTGTCCAGATGGGTGCGCATGGCCCGTTCGGCCTGTTCGGGGTCACGGGCGCAGACCGCGTCGATGATGGCCAGGTGTTCGGGCAGCGACACCGAAGGGCGGCCCGGCACGAGGGCGAGGCGGAACTGGTGGCGCACCATCTGCCCGTGCAGCTGCTCGATGATCCTCGTCGCGGTGCGGTGGTCGGCGATGCGGCGGACGGTGCTGTGCAGCTGGGCGTTGAGCTCGGAGTAGCCCAGCATGTCCATCTGTTCCACGGCGGCGCTCATCGCCGTGCCCAACGCCCTGAGCGAGGTGATCTCGTCGTCGGTGACGCGTTGTGCCGCCCTGGCGGCGACGAGAGCCTCGACGGCGCGGCGGATCTCGGTGATCTCGATCGCCTCCTCGGCGGAGATCTGCCGGACCCTGGCGCCGCGGTTGGGTTGCAGCTCGACCATGCCCTCGGTCGCCAGGCGGGTCAACGCGGTACGCAACACGGATCTGGTCGTGCCGTACCGCTCGGCCAGTTCGGACTCGATGAGGCGTTGGAGTGGCGCGTACTCGCCGCGCAGGATCGCGCCGCGCAGCTCGTCGAACACCTCGCTCATCGGACCCTCATACGTCGATGCTCCTCGTCACGACATGGTAGGCAGGTCAGCGGGCCGGTGGCCCTTCTTGGCCGACTGCACCAGCTCGTAGACGTGGGTGCGGATGTCGGCGAACCGTTGGGACGACCGGGTCCGCAGCTGGTCCCGCTCGTCGGGCAGGTCGACCGTCACGTCCTCCAGCACGACGGTCGGCCGGTTGGACAGCACGAGTACGCGCTGGCCGAGGTAGACCGACTCGTCGATGTCGTGGGTGACGAACAGGACGGTGACGCCGAGCTGGTGCCACAGCCCACGAACCAGGTCCTCCAGGTCGGCGCGGGTCTGGGCGTCGACGGCGGCGAACGGCTCGTCCATCAGCAGCACGGTCGGCTCGTAGGCCACCGCGCGGGCGATGGCGACCCGCTGTTGCATGCCGCCGGACAGCTGCCACGGGTGCGCGTCGGCGCTTTCGGTCAGCCCCACGGCCTCCAGCGCGGTCTCGACCTTGGCGGTCCGGTCAGCACGCCCGAGACCCTTCTCCTTCA
>Ga0307512_10005233_pt1 | contig 13648 bp, 11 predicted proteins | sample 14_EM_MG_FD_200267 | JGI IMG/M metagenome (GOLD analysis project Ga0307512, IMG submission 200267) | Populus trichocarpa ectomycorrhiza microbial communities from riparian zone in the Pacific Northwest, United States - 14_EM | ecosystem: Host-associated > Plants > Roots > Unclassified | place... | reverse complement strand
TCCTGCGGCACGGCACTCGGCGCGGATTCTGGGTTCGACATTGTGTGTTTCGGCAGAGCAAACTTGGACTTGGACAGCTTTCCGTGAGCACCACCGTACTAGCGTGTATTATCGACCTCGTATCGCGCAACCTGAAAATTAGGTGAGATAGGTGAAACGAGCCCAAAGGTGTACTGTAGCCGGAAAACCGCAAGTTGGTGAAAAGAATGGACCCAGTACGTAAGCTTATGCTGTAAGACATTCATGGTCGTGCCTGCCTGCACCTGCGACATCCTCTGTACACACCGGCCGTCAACGCGTCAACGACTCATGGGGGCCAACCCCTCACTTTGTTCGTAGTTCTACATTTCAAACCCGCCCTACGTTCCTCACTGGTACCTACCTCATAAATCTGGCACACAGATATCCTCACGGCAGTAATATCCGTCGCCTCAGCCGCTGCCGGGTTCGTATACGGGGCATCCCACCGCGAGAAACAGACGCCGCACGAACGACCCACCAACACGGAAGGACCCAACACGGAAGGACAAGAGCAGAGCATCCCCAGCGACGACGACGAAGAATCTATCGCCGATGGCGATCTCTCTACCGTGACGGCGGGATTCATGCAGCCCTGTAAACTTGTGCGCTGTCCTACCATACCCTACTTGATACCCTTGACTAACTGAGGCCATTGGACCTTCGCGGGCTAAAAATTTAAGGTACTCGTTGTTAGGACTGACCTGAAGATGACGCCCGGCAAGGTCGCCGCCCAGTGCGGGTGCGTTCCGACGTCTTACCACGTTTACAGACGCGCCTAACTTCTTTTTTTTCGAAACCTGGAACCGCTTTTTTACCTTCTCATTGGATAGACACGCCACGCTTGCCTGTTACAAAGCGTTGGTCAAAAAGAATCCAAAAGTGAGTCCTATTGCTCTCCATCGTAGCTGGACAGCTGGGGCTGAGCACTTTGTGCAAGCTGGTCCGCCATTGGGAAGTGACAGGGTAAGTGTAAACGCGGCTTCTGCCCCCCTCTCTTGTTGTCGTCTCACTCTCGACGCCACAAAGCCAGGCCAAAATTGCGCTGAAGGCATCCTCAGAGGACGAGATTCTGGAATTAGAGGCTATTGCGAAGAGCCTAAATCTGTGCGCGCGTTCGATTCAGGATGCGTAAGTTGTGATGCTATCTTTCGCCTGAGGAGGGCCTTACATACCGTCTGTGTCAGGGGAAGGACACAAGTCGAAGCTGGCTCGCGGACTGTTCTTGGTATTGGACCTGGTAAGTGTTCAGTTGTAAGCGATGAGATACGTTCGATTATTTTACTCCTTTCTCCACAGCACCGGTAGAGCTAGTCAACAAAGTGACGGGACATCTCCGGTTACTCTAGACATCTTATATAGGATGCACGAGGTCTTGTTGATCACATTACTTGTACACAATCATTACAACACTTCAAGACCTGCCGGATTCCTCGAATAACTACCCCATCCGGTCAAGAAAAAGTGATGGAGCTAGCTGCCTTCTTTCATTTCGTGGCGCGACATCGCATACCCTCTCACAACTTCCTCTTCATGGTTCTGGAGAGATTGAATGCTGCCGAGATAAGGGTGACGTGGCTAAAAGGGGCAATCAGTCCCTCGCTACATAGAGGTCATGGACACATGATACATACGTGAAGCCTTGCACGGCGTTGCCGAGACTAGAGTGGCCGTCACGGGGACTGACTCGGGATGAATACATACTATACTCACCTCTCTCCCGATGGCGATATCTCCTCAGTGCACAATCCAACATGGTTGGTGTATTGGAGGAAATCCTGTCCTACGTCAACCCGACAGCTGTAATGGTGACGTCGTTCACGCACTTCGAACATTCTGATTGACTTCTGAAGGGCGACCTTGTCGAATTGGCCCGCACGGGTCAGGGCCTCGATGCACCTGTGCATGAAGTGTGGTTATGGCATGTCTGTCACAGAGTTTACAACCTCCTGACCATAGAGTGCAGAGGCAGAAAGTACCCTCCTCCCCGCCAACGCCGTCGTCGGACTCCGCTGTGTTGTAGCGGTAAACGAGGTTCTGCGTGGCCAAGCGCTGAGGATTGGTGATCCGACTGCGAGAAGCACTTCTCGACATACATTGGCTGTAAGACCCCCGCGCTCCGGACTTTTCAAGATCGCTTCCAACGTGCTCCGGAAGCGTGGATCGGACTTTTTTGAGATCTAAGTCAAAAATCGCGCCAGTGGGTCCTCCGACGCCGACTCACCGCCGTACAAAAGAAGACGAGAGGCATGATGAGCACAGCGGAATCCAGAACGTTGATTTCGTCGTAACTTTGTGCGAAGAACTTCTTCTCAGGATTCCATGCCCTGTGCATTATCTGCTCGTACAGCTCATCGCGTGCTTCTAGCCACCTATTGCGTCGGGGGCAAGGGAGAGAGCGCTTGTCCGCAAGGCGGAGGCCTGATCGGGAAATAAGTCCTGTTATGAAACTACACTTTCATACTGACCTCGGTCAATCGCCACCCTTACACATCGCTAGTGAAACAGAGATAGTCTTCTGATCTGCTCAAGGACTTACCACATCATGATCTAGTCATTCTTCGCATTAACTATCTTCGGCAAGACCTCGAACGGCATACCTTGGAATACTGCAAAGTAATAAACCTCAGCAGGGTAAGGGAAATGAAGAGAGATACCCCTTACTGTAAAGTGTCTCTTCTTGTTTCGCACCTCCCTGAGAGGAACGTCGCCAGTGAGGATATTATCAATAGGTTTTCTTCCCCGTACTGACCAAATTGACCTAGATGGGCAGTCAAACACGGGTAATAACAATCCACGATGCAGAAGACGAAGGGCTCAGCACGCACAAATCCGGATCGTTGTAATGGGCAACCACAACTGTCAACCCGGTTAAAAAGTCGGTGGCAGCGCAGTGTCGGAATACATACAGTCCACTCTATTGGTCGATACCTCAGATTTAGGAGGTCCCAGCGAGCGTCATGGGAGGACGTACAGATCGCGAACCGCAACCCTAATACAAGGTATATTGTTGAGCAATATTTACGCAGAATGCTAGGAACGACCATTACCATATATCATACGACTGGCGTGCGCTGATGCGTTAGAAGAATGACACAAATCGCTAACATCGACTTGCCAGAGGTTTACCAAACTTCCAAGGTCTCAGAAACGAGCAAAAAAATGTAGTGGCATTGCGCACCTTTTGCCCGAGGTAAATACAATCCATCCTAGTGGAGGTTCAAGTAAGTTGGTGTTCACCCTACGAGAATATTATTCGACCGCACAATTCGCCGTAGATATCCTGAAAGCGTGGCAAGGTCAACTCTTTCCGTCAGACATATGTAGTGTCCTCACAAGCTGGATGTGGTCTATAGCACCGTTGCCAATTCTGACCGGCTTCGAGCCCTTATGTCCGTCCAAGTGTGTGAGTTCCTTCTCAGGGAAAACCTTCTCGCCTTGAGAAATAAAAGTCATTGGGGAGGCTTCGATTGGGGGCATGAAATAGACAAACCGTGGATGGTATACATTATCTGCAGAGAACCGTCGGGATTTTTGTCTTTCAATCTGTGGTAGATAAACTCCATGTAGGCTTGGTGAGAGCAGGGTAGGTAAGATTAGGCTCCGAACAAGTGGATAGTGAATGTACCATCAGCCTCGTGCGTGAAACCAAGCCGAATCAAGGCGTAAAGTGTAAAGGAGGCATCGCGAATCCACGACGCTCTGTAGTCCCTGTATTTCTTCTCAGTTAGGGAGAACCAGTGCGCAACGAACTGCATGTCAGAAACGCACCAATTTCTGGTTCCACCAATAAACTCCGGTAAACTGAACGTTGGGCTGGCAACCACAGCACCTGCCAAGAAGTTGAAGTATGATTCTCGATATCAGCATGAACAAACCTGTAGGTTCATATATGAGAAGCTTCAACGCCAGAGCGCTGCGATGAACAGCTTCTTTCCAAGAGCCATCATAGGTAGACCTCCGGATCCAGGCATTCCAGTAGTCAGTGGTGCCTTGCAGCAGACCTCGAAGAATATTCTTTGGAAACGTGAGTGATACCCATGACAGGCCGAAGAGGGAGAGAAGCACCTTCGTAAGTAGAGGATCTGCTTTGTCGCGGATGTTGGTAGGTCCACTTGATAGTTCTGCTAGGCCAAGTCCGATATGTATTTAGTTGACATGACTGTGTTCTGACTCACGGTTGAACGTGCCACGGAGTTGCTGTTCTCCGTTGTTAGCTGGACTCTCCTTTGTGGTCTGCTCTCTTGTAGCCTTCGGCGGGGTGCGAAGGACAAATGTGACGAGTTGGCCCTCGACTAGGTCCAGGTCGGCGCTGATGCTTATTCCTTTATGACCCTGTGGCCTCAGGTCAAGGGTACACAGTTCCACCCTGGGCGGCGGGACACAATCGATGATGGATTCCGCGATGAAACGGAGGTCGAGAGTGAGGTCATCCGACTCAAAAAGCGCTTTTTTCTGCTGGTCAGAGGCGTGCTCGCCGTTCGCAGGTATTGTGTCATCAGGAATGAGGGAGGTGCGATGCTCTGCTAGGGCATAGTGGAATGCGGGCGCACATTCAACACGCATTGACTGTTTGCCACGTACCACCTACAGTCTTACAGGTTAGGGTATACCAAGGTGATGCAGCATATATGGTGAATACGAACCTCGATGCGACGAATCAACCAATGCAAGAGAGGCTTCTGCGCAGTCGCCGCTGGGTTACGAGGTAGGAAGTCTGGAATAGAAGTCATCTACCTGGTGTGCACTTACCCCCATATACATTTAAAAGCTCACCAGTGACGCAGACGACGCCTTCTTCGTTGAGAAATCTGTAGACCGGTCGAAACTTCAGACTACTAAGTGACCAGGAATAATAAATTTGAATCACTTGGTTTGCAAAACCTGGAAACGCAAGGGCGGTGCACATGAGCAAGGCGCATGCAGGGTGACAAAGGTAATTAATACATTAGAACTGGGAAGATAGTTCTGTTTTGTGGTAAAGGGACTCTTCGGCGTGATCGAGAAATGTCCACCCTAGACAAAGGTCAACAATCGATAGCTCAGATGGATAACGCGCACATAGGCGTTTGACTACCTTATCCTTATCAAGAATCCGGGCAAATACGGAAGGAGAATCAAAGTTAGGGACACAATAGCTCTCGACTATGGATGGCAACCGTGGGGAAAGGGGTCAATGAACAGCAATGAAACTGCCAGTGAGTCGTGCTCTCACTTGATCCGTCGGTGCTGACCTGCACAAGGATTTGATTTAGATTGAACCGAGAGCTGTGCAGAGATGTTACCCACTAAGGCAGCGGTTCTGAGATTACCGATCCTAAGCGTATCGGTTCGAGATTACGGTGCCAGAGTACCAATTAAGTCAAAGACTCACAGCGCATGATCAGAAATCGGAACATAATCTCGCGGTTGACTTGGTGTGCACAGATTCATGGTCCTGGGCTATTGACGCCAGTGCAAGTAGGGGCCTTTGGTTGCATGACAAGGATTTATATAATTCTCACAACCAGTAAAGGAGACCTCTGAAATGATGATGAATGAATATGATTGACGCGCGAATGTTTAGTAAAGTGTTTACTAATTACAGGGACCGCCTCTGACCTCCTTTAGGTCGCTCCGCACTGACGCGTGTGACCACGACGCGGCGCGACATCAAGCATCATCGAACGTCCCCTTCACGAACAACATGCCGACGAGAACATACGAGGTAATGCAAGTGGCGAAGGAACTCCACACCATTCGCTCATCATACATACGTCGTCCCTCTTCAGGCCGTCACGGGTTTTTTCGTCCAAGACGCGCCAACGGCCGCATCCACAGTCATCGGACCGGTAGGTGTAAGCGTAAATGTGTTGTGCAGGCTATTCAACCCCTTTGAATAGACACCTGATTATTTCGGCCTAGTGTCGCAATCCTGGCCTGAGTTTGTGGCAGGAATAGATAAACTGTGTTCGACGCGCTCCGGGTCTGTCTCGTACAAGGTTCTCTTCCTTGGAAGGCACGGTGAAGGTTTCCGTGAGTTGACCTTTACTCGGATCGTGTTGACCGTGACTGCTTAGCTGGAGTCCAATCTAGACAATGTTGCCATAGTCAAATATGGCCCGAAAGTGAGCGAGTTGTTGTTATATCGAGCGTCTCCCTGAATGGCGCTGGCAGGAGTGGGACGCGTATGTATTCTCCGTGTGATGCTGCCCTTTCAGTCGTTTGAAGCAAGAACTGAAGGAAATGGTCATTGTTAGACGGCGATGGTGAACTTACATGGGGGCGTGCGTTCTCTAATAGACTTCGTCCTTGCCCATTGGTTAATGCTCCCATCCCCATCCTCTCAGCTGATCCTCACCTCACTGTCATTGGTGAAGAACAAGCCCGCAGTGCCCACGCCGCATGGAAACGTGAGCTACTCCGTGGCGCTCCAATTCCGCAGAGATTCTATTGCAGCCCTTTATCCCGAGCCATCCGTACCCTCGAGCTCACGTTTGAAAGTATACTCCCAACACACCTGAAACCCGTCATACTTGAGGTAATCGTCGCACTTGCCTTCCATGCGCGTCGACTGACATGTTTACAACTCAGAACTGTCGTGAAGAAAATGGTGAACATAGTTGCGACAAGCGTAGGACGCGATCAGAAATACAATCTGAGTTCCCCAAATTTGCGTTCGAAGAAGGATTTGAAGAGGACGACGTTCTGTGGACCCCGGAGCGCGAAAAAGACGAAAGCGTGGAGAGGCGTGCCAAACTGGTTTTGGATAGAATATTCCAGAATGATTCAGATGACACCTGTGTGGTCACTCCTCACCTATCCTGACCAAACCCTCAAGAGTCTTCTTTTAGATATATCTGTCACAGCGCATAGTGGCTGGATTAATGCCTTGCTGAGAGTGATAGGGCGAAAGAATTTTAATTTACCCACTGGCGGTACGTGCCTACGCTCTCTTTAGAGTTCAAGTATTCTTTAACTGACTCTGTTTCAGGAATTATTGTTGTTGTCGTGAAAGGAACTGTACTTGGGTGACTTGTCACTTTGGGGCCTAGAACCTAGAAACCCTCGTGCGGCATTCGTTGGCAAGCCTGGCAAACATCATTTTTGTTCTTTATTTACCACTTAGCACGATTTCTATCAGGAAAACATGCGGAATACGCTAATACAGACCAATAGACGTCATTTATTGGATTTTACGGCAATAGTGAGGTGATCACTAGATCACTGATGGTAATCACTGCCCTAGGAAAACCCTTCCTCCATCCTCATTTAGGTATCTGCAGGACAGTTACGACACTCGTTGCACTTTCCCCACCATCGGAGCGACCCAACGTGGTATCGAACGTTTCCTTCACGATCAACATGCCTGTGTGGACATATGAGGTAATACAAGTGCCGAGGAAGCCCATGTCATTCGCTTATAATCCGTTTTGTGCATTTCTTCAGGCTATCCAGGGTTTTTTCGTCCAAGACAAACCGGCTGCTGCACCCACAGTCATCGGACCTGTGAGCGTAGGCGTAAATATGTTGTGCAGACCACTTAACCCCTCGGATAGACTCCTGATTATTTCGGCCTAGAGTCACGGTCATGGCATAAGTTTGTGACCGAAGTAAATGAACTGTCCTCGAGGCGTTCTGAGTCCGTCTCGTACAAAGTCTTCTTCCTTGGGCGGCACGGTGAAGGCTACCGTGGGTCAACTTTGTTTGAATCATTCATACAGTGACCTACCAGCTGGACCCCGATCTAGACAACGTTGCCATGGCCAAATATGGTCGTAAAGTAGGTAGTTTTTAGTTGTGTATGAGATGTTTCCTGATTTACTTTGGCAGGAATGGAACGAGTATGTATTTCTCTATGTGACGTCGCCATTCGGATTGTTTGAAGTAACAACTTCAGGAAATGGACCTTGTTAGATGGGGATGGTGAACTTATATGGGGGCGTGCGTTTTCTACTTGACTTTGTCTTATTCGTTGCCGAATGTTCCTCTCCTCCGAATCCTGACAGCTGATCCCTGTCTCACTGCCATTGGTGAACAAGAAGCTCGCAACGCTCGCGCCGCATGGAAACGCGAGCTACTCTGCGGCGCCCCAGTTCCGCAGGTATTCTATTGCAGCCCTTTCAGAAGAACTATCCGTACCTTCGAGCTCACGTTCGAAGGTATACTTCCGACGGACCTGAAGCCTGTCATTCTCGAGGTACCGCCGCGTGTGCCATCCTTGCGCATTAACTGATACGTTTCCGACCCAGAATTGCCGTGAGAGGAATGGCGAACACACTTGTAACAAGCGTAGGACATTTTCAGAACTACAATCTGAATTCCCCAACGTTGCATTTGAGGAAGGGTTTGAAGAAGAAGACGTTTTGTGGACATCGGAGTGCGAAAACGACGAAAACTTGGAGAGGCGTGCCAAACTGGTTTTGGGTAGAATATTCCAGAAGGACTGTGATGATACCTGTGCGATCACTCGTTGCCTCTCCCAAGTAACTAAGCCCTCAACAGTTTTCCAGATATATCCATCACAGCGCATAGCGCCTGGATTAAAGCGGTTCTGCGGGTGGTAGGGCGAAAGGATTATAGTTTACCCACTGGTGGTATGTGTCTAAACTCTTTACTAAGGACAAGTTCTGCCGTGGTATTCCCCAACCAAAGTGGAATTAGCTGCGGCAGTCTTGAGGCTCGTTCTTGGGCGGTTCAAACCGGCTGAGTATCTTATTCATTAACTGACACTGATTCAGGAATTATTGTCGTCGTCGTGAAAGGAACCTTACTTTGATAACTTTGTCATTTGGGCCATCGAAACTCCCGTGCGGCACTCGCTGACAAACCTGCCAAACAGTGTTTTTGTTCTTTGTATACCACTTGGCACAATTTCTATCAAGAAAACATGTGTAATACGCCAATACAGGCTACTGGTCGTCGTGTACTTTATGGAAATAAATGAGCAAGTAATGGGAAGTGATCGAACGCCTGGTCCTGCTCGGTGTCGTGCCAGTGAGCGATCACCATCACAAGATTACTGATAATACAGTAATCACTGTTCTTGGAAAACCTTTCCCCCACCCCCATTTAAATAGCTACAACACAGTTACTACACTCGCTGAGCTTTCCCCGCCACCGGGGCGACCCAGCGTGGTACCGGAGGTTCCCCCACGACCAACACGGCCAGAAACTTAGTTCCGGTGAGGTACTCCCAGCCAAACTGGTTGCTGGTGCTTATTCCTGGACACTTTGGGTAAGCTAGATGTTTTACTAAAAAGTGATGTTGTTTTAGGGCTTGCGGTTATCGTGAGACGTAGTAACGTACAGTATCACATGTCCACACGACACCATGACTTCATTGGAGGGATTTGCGGAAGAAGGATTAGCGTTATTAAATAAACGGCAATAAGGGTCGTGTCGTGCAGTAATCGAGATAACGTAATGGACAAGTGGCGATATTGAACTGAGACCGCAAATGGTTGGTGTTCAGTGGATCCCTCCTGCATCACATTTCCACTTGACCCTCGCATTCCACATGAGTGTATACTCCTCATTTCACAGCACGTGTCGCCATCATTCTTGACTTGCGACCATGTCCAGCATCACTATCGTTAGGGTTTACCGAAGATCTTTTGAGGCATACCCTCACTGCACTCTCGCAATTGCGGGCGGTGCTCTGACTGCCCTCGGTGACGTCGTTGCCCAGGTGTCACAACAGATCGTGCGTTTCACCCCATACATATCCGATAGCGTTCCAACGTTCGTCCAGATTACACCCGAAGATAACTGTAGGCAGGAATATCGCTACGACGCCGCTCGCACCCTTCGCTTCTTTCTTTTTGGGGCGGGCATGAGTACGTGCCCCTTGCATCTTCATGGAGCGGAGTTCTCGTGACGGGGCATCGCTAGGTCCCGCCATCGGTCGCTGGAACAGATATCTCGAAGTCAAGTTTCCTCTTCGCACACGCAGGGAGGGCGCAACTAGCTTTGCTGCACTCTTCAAGAGAGTCGCCGTTGACCAAATCGTGATGGCGCCCATAGGGGTGAGGTCTACACCGAACTATATATATGAGGACGCTGATTGTATGCGATTTCCCAGCTGTCCATCTTTCTCAGTTCCATGGGCGTGATGGAAGGCCGCGGCCCTAAACACATCCGTGGCAGATTCGAGGACATTTTTAAGCCAGCATTGTTGGCCAACTGGAAGATATGGCCTGCTGCGCAGGTTCGTCGAGTTCTTACGTTTCGTATTTCGGGCGTTTTGTTGACAGGCGGTTGGTGGGTGTGTGGGCACGATCAGTTTATTAATTTCAGGTTTATGCCCTTGCCCTACCGCGTTCCATTTCAACAAACCTGTGGCGTGTTCTGGACGCTTTACCTGTCCCTCCTTAACGCTGCGTCAGTTTTTGTTGTTGTTTTTGTACTGATAACCATTCTTGCTGACCAAATGCGCGTTGATGTAGGGAGAGTAAAAAACAAGACGCGGAGGACACTCTAAGGCAAACTCTCGAGCAACAACCATAGGGGCCGTATTCATCTATGGACGGGGCGCAATATACGACGGCATCACCCTTCACTATATTTTACCCACCACCCACTATATCCCTATCGACTCGTCCCCTTCCAACAACGCAATCCTTTTCTAACCGCAAGAGCATCTCCCCATTCAGTCTCAAAATTACACATATGATTCGACAGACGTCTTTGCCACCCGAAAAACTTTTGCGTTCATTACCGTAAATTGTTTATAAAGTACTTTTATTGTCAATGAATTACGAAGCCCCGTATTTTGGTCTGTAATATGCAGGCGGGAGAACTGCAAGCACATCAGTAAGCGGACGTTCCACCACCACGAGCTCTCCGGGCGCAAGAAACTCGGCGAGTAGTATCTGCCGATACTGAGTGACAAGCTTAAAGTTGTGCACAGCGTTACTGTCCCGCTCCTCGCCATGGTCGAAATTCCCGCTGCGTCGTCTCCGCCGCTTCTTCTCAAAGCCTCCCCATCCCACTGGCGCAGCGAACTGCACCTTACACAGCCACGTCGGCCCCCAGAACAGCGCAAAGACGTTTTGGCTTCCGTTGCTGCTGCTGCCGCCGCCAACGCCGTCGTCCATATTATTGTTCTCCTGTGCCGCAGGCGCGAGCGTGACGCCGAGCATGGCGTCGTGTAGGTGGGTAAACCGTTTTGGGAGCGCGGTGCACAGCGCGCGGGACCACGGCGGGAACTGGCGCGTCTCGACATCGTACAACTCGAGGGTGTTGTTCGCGAAGCCGAGGATGAGCAGCGAGGGCGAGGTGGGCGCGAAGGCGAGCGCGTGCGCGGGTTGCGGGAAGGAGGGGAGCGCGGTGTGATGCTGCACCGCGTCGAGGTTGAAGACGTGCGTCCGTCGGTGGTCGTCCGTCGTCGCAAGCCACTGGCCGTCGGGACTTATGGTCATGCGTGTGATCGTAGCTGGCGTGGGCTGCGGGTCATCACCGACCACGATAGTCTCTGAGCTAGGCTCCTCCGCGTCCTCCTCCGGTTCCGACGCATCTACTTCATGGTCGTCGTCGCCATCGTTTCGTCGCCCGGTAAGGACGCGTCCCTCTACTACTGAGCTCCTGCTTCTGTGGTGATCGAACCTGCGAATCACCCTCGCGGAGATCGTGTCAGATGCAAGGTCGAGCACTACTATGAAGGCGGTCGTCGTGGCTATGATAAGCTTCGAAGAGTCGGGAGAAAAGGATAGGGCTGAAGCTCCACACGCTGATGGTGTATCAGGAAGGTGTTCTCGAAGTAGTGTCTGGAGGTCGCGAACGCGCTTGGGCTTCAAATCGCTTACCGAAGACTTCGCGGGAAAATGAACAACGTTGTCTTGCAATACCAAGTGAAAAGCACGTACATCTGCTTGTAGCCAGAAAAGCTTAGCCTCGGAAGCGTCAGAGACAGCTAGCCAGCATCCGTCGTCTGATATTGCGCTTGCAATGATATTTGTTTGCACGCGTAGGCTCATCTCGAGAATTTTATTCCAGCCAGGGCGTTCCCCTGACAATGCCAGCGGTTGTTCTTCCTCGACAGAAGGCTTCTCTGGAAGACGCCAAACTGTCAGGGAAGTATTTCCAGTACTCAACACAAGCCGTGCACGCTTCGCTAAGTGTACGCCGACCGTTCCATGAGCGCCGGAAGAATACGCAATTCTCCTCTGGTAAGCATCCTCGAACGTGGCAGTTACGCTCGTTGCTAAAGGGTTGGCAATGCGCGTCACGGAGTTTCGAGGAGAAGCAGCTGGTGTTACGACGACCGACATATCCAGTCCACCAGAGACAAGGAGAGGTGCAACATTGGTCGGGAAGAGCCGCCGAAGAGGTGAAGGCAAGGGAGTATACGGAGGCCATATGGTCAAGCCACGCACATCATGGGAATGCATTCGTTTGGACGCTGTTCGTACCCACCTCATGGGGGATTGTAAAACCGAACTGCCTCTCGATGACGAGGGTTCAACTAACGTGAATTGCGTCACTTTCTGGTCGACTCCGGATGTGAAAACCGAGGTCCCATCCTGCATCTCATCAGCAAAGGGGAAGTAGGATGTACGAGTATCGCGTACTGGTCCAACCACTAAGCAGAGAACATCTGCACCATGGGCCTCGAAGCTTTGCAATTGAGTACATGTCCGTGAATCCCAGAACTTGACCATGCCAAGAGAGTCGCCGGAGATAATCGTCCCATCGCTGAACGGCATGAGTAGCCATCCGAGATGGCCAACGAAAAGCTTTGAACTCACCCCAACACGCCAACCGTCCAAACAAGTGTCCTCTCTCCCCTGATCTTGTCCGTTCCCATTCTATCGAGGGTTCTCCCCGAAGAGACATCCCACTTTCTCAGACTGCTATCCGAGCACCCTGCCACTATCCAAGAATCTTGCCACGCGTCCCCTTCCTCGTCACTACTGTCCCCATCTTCGTGAAGAGTTGAGGCGCGCTCTCTACTCTCCCGCGGCAATGGCGGCCCCCAAGCCAGCGCTAAGATGCGGCTCTTTGAACGGTCGAGACGGCGAAGATGTTGAAGAGTGTCGTATTCCAAGGATAGAAGGTGTATGGAACCATCCTCGCAGCCCAGTGCGAGGATCGTGGAAGCAGGGTTTGCAGCGATAGACCAAATAGCGCCACCTTGTGAGGATAGCGATCTCTGAATAGAGGGGATATTAGGAGCGCACGCGAAGGTGGTATTGTTACATACGCGGATAGTTCCATGGACCAAATCCCACTCGGTCAACTCGCTACCTCCACCAGTGCTAAACAAGCGAAGGTCAGAAACTGAGGGAACATCATCCTCTTTCAGATCGTCCGGACTTTTAAGGGCAAGCGCAAGAGAGTCTACTTTGGATGGGTTTATGCCCGAGAGCGTCTGAGAGGAAATTTGCTCTTAGTGCAACGCTCTAATAACTGAACGATTGGACGCGTACTTTCCTCACGACCCAAGCCTGGGGTGCTTCGACCGTGTCTGTTGAGCCAGTCCACTCATAGATCTCGATGTTACCATTAGCGTGACCGACAATCAAGGGACCAAACTTCTGAATACGGCCAGCTGGATTCGCCTTTTTTTTGCCCTTTCCATTAATCGAAGGTAGGGGTAAAGGGGGAAACGCGAGTGCAGTGATGGAGGAGGGTGTGAAATCCACGAAAC